>ENA-UOXV01004285-UOXV01004285.1-marine-metagenome-genome-assembly--contig:-NODE-4285-length-16498-cov-8.521134_pt1 | contig 16498 bp, 14 predicted proteins | sample MGYA00238165_ERZ766961 | MGnify/ENA primary metagenome ERZ766961 (study PRJEB28924, sample SAMN03173240) | marine metagenome | biome: Marine; feature: Water; material: Subsurface seawater | place: North... | reverse complement strand
AATGATTGTACGAGAGTTAAAAATGTATGAATTCTTACCCCGTCTGAACTCGGAGTGTATTGATTTGTTAAGAATTCATCGTAAATAACTATACTGTAGATTAATATGATAACAAAAATAAAAAAATTTTTGTTGAAAATTTTTTCATTTATAATTTGCATACTCAATTATAAATATTTTTTTTTTAAACTTTCGTAGTATGAGGAGCTTTTATTTTTTAATAATATTTTAAAATCATGTTTAGTAATCCATTTTTTTATTAAAGATATTTCTTCTATACTGCCTATTAAAATATTTTGTAAATTTTGAATTGAGGAAATAAAATTGGATACCTGATGTAAATCTTGGATTTGGCCACTATCTTTCCAAACCAGGCCTCTACCCAATAATTTGTAGTTTAAATTGTTTTTTTTTAAATATACCTTTATTAAATCTGTAATTTCTAATTCCCCTCTTTTTGATGGTTTTAGTTTTTTAGAATATATTGATACGTTTTTATCAAATATATATAGACCAGTGATAGCAAATTTAGAAAATTTATTTTTCGGTTTTTCTTTAATCTGAATAATTTTTTTATTAACTATTTTTGCGACACCAAAATTTTCAGGATCGTCAACTTCTTTAATAAAAATTGTTGGCTTTGATTTTTGTGAAATATTAAAAAGATCACTTCCAAACCCTTGACCGTAGAAAAAATTATCACCAAGTATCATCATTACACTTTGTTTGGAAATAAACTTTTCAGCAATAATAAAGGCGTCAGGTAAGCCTCTAGGAGAGTCCTGTTCAATGAAACTAATTTTAATACCTAAATTTTTTCCATTTCCCAGTAGTTTTTCAAAGTTTTTTAAGTCGCCTTTTTTTACAATAATCAAAATATCTTTTATGTTAGCCAACATAAGAACAGATAATGAGTAATAGATCATTGGCTTATCGTATAAGGGGAGTAATTGTTTTGAAACTGACAAAGTAAGAGGACTAAGTCTTGAGCCAGTACCCCCCGCTAGAATAATTCCTTTCTTGATCATCAAGAACAATTATACTAATTATTTAAAATATTAAAGAAAATTTAAAAAGTTTTGCTAAATTATTTCAATTTAAAAGTAAGTATCTTGATTGTATTAGGATTTGACAACAATCTTAGCTATCAATGCATAAAGAGTTGCGTTCAACAAAAGCATAAAAATATTGAAATTTTACTTTATAATAATACTGGTAAAACTTTAAATAAAAAATTAACAAATTTTATCTCAAGGAATAAAAAAAAAATTAAATTTTTTAAAGACGTAAAAAAAAATGAAGTTTTTAGAGTAAGAAATTTTTTATTAAAAAAAGCTACAGGTGATTATATTTCAATATTAGATAGTGATGATAAGTTTTTTAAAAACCATATTATAGAAGCGTTAAGCAAAATAATTAAGTACAATGTTCACTTTTACTATTCTGGATATCAGAATAGAAAAAAAAATCTTACAATTAAAAGAATTCCTCCAAAAAAATTAACTGAGTTTGATCTGTTAACTTTTTGTCCAATTGGACATTCAACCGTTGTATTTAAACGTGGCTATATTAAAAAGTACAAATCTTTCAAGTTTAGACATGATTTAGCTACCTGGTCAAATTTAATTAAAAAAAAAAATGTATATGCGAATAATAAGTTGACTGTTCAAAGAAATATCCATAAACAAAATTTTTCTAAAAATAAATTTAAAATATTAATTTATTACTTTTTAGTTTTGCACAAATCATATAATAAAAAATTTATAACTATATTATTTTATATCTTAATTTTGATTTTTAGGCATGTATACTTTAAATTAAAATAGAAATTTTTCTTTTGAATTTTTACTTTTATTGTCTCAAATGTTCTTAATGGTAAATATATGTATTATTATTATTTTTTAATATAATCTTATTTTAATATTCTTTAATTATGGTATGAGGTAAAAATGAATATTATGATATTAGGATCTGATGGATATTTAGGATGGCCAATGACTATGAGGTTGGCTAACTTGAACCATAATGTTTTGGCTGTTGATAATTACTATAGAAGATTGATAGCTAAAGAAACGGACTCAGAAGCTTTAATAGAAGGGCCCAATTTAAAAAGAAGACAAAAACTTTTTGAAAATAAATTTTCTAATAGTTTTGAGATTAAGATTGGTGATTGTACTGACTATTATTTTATGTCAAATATGATTAAAAAATTTATGCCGGATGTTGTTATCCATTTTGCTGAACAGCCGTCAGCTCCATATTCAATGATAGACTATTTTTCAGCAAAAAAAACTTTTGATAATAATTTAAATTCAACATTTAGTTTGATTTGGGCAATATTAGAAAATAAGCCCGATTGCCATATAATTAAATTAGGAACTATGGGAGAATACGGAACACCTAATATTGACATTGAAGAAGGATGGTTGGACATAAATCATAAAGGAAGGTCACAGAAATTTTTATACCCAAGACAAGCATCAAGCTTATATCATACAACTAAAGTGCTAGATACAGATTTATTGTGGTTTTATGTCAGGGCTTATGGATTAAAAGTTACGGACTTAATGCAAGGCCCTGTTTATGGATTGTTTACAGATGAATCGAGAGTTAATGATGAATTTTTACCAAACTTTCATTACGATGATATTTTTGGGACTTTAGTCAATAGACTGATAACTCAGGCTGTCGCCGGCATCCCTTTGACAGTATATGGAGAGGGGGGGCAGACTAGAGGTTATATAAATTTAAGCGATACATTAAAATGTATTGAGTTATCTATTTTAAACCCACCTAAAGCAAGTGAACTAAAAATTATGAATCAATTTACCGAACAATTTACAGTAAATGAAATTGCTGAAAAGGTTAAATTAGTATCAGAAAAAAAAGGACGAAAATGTGAAATAAAAAAAATTAAAAATCCTCGAAAAGAAATGGAGAACCATTATTATAACGCAATTCACTCAAATTTTAGTCAACTTGGATTAAAACCTAATTTAATGACTGAAGATATTCTGTCTGAAATTTTTGATAAAGTAATGGAAAGAAAAGAGTTGATTAATAGTGAAATAGCATTACCTAGGGTCAGGTGGAACAAATAAAAAAATTTCTAAAAAATAAATCAATACTAGTTACAGGCTCATGTGGAAGTGTTGGATCTAGCATTATTAAATATTTATTAGAGAAAACAAAATGTAAAAAAGTCGTATCACTAGATAATAATGAAGGAGAGCTTTTCTTTCAGAGTGATAAGTATAAAAATTTTAAAAATTTTCATGTTTCTCTAGTTGATATTTGTGATTTGCAAAGTGTAAACAAGTCTTTGATGGGCATTGATTATATTTTACATTGTGCGGCATTAAAAAACGTACCTATATGTGAGATATCTCCATCAAGCTGTATAAATGTTAATGTAAAAGGCACATCAAATATCATAGAGGCTTCAATAAGCAACAATGTCAAAAAGGTTATTTTTACAAGTTCTGATAAAGCAGTTAGTCCAACAAATGTAATGGGTGCATCAAAATTAGTAGCAGAAAAGATTATCACAGCTGCAAATATTGAGACGTCAAATAAATTTAAAACTGTTTTTTCATCTACACGATTTGGAAATGTGATTGGTTCGACAGGATCAGTTTTACCGATATTTCAAAATCAAATCAATAATAATAAAAAATTAACAGTTACTTCAAAATCTATGACAAGATTTATGATGAGCAATATAAAGTCTGTTGAATTAGTTTTAAGTTCGCTAGTTTTAGCTCAGGGTGGGGAAATATTTATAACAAAGATGCCATCTATAAATGTTTATACATTTGCAAAATGTGTGTATGAAATTTTTACAAATAAAAAATCAGATGATACAAATTTTAAGATTATAGGTTTGAGACAAGGCGAAAAAATGTATGAGGAACTAATGTATCAAGAGGAGTTAACAAGAAGTTATGAAATAAAAGATTTTTTTATAGTTTTGCCTAATCTTGAAATATACAACGAATTATCAAAAAAAAAAAAATTTAAGAAATATAAAAAAATCAAAAAAGTTTACAATTCTGATATTGAAAATCAGTTGTCTTATGAAAAAACAAAATCGTTTCTTAAAAAAATTATATTAAACAATTATTAATATTATGAAGTGGTTTATAACAGGCGGCCTGGGTTTTATTGGAACAAATTTAATTAAAGAGTTGTCAAAAAAAAAATCATTCGAAAGAGACCAAATTTTTCTATATGATAATTTTTCAAATGCCAATTTTGATGAAATAAAAAGAATACTATCAAAAAAAAAAGTAGTTAAAATAATAAAAAATAAAAATGATTATGATGAAAAAAAATCTTATTTGTATGTATTTAAGGGCAGTGTTGAAGAAAAAAATAATTTGGAAATTTATGCAAAAAACTTTGATTATTTAATTCATCTAGCTGCAAATACAGGAGTTCAAATTTCAATTCAAGATCCTATGAATGACTGTGTAAAAAATATAATTGGAACGTTAAATTTTTTAAATTTATACAAAAATAATAAAAAAGGTAAATTTGTTGTTGCATCATCGGGTGCCCCGGTTGGTGAAGGCTTGCCCCCATTTCATGAAGGATCTTTTACAAAACCTATCTCACCATATGGCGTTAGCAAACTTACTAAAGAGGGATATTGTCACGTATATAATAAAATATTTAATGTAAATTCAACAGCCATCAGATTCAGTAATGTTTATGGTTTGTATTGTAAAAAAAAATCTAGTGTTGTTGCTAAGATGATAAAAGATAGTATCAACAAAAAAAAAATAACAATTAATGGAAATGGTAAACAAACGAGAGATTTTTTGTTTGTTGAGGATTTAGTGAAGGGCTTAATTAATTGTGTAACAAAAAACAAAACAAAGCTAGATAGCTTGTATCAGCTTGGTTCAGGTGAAGAATTATCTATTAAAACAGTTTCTAATACAGTAAATGATTTAGTAAAAAAAAAATTTCATTACAAAGTAAAATTAGAATATAAAGCAAAATTAAAAGGAGATGTCCAAAGAAATTACACAATTCCGAATAAATTTAAAAAACAATTTAATTGGAAAATTAATGGTAATTTCGACAAAAATGTTGAAAAAATTTTTAATTGGATAGTCAATGAAGAGTCTAATTTTAAAAATATTTTATAAAATCACATATGGTAATATTTTTATCAGAAAAGCGTTATATTCAATATTATCCTTTTTTGTAAGAGGTAAAAATAAGCAAAAAATCATTGTATTTTTAAAAGATAATTTTTTTAAATATATTTTAGAATATAAATTATTTTCTAAAAACCTAATTTATGGAAATTATATATTTGTAGGTTCAAGTTCATTTATAGAACATTTAGATGCTTACTATAAAATTGAAAATATCACAAAAATTTCAACACCGGTATTAACTGAAGCCAAAAAAATTATTGATAATTTGAATTATAAAAAAAAATATAAAGTTATAATAGATAATACTAATTTTTTTTTATCTAAAAAAGAAAATAATCTATTAATAACAAAGTACTTTCAAAAAAAATTAAATATAACCTCAATTAAAATAATTAATCATAGTAATGATAAATTAAAAATAAAAAATACAACTAAAATTACTAACTTAATTTTTAATATAAAATCTTACATAGATTTTACTCAAAACAATCCATTTAATTCAATTATAATTTTTTTTGAAAAATTTTTTTATAAAAAAAAAATGATTATCTCCTTTCCTGAATTGTATGAAATTAAAAAAAATAAACTAACAATCAATAGGATTAAATTTATATTAAGAGATAATAAAAAAATAAAGTTTTTTTTGTTTGATTTATTTTGGGTTATTAAAGATGACTTAAAAGATTTAAAAACTTTACGGAATTACGAAAATTTAGTTATACCAAAAGATACAGATTACAAAAGTGGAGACTATGAAACTTTTATTACAAATAATGTTAAAAAAAAATTAGACTACTTTTTTTTATCAAATATAATATTTATATTCGACACTGATAATTGGAAAAAAGAATACAACTTATTACGACTTGCACAATTTATTTTCAGAGGAGGTCAAATATACGTCCAAAATAAATCAAACAAAAAAAACTTAATAAAGATTTTAAATCCGTTTTTTGAAAAAAATTTTTTAAATAAATTTATCATTCATGTTCAAATAAAAAATAAGTTAGATTTCTTTGATGACTCAATAAAAGAAAGATTTAGTGCCCTGTTAAAAATGATATCCAGCTATCAAAACCAGCTGAATGAAGTACTAATAGAGCCAACTAGATTTATTAGATCTAAAGTAGAAAAAAAAAATATTGTTCTAGGTTTTACTCTAAATAGATGCAACCATCTGTCAAATATAAAAAAAAATATTAAAAAACTAAAAGTAAAAAGTAACAAAAAATTTTTACTATGTCATAATATTAATCATAGTGATTTAACTAAAGTAAAAAAAAGTTTTAAAAATTACAGAAATATAAAATTGATTACATCAAACAAAACGGCATTAGGCCCATTGTTAAATAAATTGATATTAAATAGTAAAACAATGTGGATTAAGCTAGACGATGATGACGCTTATTATGATGGCTATGTTGAGGAAATTATGGCGAATTTGAGAATTTCAAACTGTTATTATGCTGGAAAGAAAGCTAGTTACTATCATTTCCATAAAAAAAAAAATTTATTTTTCTTATTAGAAAATTGTTTTTTAAAAAATGTTTTAAATTTTAAACATGTGCCAGGTGCTACAATGAGTGGACTTTCTGAAATAAAAAAATATGCATTTTTTCCAGAACACACTTATGGAAATTTAGACATGGTTATGTGTAAAATATTAAAATCAAGAAAAATTGATTTTTTTGTAGGTAGTGCTTTATTTTTAAAAGTAAACCGATTTGGCAATCAAAATCATACTTGGAAAATAAATAATTTTAAAAAAAATTATGGCAAATGGTCTAACAAGCCAATATTAGATTACGAATAGAAAAAATATTCTATATCTATAGTATTATTTCTTATTATAAAAAGTATTGAATACAGTATCAAAAGCAAAGCTTGATTTATATTTAGATATTTGTCTTAAAGGAAAAATCAGAAAAAAAATATATAAAATATCGACTTCATTAAAAAAACCAAAATAAATATATGAAAAAAAAATCATTATTTGAACAGTAAAATTTAAATGACTTAACAAATATTTTGACGATTTTGTTTTAAAATATTTTTTTAGTTTTTTAATCTTAAATAATTTAATTAATAATATTATTGATATAATCTCATAAAAAAAAACAATCATTGCAACCTCTAATGAGATAAAATAAATAAAAAAAAGAGGAAATAGAACTATAGACAAAAAATATAAGGTAATCATTTTTATGTTAAAAAATTTAAATTTAAAATCAGCTGATTTTAAAAAGTTTAAATAATTTTGCAATTTTTTCGAAAATTGCCTTTCAAGTAAAACAATTAAAATTACACCAAAGAAAAAAATGAATACTTTTAATATAAAAAAAATACTTATCGCGTCATTTATGTTGTTGTTTAAGACTACTCTTAGGGGACTAATTAAAAAAAAAATAACCAAGATTAAAATTGACGAGTCTTTAATCAAAGTAGGTAAAGAAAATATTAATATTTTTGGATATTGTATTAACAAGCCTAAAAAATCGGTTATTATTGATATATCATTATTATTTTTTTTAATAATATATTGTTTAAAATAATTCTTAAAATTCATGAATAGTATAATAGCATTAATTTCTTCTGAAACTATCTATAGAAAATTATGTAAATATTCAAATGTTATTCTACCCAAAAGTATGGAGGATATAAATAATTTATTTTATTATTCAACAGCTGAAATAATAAATAATAAAATAGAAAGATTAATTGTATCAGATGAAAAAATATTAATTAATGGATGTACATTAGAAGATATTTTTCAAAATCCAATTTTTATTAATTGTTTAAAAAAAAATAAAATTAGTACAACTTTGATTTTAACAAATAATCATTCTAATAAAAAAAAAACAGAATTTAAAAAAAATTTTACAGATGTTATGCTATTAGAGGATGTTGAAAAATATTTTCAAAAAATTTGTATAAAAAAACAAAAAATTAAATTGTATGGTAAGAAATATGACTTGTGCTGCCCTCAATTATCAAAAATTTTAAATGAAAAAAATGAAAATTTATTAGATTTACTTAGTAAGCACAGAGTATTATTTTATAATTGGAAAGATAATCAAAGTGATTTTAAAATTTCCTTATATAAATTTTATAATAAATTCAAATTTAAATTTAAAAATAAAATTAGTGAAGACAAATTTAACGCTAGTAATTCAAAATTTTTAATAATTTTTTCAAATTTAATTGAAATTTCTGAAGACATAGAAAATTTAAAAGATTTATCAAAAATAAGTGAGGAATTTAAAATTCCTATAATTGTAATTGGTGAGACAAGCAAAAGAATTTTCGAAATTTTAAAAAATAATGAATTAATAATTACAAGACCTAATTTTATAAAAAAAATTATTTTTTTTCATGATAACTTAATATCTGGTAATAAAGACAATAAAGAAAGAATAATATTTAACAAAAAAATATCTAAATTAAATTTGATCATTCATGATCCCAAAAAAAATTATAATAAATTTTTAATTTTTCATGAAACAATATCGAGCAAAATATTTAATAAAATTATTAATAATAATATAATTTATAATTTAAAAATTTTAGACAAAAATAATATTTTAATTAGTAGATTGTTTTATAATAAAAAGGAAAAGTTTAAATTTAATATTGATATAAATTCAAGAAATTTTATTGAATTAATTAAAATTTTGAATATTACAAATATAATATCAAGTCCAAAAATGAGCAGACAGCAGTTTGAAGAAATTAAAAATCATAAAATAAAAGTTGAATATCATGACAAGAATCAAAATTTAAATTTTAAAGTTGATGGGGATTTAGATTTAAAATATGAATTACTAGACACAAAGTCTAGATTATCAAGATTAAATAAAATAACTTTTTGCTTTATCTATAAATCAAAACAGGACATAAATAGAAACAGAATCTATAATAGACTTTTATATTTTTTCAAAAAAAAGCAGGATTATTACCTTGATATTTACATATCAGAAGACATTACAAATGATTCTGCAAAAATAGATAAAAATTTATTTACTAAAAATATTAATTTCAAAAAGATCAAAGAAAACAACATTAGTAAAATAAGATATAAAAGTTATTTATTTGGCATCTTAGATAGTCAAGAAAATATAGAAAATTTAAATGATCAAATAACAAACTATGTAAAGAATGGTATCCATCTTGCATACATAGATAAAAATACACTAAATGATTATGGATTTATCGTTTCGAATTTAAATAAAAGTTTTGATTTACTAAAAATAGCTCAAAGCAAAAAATTTAATATAACAGACTTAATAAAAAATAAGCAATTATTATTTAATAAAAAAAATAAAATTTTTATAAAAAAAAATTATAAATCTGATGATTTTTATAAATTTAAAGAAATTAATTTTATATAATGAAAAAAAAAATAATTATATTTGGTTCTGGTGACCCATTTAACATAGGAGGTATACAAAGATCTTATCAATTCCTTACAAAAGATTTAATCCACAAAAATTATGAAATCACAATTGTTTTTAATAAATTAAAATATCAAAATATTGAAAAAAAAAAAATTAATTACAAATTATCAAAATTTGTAAGGATTATATTTTTTGATTATTCATCAGAAAATCTTTTTTTAGATACAATTAATTTGTTACAAAAAAATGATTTTAATAAGTCTATTATAATACAAAGTTCTCAATTTGCATTAAGTTTTGTTCTAGCATGTAAAGTGATGAAAATTCCCACAATTTTATCTTTAAGAGGTGAACCCAAGTTTATTTCAATAAATTTATGGCCATCAAATTTTATGTTGATGATTACATGTTTGTTAGCGGATTATACACATATATTATCCAAGAATTTTATTAATCAAATGAAGCTCATTGGAATTAAAAAAGAAAAAATAAGATGTATAAGTTCACCAATTGAATTAAATACCAATAAAAATTTTACAAAATTATTTCGTAATAAAAGAATTAAAATCCTATATACAGGAAGAGTTTCATTTGAGAAAAGATTAGAAATTCTTATTGAAGGTCTTAAATTTTTAAATCGCTCAAATACAAATATGAGTTTTGAGCTTTCAATTATTGGTGATGGACCAGAAGTTAAAAAATTAAAAGAGTTATCAAAAAAATTAAGAATTAATAAAAAAATATTATTCACTTTTAAAAAAAATTCTGAGCTAGTGTATGAAGAATATTTTAAACATGATATATTTGTATTACCTTCAAAATTTGAAGGGTGTCCTATGGCCATAAGAGAAGCAATGACTTGTGGTATGATTGTTGTTGGCTTTAATGATTGTCTAGCTTTAAAAGAAATTTTAAAAAATAATGATAATGGATTTATATGCAAATATGACAAAGCACATTCAGGTAAAAATCTTGCTAACTTGATTTTAAAAATCTTTAATATAAATAAACATAAATTAGATAGGATTAGATTAAAAGCAAAAGAAAGTATAAAAAAATATTCTCCAGAAATCATTGGTAATAAATGGAATAATATGATCGAAAAATCTAGCTATACAAATTTAAAAATTGAGGAAATAAAATTATTTAAAAATAAATATGGAATTATATTACCTGATTTTATTAATAAAATTATACTAAATAACGAATTTAAAGATTTAATAAAATTCCAAATTAATATTAGTGATAAATTTTTTGATATTAAGGATATAAAGAAAATTAATAGTTTTATCTTATCTTCAGTCAAGCTTAAAAATGAGAGAAGAAAATTGATTAATGAAAAAAATATAAAAAATTGGCACCAAGATAATATTAGTTTATTTAAACATTTTTTAAATTTATGAAAAAAATAATTTTTATTGTTACTGCGGGTAGAAGTGGTTCTTCTACTTTAACAAAAATTTTTAAAGAAAATGGTTATTTGACTCCAGATGACTGCATAAAGGGAAATAGCAAAAATCAGGATGGTTTTTTTGAGTCAAAAAAATTTGTTGAGATAAATAAGAATATTATTTCAAATTTGTCTTTAGATGATAAATTTTATTATTATAAAAAAATTATCTCAATAAATAATCAAAAAATTACAACAGATACTCAAAAGTTTTACCAAAAAGTCAAAAATATTAAAAAATTAGTATTAAAAGATCCAAGATTAATCACAACAATAGATTATTGGTACAAATTGTTTAAAAACAAAAACTATAATATCGAAATTATAATTAATTTTAGAGAAAAAAATGGTTTAATTAAATCTTATATAAAAAATATGAATTTAAGTCCTGATGAGTCAAAACTACTTTTATTATTTAGATATATTTCATTAATTGAAATAAAAAAAAAATACAACGCTAAAATTTTTGAATTTGAAAATATTTTTTCATCAATAAATATAATAAAACTTTTTCAATCTATTCGTGAGATCTATAATAAAAATACCAAAATCATAAGAAATAGTAAAACTCAAATTTATTATTCAAAAAATGATAATGATATAAATTATTTACTCTACTTAATTCTTAAAAATAACAAAAATATATCTTTAAATTACTTAGATTTAAAGAATATCTTAATATCCTCTTTTAACAAAAGTATTTTAAATAAAAATCTCAATAATGAAAAAAGTGAAGGTATATTAAAGAGTATTGCTTTTTTACAAAAACAAATATTCAATTTAAATATTCAAAAATTAAATTTAATTGAAAAAAATAGATATCTTGATGGCATATTTAAAAGAAAAATTAAATTTATTCATAATATAATTATTATTAGAAGGATAATATTGAAGTATCTAAGGATAAAATTTTTTTGATTATTATCAATGTGAAAAAAAATATATCTTTAGGATCTAGCCAATAAATATATTTTTTAAATTTTTATGATTTTTCATATAAAATAATATTGTTTCACGTAGTCCTTGATGAAATTTAATTTTAGGCCTCCATTTTAATTTTGAATAAATTTCACGATTATTAATTGCGTATCTAAAATCATGACCGGCTCTGTCTTTAACGTATCGAATTAGTCTTTTTGAATTTTTAGATTTATTGATTTTATCAAATTCTTTACAAATTAATTTAATAATATTTATGTTAGAAACTTCATTATTTCCACCAATCAAAAAAGTCTTTCTATTAAATTTCGAAAAACAAATTTCATAAATTGCTTCTACATGGTCACTTACATGGATCCAGTCTCTTATATTAAGTCCATTACCATAAACAGGAATTTGTGTATTATTCATACAGCTAAGGATTACAACTGGTATTAATTTTTCTGGATATTGGAATGGACCATAATTGTTTGAACAATTAGTAATATTAAAATTTAAATTATATGTCTCACCATAACTACGAACAGCATGATCAGATGCTGCTTTGCTTGCAGAATAAGGGCTTCTAGGATCATAATTACTTGAGCTAGTAAATTTTTTTTCATTTTTTTTTAGTGAGCCAAAAACTTCATCTGTTGATATATGAATTAATTTAATTTTTTTTCTTTCTTTACATAAATTTAGAATATTTATTGTTCCAATCAGATTATTTTCAAAGAAATATGATGGACTCACGATTGATCTGTCAACATGACTCTCTGCTGCTGCATTAATTATAATATCTGGAGAAAAATTATTAAAAATTCTCATTAATTTTTTTTTATCCAGCAAGTCAATTTTTTTAAAGATATAATTTTTTGATTTAATATTTAATTTTTGACTAAACGTAGATAGCTTATCTAAATTTAAAACAGTATGCTTTTTACTCAAAAATTTTTTTACAATATATGAGCCTATGAAGCCGCTACCACCAGTTATAAGTATTTTCATGGATTTATATTTGGTATAATTAATGATGAACTATATACATAATTTAAAAAAAAACACCTAAAATTTTGAAAATAAAATATACATTCGTTGCAATATCTGAGGGATTAGATCTTACTAGATTAATTAAATTAAAAAATTTTTTTTTATCACAAATTAAAAGTAATAAATTTGTTTATATAAACACAAGGTTTGTCATCATGAATTATTCTAATATTATTTATTTTAATGGAAATAAATTTGAAAAATTTAAGACTCCAACTTATTTGAATTCTAAAAAATCTTTAAATTTAAAAAAAAACTATATATTAAAAAAATTTAAAAATACTTATTTGCATTTTGTAGATGATGATACATATTTTTGTCATAAGTGTTATAAAAAACTATTTTGTTTTATAGCTAAAGATAAATTCTACTTTTATAAAATTAATAGAAAAAATGTTAGTAAATTAGAACTTTTTTCAAAATATAATTTGCATAAAATTACAATAAATAAAATTAGATTTTTTAAAAAACTAAGATTTATTATTTCTAACAGCTCAATTCAGTCTGTATTCTATAATAAAAAAAAATTTAAAAATTTTGAAACTAATAGAGGCTTAGGTAGGAATAATCTTAAGATTGGAAGTGAAAATATCTTTATTTCAGATAACATAGGAAAAAACGATTATAGAGAGATTTCACTAACGTGTCCTATTCAACACTTGGAAAACTCAACTGGTAAAAAAATGAAAGATTTTAATTTAGTTGTCAAATCTGGTCATTTGCAGAAAATTTTTAAAAATTTATATAAAAAAAATTGGTTTATTTTTTACTTTGTCTATTTAATGTATTATTTATTTATAAAAAAATTATTTAATAAATAAGCTGTTTAACAAATTAAATATTTTTGAATTTAGATGTCTTTAAAATGAAATTTTTATTATTAGATCAGTTTGAAATTTTTCAGCTAGTGATATTGATGATTTGCTTAACATTATCAAATATTTTTTTAATACAATACTGGCAAAAAATTAATTTATTTTTTAATTTAGAAACTTATAAAAATATTCAAAGTGTTCATGAAAGGAACATTCCCAGAATGGGAGGACTCCTAATTTTTACTATTTATTTTTTTTACATAGCAGCAGTGAGTAAATATGATAAATTTTTTTTTTATTTATTATTATCTTTTTTACCTACTGCAATTATTTCAATTAAAGAAGATTTATTCCAAAATACTACCCAAACTTCAAGAATATTTGTAATGATATTAAGTTGCTTAATTTTTTTTAATATTGATCAAACAAATTTTCCTTTAATCAATTTACCAATATTAAGATTTCTCTACTTAAATAATTATATTTTATTAGGTTTTTTTATATTTTCATCTTTAGTAATCATGAATGGATCAAACCTAATTGATGGAATGAATGGTTTATTTGGGATGTCAATATTAATCCAATTAATAACTATAATTTTTATGGCATCAATTTTAAATGATTTGGAGGTTTTTAAAATAGGAATAATAATTTTATTACCAGTTATTGTTTATTTATTTTTCAATTATCCATTAGGAAAAATCTTCATGGGGGATTTTGGAGCATACTTTTTTGGTTTTGCTTTAAGCATATTAGTAATAAAATTATTTGGAAATAATAAAGAATTATTGTCATGGAATGCTGTTCTTATTTTATTTTATCCCTCTATGGAGTTACTTTTTTCATTCATTAGAAAAGTTTTTTATGAAAAAAAAAATCCATTAAAAGCTGATGATTTACATTTACATACACTTGTCTATAAATTAGGATTACAAATGAATATCAAGCCGAATTTAGCAAATAATATGGTTGTAATTTTTTTAGCACCATTTTGGATAAGTCCTTTTACAGTTGTAAAAATATTTAATGATTTGAATTTAATTTTATTTACTTTATTTTTGCTTTCTTCAATTTATATATCTAGTTATTTTTTTTTAAGAAAAAATTTAAAATAATTAAAAAAAATTTTTTTTAATTTTTATGATCAAAATAAATTATGAAATTTTTAATGAGAAAAAAATATTGAGTTTTCTTATTGTTTTAATACCCTTATTTTTAATTTCTGGACCATTTTTAACTGATTTGACAATTTCTTGTTTGGCCATATCTTTTTTTTTTATTAAGAATAAAAAAAAATATTTATTTAATTATTTTTTTTTATTTTTCTTCTTTTTCTATTTGATTTTATTAGTTAGCTCTTATTACTCAGAATTTAAAATGCTTGCATTTAAGAGTAGTATTTTTTATTTTAGATTTGGTTTATATACTTTGTTTTTCTTGTATCTTATTGACGAAGATAAAAATATTCTCAAGAGTTTATTCCTTCTTCTTTTTTTTTGTTTTTCAATATTAATTTTTGATAGTTTTGTTCAATATATATTTGGTGCGAATATATTTAATATGAAACTCATCAATCCTAGCAGGGTAAGTAGTTTTTTTGGAGATGAATTAAAGATGGGAGGGTATTTAATGAGATTATCACCATTATTATTATCATTGACATTTTTTTATTATCGATATGAAAAGCATCAAAAATTTATACCTTTTGCATTTTGTTATATTTTGTTAATTCAAACTACAATATATTTGAGTGGTGAGAGAACTAGTTTTTTTCTCTTTTATTTTTCAATATTATTATATTTAATCTTTTTAAATAATTTTTTAAGAGTTAAATTAATTTTCTTATCACTATTTGTAATTTTAACATTTTTGTTAATTAGTATAGATAGTCCATTTAAAAAAAGATTAATTGATAGAACTATAAATCATACTAAAATTTTTGAAAAAGGAACAAAAAAAATAATTTTTTCAAAAAAATATAACGAACATTATATTTCAGCATGGAGAATGTTTAAAGATAATAAAATCATAGGCATTGGACCAAAGAATTTTAGAGAGATATGTAAAAAAAGTGAATATAATTTATCTAAACAAACATGCACAAATCACCCACACAATATAATGCTTCAATTATTATCTGAAACAGGCTTTTTAGGTTTTTTATTTTATCTACTTTTGAATATTTTTCTTTGGGGCAACTTAATAAAAAGTTTAATATATAAATTATATTTCAAAAAAATAATTTTTTCTAATTCAGAAATATGTTTATTGATATATTATGTGATTATTTTTTTCCCTATTGCTCCTTTTGGTAATTTCTTTAATAATTGGATTTCTGCAGTAGTTTATCTTCCTGTAGCTATTTTTTTATGGATGGCGCGTAAAAATTATAAATCTTACATAGGTTTTAAAGACGTTTAAAATATTTTTCTAAGAAAACATAAAAACTAATATCAAAATTTTTTATAATTAATTAGATTTAAAAAAAATTAGAAATTGATAAAAAATATTATGTTTTTAAGTAAAGTTGTGAACCTTGATTTATTAACAATTATTTTCTTAAATTATGAGATAATTTGCTTTTAAGAACATATAAATCCTGATTTTTCTTTTGACATTAATTATTTTTCTGGTAAATGATATTTGCCTGGTGATTATTGCGAAGGGGCAATACCCGATCCCATTCCGAACTCGGAA
>ENA-UOXV01004277-UOXV01004277.1-marine-metagenome-genome-assembly--contig:-NODE-4277-length-16518-cov-8.919274_pt1 | contig 16518 bp, 17 predicted proteins | sample MGYA00238165_ERZ766961 | MGnify/ENA primary metagenome ERZ766961 (study PRJEB28924, sample SAMN03173240) | marine metagenome | biome: Marine; feature: Water; material: Subsurface seawater | place: North... | reverse complement strand
AATCGCTTTCTACATCCCTGTTGGTCGGGTGGTAAAAAGTTAACTCAATAGACCTATACTAAGCATGTAGATTTCTTGTTTGAAGGTTTTCGGACGGGGGTTCAATTCCCCCCATCTCCACCACTTAAACCAGAATATGAAAGCATTCTTGATTTTATGTGTCGATAATATGTACCTGAATAATGCTAGATTAGACTAATAATTTTGACAATGAATCCACCAATAACTTTGCATTATCTTGGGTAAAGACCAGAGGAGGTTTAATTTTAATAACATTATTATATGGTCCATCAGTACTGAGGAGTATGCCAAGTTCTTTCATTTTATCAGTAATCAACTTTGCCTTTTCTGTTGCTGGTTTAAGGGTTTTTCTGTCTTCAACCAATTCGATTCCAATAAATAATCCAGCACCTCGAACATCGCCAATCAATGAAAATTTATCTTTTAATAAAGACAACTCTGAGAACAAATAATTTCCTACATTTTGGGCATTGTGCTGCAACCCCTCCTGTTCAATTACATTGAGAACAGAGAGTCCAATTGCACAAGAAACTGGGTTGCCACCAAAAGAGTTGAAATACTCCATGCCATTATTAAAAACGCTTGCTATTTCAGCTGTGGTTACAACAGCTGCAATAGGATGGCCGTTACCCAGCGGTTTGCCAATTGTGACGATGTCTGGGATAACTTCTTGTGTCTCAAACCCCCAATAGGCAGAGCCTACTCTGCCCAAACCCACTTGTACCTCATCACTAATACAAACTCCAGAGGAAGCCCTTATCCATTTATATGACTCCGCTAAAAAATCATTTGGTAACGGGATTTGCCCACCACAACCTAGGATCGGTTCAGCAATAAAGGTTGAACTCCCACCCTGCTTATTAATTGCCTCCTTAACCGCTTGGGCATATTGTTTTCCCGCAATTTTTGGGTTATTAAATTCACCCCTGAATAAATCTGGTATTGGAACAACTTCAACATGTTTTGGCTTACCCTGCCCACCCTTACTATTAAATTTATAAGGACTGATATTGATTAGAGAGTCAGTGTTTCCGTGGTAGGCGTGATCTATGACAATTGTGCTATCATTACCCGTATATGCTCTGGCCATTCTTAAAGCCAGCTCGTTCGCCTCACTACCCGAATTCACAAAATAACAAATGGACAAGGGTTTAGGTAATTTTCTGCAAAGCTTCTCAGCCAACTCAACAATATTATCATGCAGATAACGAGTGTTTGTATTTAATAGTTGATTCTGCTCGTGAGCTGCCTTTATAACATCAGGATGGCAATGGCCAACATGACTGATGTTATTGACACAATCTAAATACTCCTTACCTTTTTCATCATACAAATATTGCCCCTTCCCCCTGAGTATTTTTAGTGGTTCTGAATAAGAAAGAGACAGAGATGGACCCAGATGTTTCTTTCTCAACTTCAATGTATTTTTTTTGGATTTCACTTTTTAATATATTTTAAAATTACTTAATTCTTTGTCAGCAAAATTTTTCAAAAATTTCCATGCGTATGGCTCAGTAACTGAAATATACTTATTTTCAGGAAATAGTTTTTTTCGGTAGTTCGCTGTTACCACAGTAAAACACGCTCGAATGAGAGCAAGATGAATGAGTGAGTCAATTTCTTCATCTCTTAATGGATAAACTGATTGAAATCCTTGGACAACTGACTTAATTTTCGTTTCAGGCTCTGCTTCTTCCAGAATAAGATAAGTAATGGCAACCGCTAATTCGCTTGCTAAAAAAGTATGCGCCATATCACCAAAATCAATAACACCAGATATGTGCCCATTGTCATTTAGAAGTACATTATGATCATTGCCATCATTATGAATATACTGGGTACGTAAATATTTTTCATTTGGCACAATTTTTAAATGATAATTTGCAATAAAATGACTCACTACAGCCTTATCTGACTCACTCTCAATATAGTCTAAATGGCTCTTCAAAAAGTCAATATTTCTAACATCCCATATCCATTTACGCTTTAAATCTGGATAACTAAACTCTCGAAAAGCAACATCCAACTTACCCAGAAATGCACCAAATTCTTCCAACAAGAAAGGCTCAGGATTCTCAACGTCCTTTATAAAACGTCCTGCTAAAAAAGATTGTAGGCGAATAAAACAGCCATTATTCTGACTAATAAATTTACCTTCTAAAGTCTTAATCGTTCTTGGTACTTGCATAGAAGAGTCAAAGTTAGCGATATGCTTCAAACTAGCTACTTGTAAATTAATGAGCTCAACATCCTCTGCTGGATTTGAAATCTTTAATACAAATTCCTTACCATCTTCGCGTTTCAAATAAAAATTTTGATCTCTCTCACTATCCAAGACTTTAACTGAGACTTCAAAACCGTATAAAGTTTTTGCAATTTGTTGAGCTTCAGAAGGGCTAAATCTTGATGGAGGAACAGATATAACAGACATAAGTATTAAGTTACCAAAAAAAGTAAGGCCAGTAAAGCTGGATAAATGCAAACAATTTTATCAAAATCTAGCCATAGGCTTTAATTTTTTATAATGCATAGAAATAGGACTGATAAATGGGCAAAACATAATAAATGAGTTATTCAACTCTCAAACTATTCCCCGCATGCAATATTAAAGTTGACTATGAGGAAGAGAATAGAAAATCATTTTACCTTTCGTAGATGGCTTTGGTGAAGGGCGATGGTTGGTTCAATCCCCACAATCTCCTCCACATATCTTAATTACAAGAAGATATAATATCGACTTTTATAAAAAAACATATGATAATGAATTTCAAAGCAATTCTATTTGGATCAATTGGTACACTTATTGAAACTTCAGAGTTTCAACGCCGAGCTTTTAATCAGGCATTTTCTGAGGGGGGTCTTGATTGGAACTGGAAACCTGAAGAGTATAGAGATCTCCTTTCAAATTCTGGAGGTTATGCTAGGATTAAAAACTTTGCAATAGCATGTGGCGTTGATATAGATTCAAAGCATTTATATGAGCAAAAAACTAAAATTTTTGATAGTTTTATGGCTACAGAAAATATTGAACTTCGCCCTGGTGTTGCCAACCTAATTCGTCATGCAAAAGATAATAATTTAGAAATAGCATTCGTGACAAGTACAACAGAAGCAAATATTAATGCAGTTTTTCTTGCGATCAAAGACCAAATAAAGCGAAGTGATTTCAGTTTCATTGGTAATGATAAGATGGTTTCTAAACTAAAACCAAATCCAGATATATACCTAAAAGCACTTTCTGAATTAAATTTAGACGCAAAAGATTGTATTGCTATAGAAGATACAGAAATTAGTATGAAGTCTGCTTTAGCAGCATCTATCCAATGTATTGCCTTCCCTGGAGAATTTGCACAAGATAATAATTTCACTGGTGCTGCGCATCTTACAGAGAATTTAAATATAGATATATTTACTGACCTCTAGCTGACTAAGAGGTTCTGAGGTTAAATCTCATTGAAGGAATATAAACAAAAAAATATTGCTATTATCGGAGGAGGGGCTAGTGGAATTTTTGCTTCTCTACGCTGCGCTGAAATTGCAAAAGAAAAAAATATTGATATTAATATTAAAGTTTTTGAGGCTTCCTCTAAATTCCTAAAAAAGGTTCGCATTTCTGGGGGTGGACGTTGCAATGTCACTCATAATATATTTGAAGTAAATGATTTTTGTTTAAATTATCCTCGGGGTAGAAAAGAACTACTCTCTCCTTTTCAAAAGTTTCAAGCTGCTGATACCGTTGAATGGTTTAAGGAAAGAGGCGTAAAACTTAAACATGAAAGTGATGGTCGAATGTTTCCTATTTCTGATAGTTCAGAAACGATTATCAGTTGCTTTATGGAAGAAGCTGAAAAGTATGGGATTCAATTATTGAACAAAAAGAATGTCAAGAATATAAATAAGTTAGAGAACGGAAAATTATCACTGTCTATTAATGATAGTGAAACTTTTATTACTGATTCAGTATTAATTGCAACAGGAAGCATGCCAAAAGGTTATGAACTTGCTAAGAATCTTGGACATTCAATTACTGAAATTGCGCCCTCACTTTTTACATTTAAAATTACAGATACAATTTTAGAAAATTTACCTGGGACTTCATTTTCCAATGCTGCCTTAACTCTTAAAATTTATGGAGAAAGATCTTTTTATGAAAAGGGGCCTCTATTAATTACTCACTGGGGATTGAGTGGGCCTGCACTTTTAAAACTATCAGCATGGGCTGCACGTGAGATGATGCATACCAACTATAAAGCAAAAATTATTGTAAATTGGCTTGGCTTGGAAAGACAAGATGATGTTGAAAAGTTACTAGCAACTATTAAGAATAGTAATACAAAAACTAATATTGGAAAAGCTTACCCTAAAGAATTAACCAAAAGATTTTGGCATCAACTTTTAATCAAATGTGAAATTCAAAAAGAAATAAACTGGTCAGAAGTTAGCAAAAATCAATTGAATAGAATTCTTAATAATTTATTTAAGTGTGAGCTTGAGGTGATTGGTAAAAGTCGCTTTAAGGAAGAGTTTGTTGAATGTGGCGGCGTAGATCTCAAGGAAATTAATTTTAAAACCATGGAAAGTAAAGTCTGTCCTGGGCTATATTTTTCAGGAGAGGTGATTGATATCGATGGAATTACTGGTGGATTTAATTTTCAAAGTGCATGGACAGCAGGTTGGATTGCTGGAAGTCATATGCCATTCAATTCTAATTAGTTTTTGATATAAAAGATTGTGCACATTCACTGATAATATCGGCTAATAAAGAACAATCATCTAGAGAAAATGTAAGTGGTAGTCTGAGATCAAAAAGGCCAGAAAGAATCTTGTCTGAGTATTCCAATCTTTGTTGCTTTACATACTTCCAACTCTTATGGTTACTTGTGAACCCGTTTGGATCATCACTACCAAACCATTTTATCTCAACCCCATGTTCTTTATTAGTTTCAAGAAATTTAGCAGCATCACTTGAGGAAATACCCGGTATTCTAAACTGAATTGAACTTCCAACGTAACTCTCCTCAGCAGCACGTTTAGGAAGCTTAATACCTTTAACCTCCTTAAGTTTTTTCTCAACTAATTGATAGCGCTCATTCCAACGCTTAATATTTTTATCAAGAGATTTTAACTGAGGCCTAAGAATAGCAGCCCTAAGATTATCCATTCTGCCCGAATAGTTTGGAGTTTCTAATCGAATATCAGCAAATACTTCTTTATTAGGTGCAGCGCCATGTCTTTCATAAAGCATATAGGACCCTGAAAGAATAATAGCTCGTGCCATAAATTCTGGATCATCAGAAGTAAGTAAACCACCTTCTCCTGAATTTAAATGCTTATAAGTTTGAGTACTAAAACAACCAGCCAGACCAAAATTACCACTCCTCTCGTCATTCCATTTAGCGCCCATTGTATGAGCACAATCCTCAATTAATATCAAATTATTTTCCTTAACAATTTGCATCAATTTATCCATATCAACGAGATGTCCACGCATATGAGATATTAGTAAAAAACGTGCTTTACTAGATACCACTTTTTTTGACAGATCATCTAAATCAAGAACAAGATTTTCATTAATTTCTATAAAAATGGGCTCTCCACCTGCATTTGAGATTGAACCAGGTACTGGTGCAAGGGTATACATATTAGTCAAAACCTTTTCATCAGCTATGAGTCCTGCGGCCTTAAGGGCAACGCTCATTGCATAACCTCCAGATGCGCAGGCAAGACAAAAACGGCTTCCTTGAAAACTGGCATATTCCTGTTCTAGCAGTGATGCCTCAGAAAGCTCATTACTAATTGAGTTGTATCGATGGAGCCTGCCTGATTTAAGAACTTCAGTTGCTGCATTTATTGCATCATCACTGATTGGCTCTTGCTGAGTGAAAGGTCTGGTAAAAATTTTTGTAGTCATAGCCATTAATATAGCTTTTTTCTAAATAAAAAGAGAAATAGTATACAAAAAATACTACTTTGCAAATATTTCTTTTGTTACTTGAACTATAATCTTTTATATAAACTCTAAAAAATTTCTATATGAAAAATACACCACCTGTAGTAAAAGTCGCAATAGCTGTTGCGGTAGTTGTTTTAATTGTGCAGTACTTTTTTATGTATTAGAAGCAGTTGGCCCAGCCTCAATAATAACGCTATCAACATCAAACTTTTTAAAATTTTGAACAAATAAATTAGCTAGTTTTTTTGCTTCATCATCATAATTTAGTTTATCTGACCAAGTGTCCCTTGGATTAAGATAAAAACTATCAACTCCTGGAACCTTGGAAGGAATATCAAGATTTAAGTAGTCAAGATGCTGGATTTTTGAGTCGTATAAAGAGCCATCTTGGCAAGCAGAAACAATAGCCCTTGTTACGGGAATTGGAAACCTTGAACCGGCACCATCTGGAGCTCCAGAGCCGCCAGTCCAGCCAGTGTTAACCAGATATACTTTTGTATCAAATTCGCTTAGGCGCTTAATTAATAAGTTTGCATAACTACTCGCAGAACGAGGCATGAATGGCGCTCCAAAACAAGATGAAAATGCTGGATTGATACCAGCTTCTGCACCTAACTCTGTAGAGCCAACTCGAGCTGTGTATCCAGATAGAAAGTGATAAGCTGCTGCTTCATTACTTAAAATTGAAACAGGAGGCAACACACCTGAAACATCACATGTCAAGAAAATAACTACCTTGGGTTCACCAGCAGCATTCTTAACAACACGCTTTTCAACATGCTCAAGTGGATATGAACATCTACCATTCTCAGAGATTGTTGTATCATCATAATCTGCATGACCATCTTCATCAACTTTGACATTCTCAACAATTGATCCATGATGGATTGCGTCCCAAATAATTGGCTCATTCTTTTTTGAAAGATTGATTGTTTTTGCATAACAACCGCCCTCAATATTAAATACTGAGCCCTTTGCCCAACCATGCTCATCATCGCCAATTAAGTATCTTTCAGGATCAGCTGAAAGAGTTGTTTTCCCTGTACCTGAAAGTCCAAAAAATAAAGCTGTTTCTCCATTCTCACCAACATTCGCTGAGCAATGCATAGGTAAAACATCTTTTTCAGGTAATAAAAAGTTTTGAACAGAAAACATTGCCTTCTTCATTTCACCAGCATAACGCATACCTGCTATTAAAACTTTTCTTTGGGCAAAATTTATAATAACAACACCATCAGAGTTGGTTCCATCTCTTTCCGGTAAGCACTCAAAAGAAGCTACATTTAATATTTTCCATATATCTTTATTATTAGGATTGAAAGAATTAGGCTTAATAAACATATTGTGAGCAAATAATCCCTGCCAAGCAGTCTCAGTATTTACTTCGACTGGAAGGTAATGTTCAGAATGAGCGCCAACATGAAGATGAGAAAGAAAGTGGTCTTTTAATGACAAATGATGATTAACTTTATCCCAAAGAATGTTAAATTTTTCCTCTGAAAAAGGTCTGTTCACTTCACTCCAATCAATTGATTTAGATGTTGTAGACTCATCAACAATAAAACGATCATTAGGACTTCTTCCAGTTCGCTTACCAGTGATAATAAGTAAAGCGCCTGTATCTGTAAGAGCTCCTTCGTTTAAACTTAATGATTTTTTAATCAACTCACTGGACGATAAATTATTGTAAATCAAAACGCTCCCTTCCCTTTCTCCAAAAAGGGAATTATCACATAAAAAATAGGAAAAGTATCAAACAAAATAAAATATATTTAAATTGAATTATTTCTACATACACTCCCAGAACATGGGAGATGATTTAAGCAAGAAATTCATTAAATTTGGCTGCATTATAAACAAAAAAATAAATAAAAAAGAAATGGCAAGAATTAGTATTTTTTGTTCGCTCCTTATTGATTTAATTTTAACTCTTTCTTGATTTTGAAATTCAATTTGAGATAAGTTTTGACTCATTTTATTATGTTTTATCTTTCAAAGATAAAGTCAGTTCAAACCTTGCAACAACATCCTTAGACAAAGAAGGCACAGTTGCATCTATGTTTAATTTGTAATTGTGTCGCACTCCTGAACCTGAAGCTTGCTTTACTAGGTCTCTAATTGCTAATCCATCATGACATGTAAAGTGCACATCACCCTCAGGACGTTTCAAGAAATCCGCCTTAAAATCTTTAAAAATAAGCGTAATATTTCGCCCACTTTCATTAATAGGCTCCATTGCAAGAAAACCGCCAGTAATATCAGCACCGACAGCTAAAATACCAAAATACATGCTGCCAAAATGATTCTTAGTTCGACGCCTTAAGGCAATCTTTATCTCAATCTTTTCATCAGTATGTTCAATTACCTTAGGCCTACAGTACCAAATCATTGGAACTTTGAATATACCAAACTGTCGAATAAGTCGATTTGTTTTAATCTCTCTTGAAGGCATAAAGGTTTAAATTAAAAGCATTATTAATATAGATTACTATTATAAAAGATATTAAATAAATATATTAAACAGAGTAGTCATCAACTATTGAACATTGAGCACTCACAGCTGTAGCGGTTAACTTATCATAATCATCTGCTGGCCATCTAATAACGTCTGCAAAATAAAAACTACCATAGGAATACTCAAAATTATCACCGTAAAATTGTTCATAATCGTTTCTAAATTCAATAATTTCTAATTCCAGTCCATTGAAATAGTTGGCATCTTCGCCAAATTCGATAAGATTATCTTCTACTATTCTGAATTTAAACTTTTGAGGAATATATTTTATAAGTCTGCCCTCCTTAAGTTCTACAGCTTGAGTCATCTCACAATAATAGAGGTCTCCAACTGCTGCTAAAGTTGATAAAGAGAAGAAACTAAATAAAAAAGCTAGTATTATTTTTTTCATAATTTTTTTTTGATATAAATATAATGTCTATATTAAGGTTATTTTAAGTTGAGTGCCAATTATCTTTTTTTAATAGAGCATAGATAAAATATGCCTACAAAGATGAACTAAATAACGTTATTTTTCGTTATTTTGAAGAATTAAAATTCATATATATGATATAATATATGTCTTATTAAATCTTATTTTAAGATTTATTCAGAATTTTTTAAAAATTACGAAAGAGGAGAGCAAATGATTCAATTTATTGTTCATGATGAAGATGATTCCGTTGGAGTTGTTACTGTTGAAGGTGTAAAGGCAAACGATACTCTTAGTGGCTGGATAATGGATCAGGATGTTTTGATAGATATCAAAATTAATCAAGATATTCCTATTGGTCATAAATTAGCTATTAAGGATCTAAATGAAGATGATACTGTCATCAAGTATGGTGTAGATATTGGAAGAACAATCTCAAAGATTGCTATTGGTGATCATCTGCATGTCCATAATGTTAAAACAAAGAGGTGGTAATGATAGATTTAAATCAAAAAATATATGGTTATAGGCGTGATAATAATAGGGTTGGGATTCGTAATTATGTCGTAATTCTCCCAGTTGATGATATTTCAAATGCTGCATGTGAAGCAGTAAGTAATAACATCAAAGGAACAATTGCCCTTCCTCATCCATACGGAAGACTTCAGTTTGGTGAAGATCTTGATCTTCATTTTAGAACCATGATTGGAACAGGATCCAATCCCAATGTTGCTGCTGTTGTTGTAATAGGTATTGAGCCAGATTGGACTCAAAAAATTGTTGATGGCATTGCTGCAACTGGTAAACCAGTTCAAGGCTTCTCTATTGAAAAGAAAGGAGATATTCAAACGATTGCTGATGCCTCTAAAGCTGCTTATGATATGGTCCATTACGCAACTGGACTTCAAAGAGAGCCTTGTGATATAAATGAGATATGGGTATCAACGAAATGTGGTGAGTCAGATACGACTTCAGGATTTGGAGCAAACCCAACAGTGGGTAATGCATTTGATAAACTCTATGAAAAAGATAGCACGCTTCTATTTGGTGAAACATCAGAGATTACAGGTGGTGAGCATTTAGTTAAAGAAAGATGCGCAAATGATGCTGTTGCTGATCAGTTTATGTTTATGTTTAATCGTTACCAGGATATGATTGAGCGTTTTAAAACTGATGACTTATCTGATTCGCAGCCAACCAAAGGTAATATTGAAGGGGGGTTAACAACAATCGAAGAAAAGGCGCTAGGCAACATTACAAAAATTGGCAAAAAATGTCTTGTTGATGGCGTTCTAGATAAGGCAGAAATGCCTACAAGTAAAGGCTTATGGTTTATGGATTCTTCTTCTGCAGCTGCAGAAATGGTTACATTATGTGCAGCCTCCGGTTATGTGGCTCACTTATTCCCTACTGGCCAAGGAAACATTATTGGAAATCCAATCTTGCCTGTTATTAAGGTGTGTGCGAATCCAAGGACTGTGAGAACTATGTCAGAGCATGTTGATGTTGATGTTACTGCTTTATTAAAACGAGATATTAATATGGACCAAGCTGGTGATATGCTTCTTGAGTCACTTATCCACACCTCTAATGGCAGAATGACTGCAGCAGAAATATTAGGGCATCAAGAGTTTGTGTTGACGCGCCTTTATGAAAGCGCATAAATTTAAAATTTTACTAAATAAATACATTATATGAAATACTTAAAAAAGGCTGATAAAACAGCAGAATCAAATGTACTTGAAGCACAAAAGGTAGTCCATGATATGCTGGCTAACATCAATAAAAATGGTGAGCAAGCTGTTAGAGATTACGCTGAAAAATTAGATTCATGGACGGGTAGTATTCTTCTCACAGATTCTGAAATTGATGAAATCATATCTGATGTCCCACAAAATGTTAAAGATGATATCGATTTTGCATGTCAGCAGGTTTATACATTTGCAAAAGCTCAGCGCGATTCAATAGAGGAGTTCCATACTAAAAATAATGGCGTTGAAGCTGGCCAAAGATTATTACCTGTTAACGTAGCAGGGTGCTATGTTCCAACTGGAAGGTACGCTCATATTGCTTCGGCATATATGAGCATTGCTACTGCTAAAGCTGCTGGTGTGCCATGTATTATTGCTTGCTCGACCCCTTTCAAAGGTAAGAGTATCCATCCATATGTTTTATACGCAATGAAAGCTGCTGGTGCTGATTACATGATGACTCTTGGTGGAGTTCAGGCAATTGCTAGCATGGCTTATGGTTTATTTACTGGAAAGAAAGCAGACATTATAGTTGGACCTGGAAACAAGTTTGTTGCTGAAGCCAAAAGAACTTTATTTGGCGAGGTTGGAATTGATGTTTTTGCTGGACCATCAGAAGTTGCAGTTATTGCAGATGAAAATGCAGATCCAGATGTCGTTGCTATTGATTTAGTTGGTCAAATGGAGCATGGACACGAATCTCCTGGCTGGCTTTTCACAACTTCAGAAGCACTCGCTGAAAAAGTAATGGATCTTATTCCAGAGTATATTGAAAAACTTCCTCCAACAGCTCAAGATGCAGCTTTCTGCGCTTGGAGAGATTATGGGGAAGTCATCCTTTGTGATTCTAAAGAAGAAGTAGTTAAGATTTCTGATGAATATGCAGCCGAACATCTTGAGGTCCAATGTAAGGACCTCGATTGGTGGCTAGAGAACTTAACTTGCTATGGTTCTTTGTTTTTAGGAGAGGAGACTACTGTTACCTTTGGTGATAAAGCCTCAGGGCCAAACCATATTCTACCAACAAAGGCAGCAGGGCGATATTCAGGTGGACTGTCAGCTCACAAGTTCTTGAAAGTTTTAACTTGGCAACGCATGGATCGTGAATCAACACGTCAAATTGCTCAAGCATCATCTAGAATTTCAAGATTAGAGGGAATGGAGGGTCATGCAAGAGCCTCTGATGTCAGGCTTTCTAAATACTTCCCTGATGAATCTTTTGATCTTGGTGCCCCAGTATTGGAGTAAATCATGAACTTATCAGAATTTTCTCTTGAAAATAAAGTAGCTCTGATAACTGGTGGTTCTAGTGGGATAGGTAAAATGATGGCACTTGCACTTGCAAAAGCAGGGGCATTTGTCTGGATTGCTAGCAGCAGGGATAATGCTGATGAAACACTTCAGGAGTTAAAAGATCAAGGCTCTGATGGGCGATTCATTCAGGCTGATGTCACTTCAAGTGAGGCTCTTAAGGATATTGTTTCTCTTATTAACCGAGAATCTAATCAAATTGATATTTTAGTTAATGCTGCAGGAATTAACTTGAGAACTCCAGCCCAAGATCTCACGCTTGATGAATGGCAAAAAACGATAGATATTAATTTAACAGCGCCTTTTCATCTAAGTCAGCTTGTGGCCAAATCTATGAAAAAAAATAATTGGGGTAGAATCATAAACATTGCCTCTCTTCAGTCTCTAAGAGCATTTGATAACAGCATTCCCTACGGTGCAAGTAAAGGGGGAATAATGCAACTTACGCGTGCATTAGCTCAAGCTTATTCTAAAGATGGAATATTAGTAAATGCTATTGCTCCAGGATTCTTTAGAACTAACTTAACAGAATCATTATTTCAAGACCCTGATAAATTAAAAACTCTAGCGGATAAAACAATGATGGGTCGTAATGGGGAAGAAAAAGACATATTTGGAATTAGCGTTTTTTTATGTAGTGAAGCTAATTCATATGTAACTGGTCAAACTATTTTTCTTGATGGAGGATTTTCAGCGGCATGATAGATAAGATGCAGGCGGTAGTTTATACTGCACCCCAAGAAATGACTTTTATTAATGACTATCACTCTAATCAAGTTGATCGTGATGATGATGTGTTATTACGTATTCAAGCTGTTGGTATTTGTGGCTCAGATATGCATGCCTATCATGGCAAAGACCCTCGAAGAAATCCTGGACTTATATTAGGGCATGAATTTTGTGGGGAAATAGTTGATGGTCCAGATAAAGGTCAAAAAGTAACGGGTAATCCCTTAATTACCTGTGGTAAGTGTGAGTATTGTCTTCAAGGAAGAGATAACTTATGCAGTGATAGGGATATGATTGGTATGAGCAGACAAGGGGCATTTGCTCAATATATGACAATCCCAAAACAGTGTTTAGTTCATGCACCTAATACAATGAATTCAAATCATATTGCCCTAACTGAACCAGCTGCAACTGTTGTGCATGCTGTTAACCTTGCAATTGAAAACTCCTTTAAGCCAATAGGTGAATGCCATACTTTAGTCATTGGTGCTGGAGCAATTGGACTTTTAACTGCCCTATTATTAAAATCTTATGGTGTCAAGATGAAGGTTTTAGAAACAAATTTAGCTCGTCATCCATGTGTTCAAGATCATGTTGGAGTAAAAGCTGTCAACCCCCTAGCAGAGGCAATTGATGAAAATGCTTTTGATGTAGTAATAGATTGCGTTGGCAGTGAAAAAACTAACGCGCTATCTATTTCATCTGTTAAGGCAGGTGGCACAGTTGTTAATGTAGGACTTTTGAGTTGGACAAGCAGCATTGACATCCGAAAAATAACTCTTCAAGAGGTAAAACTAGTGGGTTGTTACACATATAATATGGAGGACTTTAAGTCTGCTTTAACTTTTATAGAAAATGGATCTTTTGGAGATCTATCGTGGATTGAAGAGATGCCTTTATCAGAAACGGATGCGGCTTTTAAAAGTCTTCATAATGGTACAATGGCCTCAGCAAAAGTTATCCTTAAGCCACATTTTTAATTTTAAATAAATCAAACATGAGTATTACTGATCTTAAATTTGAAATAGATAGAGACAGTAAGACTCCTATGTGGCTTCAAATTAGAAATGAATTATTTAATTGCCTATATCGAGATGAACTCAGGCCAGGGCAACTTATTCCAAATGAAAAAACTTTAGTAGAACTTTTTAATGTCTCAATTGGAACTATTAGAAAAGCAATTGGGGTTTTAGAAAAAGAAGGTATTCTGATTCGTAAACAAGGGCTTGGTACCTTTGTTTTTCAGCATGATAATAATAGCTTTCTTTTTGAATATTTTCATTTTGGATTAAATGGAAGTGAGGAAAAAAAGAGTCCTGATGTTGAGATGATTTCTTTTGGTGTTAAAAAAGCTAACAAAGCTGAATCTGAAGCTCTAAAAATCCCTTCAGGTGGTAATGTTCTTCAAATCTACAACAAACTAGGGCTTAATAATAAGTTTTATATTGTTGATAAAATTGTCATTTCTCAAGCTAAATTTCCCTCATTAACAGAGGAGATGTTTAAGAATAGAACTAATACAGTCTATAACCTTTATCAAAATAAATTTAATATTTTTATTACAAACTGTTCTGAAAAAATCAAAGCTATTTCTTCAAATGAAAAAATTTCTGGACTTTTGAATATTGATTTAAATTCACCGATCCTCAAAATAAATCGTATTGGTCACACTTACCATAATGAGATCATTGAACTCCGAACATCATATGTTCATACAAGTGATATCGAGTACATACAATCTCAAAATAGTACTTTTGGTGAAACAATCTAGCTAAAAAATTTATCTTTAGCTGCCAACCTTTTAGATGTATTGTGGTTTTTAATTAAACTAATTTATGTTCCCATAAAGGTAGGTTGGTAACCATAGTACAATTTGTGGGAAGATAATAATTAGGGCTAATCCAACAACTTGAATAGCCATAAATTGCATCATACCTCTATAGATATCTGATAAATCCCAATCTGGTGCAACCCCCTTGAGAAAGTAGGCAGACAATGCAACAGGCGGCGAAAGCCAAGCCGTCTGAAGATTCACAGCGACAAGAATACCAAACCAAGTTAAGTTGAATCCTAATTGTTCAATTAGAGGCAAAATAATTGGAATAATAATAAGCACGATTGGCACCCACTCCAATGGCCAGGCTAATAAGAATATTAAAGCCATAACTATAAGAAGTATTGCTGTTGGTGGAAGATCTAACAACATCAATGCCTCTGTGATCATAGTTGGTGTTCCCAAACGTGAAAACACTGCGCCAAAAAAGTTTGAAGCACAAACTAAAACCATAATTAATGTAGTAATTTCAAGCGTCTTTAATAAGGCCTGCTGAAAAACTTTAAAATTTAATTTTCGGTAAGCTAATGTTAAAAATATTGCACCAACTGCTCCCATTCCAGCTCCTTCCGTAGGGGTAGCAAGCCCAAATAATATACTTCCTAATGAAGAGCCAACCAAAAGAACAGGGGGAACGAGTCCCTTAGCAAACTCAATCCAAACTTCTTTCATAGAATCAGGTATTAGTTCCTCAGGAACAACAGGACCCAATGCTGGGTTTAAATGACATCTAATCAGTGTATAACCTGTATAAAGAGCAGCCAACATTAAACCTGGAACAATCGCAGCTGCAAATAAATCAGTCACTGGGACATTCAGGATAGGGCCCATAACAACCAACATAATACTTGGGGGTATTAATATTCCTAACGTTCCTCCAGCTGTAATTGTACCTGCAGCTAACTGGACATCATATCCCGCTCTATTCATTGTCTTAGCAGACATAATCCCCAAAATAGTAACCGATGCTCCAACAATACCTGTTGCAGCTCCAAAAATTACCGAAACGAAAAGAACAGCAACAAATAAAGATCCTTTAGTTCGAGCAAGCGCCATCTGGACTGATGTAAATAATCTTTCCATCAGGTTAGCCTTCTCCATGAGTATTCCCATAAAGGTAAATAATGGGATTGCTGCCAGGGCCTGTTCAAGCATACTGCCAGAAAACTGAAAGGTCATTAAATAGAAAACAAGATCACCAAAGCCAAGATAGCCAAAAACAACACCTAAGAAAATAAGGGTAAATGAAATTGGAAAACCAATAAATATGGCAAATAGCATTGTTAGAATTAGTATTATGCCTAGAATTTCAGGAGTCATGGCCATCTCCTATTTCTAACTGCATAGATGCATTTAAGTGTCTCTGAAATACCTTGAATTATTAGTAAAACAAGGCCTATAAATAGAATACTCTTGATTGGATACATGATTGGCATCCATGAAGTATCCATACCCCTTTCCATTATCGACCAAGACTTGTAAGCATATTTATAACATGCCCATGAGGCACCAATGAGTCCAGGAAAATAAAATAATATGTAAAGCGTTAAGTCTATTGTTGCTTGAGTTTTAACAGACCAATTTCGATACATAAAGTCTGCTCGAATATGGACACCTTTTGATAGTGCATAACCTGCACCGAGCATAAACATTGCTCCAGCACCCATTCTACTTATGTCATATGCCCAGACAGTTGGAGAGCCAAAAAAATGTCTTCCAACTACTTCAATAAACATGGCAACAAATACTGGAACAGTTAGCCAACATGCAACCTGACCTATTCTAAGACTAAAAAGATCAATACCTAGAATAGTTTTTGCCATAATTTTTGGCATATCATCAGGCATAACTCCAGTATAGGATCTGCCTTCAGCAATCATTTCGTCAGTAATGTCTAATTCACCAACCTCTTCCTTATCCGACATAATATGTACCTAAAAAAATTATTAAAAATCTTAAATCATTGTAACAAAACTAAAGAGTCAAAAAAAA
>ENA-UOXV01004274-UOXV01004274.1-marine-metagenome-genome-assembly--contig:-NODE-4274-length-16530-cov-7.558968_pt1 | contig 16530 bp, 12 predicted proteins | sample MGYA00238165_ERZ766961 | MGnify/ENA primary metagenome ERZ766961 (study PRJEB28924, sample SAMN03173240) | marine metagenome | biome: Marine; feature: Water; material: Subsurface seawater | place: North... | reverse complement strand
TCTCGCGCGCGCGCGCGAGCGCGCGCGCGCGCGCTCTCTCCCCCCCGCTCGCTCTCCCGCTCGCTCCCCCGCCCGCTCGCTCTCACTCCCGGTCAATCATTTCTCACTTAAAAAGCCGTAGCAAGTCGTGTCGAACCTTCCTGCGACCCAACCTATACTCGATGTGCCTTGCCTTACCTACTTTGCAAGAGTTACTGACACAGTGGATTGTGGGAATAGGCTTTCCTGGCAGGCTCCACCGCCGCGGCGCTGTGGGTGCAGCTGAAAATGTGGGATTCGCAGCTCCTTACCCACATGGGGGCCTTGCTCGTCGCTGGCTTCCTCTTCGCGACGTTCGCACTACACCCTAAATACCTCGGAACAACCCGCTGCCACTAGCACGCATCTCGAGGCTGCCCTGAGTCCATTCGCCGTTTTCAGGTACCTTTTAGCCTTCTCTCAATGCGTACTTCCGCTATTCCCTCTCAGGTCCGCCTACATCCCGAGCCTTATCGGCAGCAACTACCTGCTAGCCGCAGGCTGGTGCTGGGCGCGAGTGTCTGGGGAGATCTGGCCAGATGTGATTTTCTACCAACACAAGTGGCAACTGACCGAAATGATTTACACTTGCAAGGCTACGGCCAATTGCCTCTGACCAGCGTGGCAGGGGAGGCGCAGCTGAGTCACCTGTGAGCAGGCGACGGCAGTCTGTTGAGGGGAGGATGCTCTGGTGGGCTGGCCACCTGGTTCTTGCAGGACTTTTCAACTTCGGGGGTGGGCTTGTAATTGCAGTTGCTCTTGGCTTTGACGCAGGTTTATTTCCACACGTAGACAGGTGCGAGCAGATAGGCAAAAGACCTCAGAGGTAAATTGGGTGCAACAGCACTGTGTGCGTGGGACTGATTATGTCGACTGATGTTGCGATTCTCAGAACGACAGGAAGTTCGCGAGACACTCGCGTACGGCGGAATTTTCGCTGGATCGGCGATCGGACTTTTATGCGGCACCAGTGCAATCGGAAGGGCAGGCCTGTACCAGCAGCGGCTTGTACAGGTATGGGAAGATTGGCGAGAGCGATTGGCAGGCGAAGGTGCCATGCAGTTGGCACGAGATCAGTTGCGCGAGCTGGAATTGCGAGAGACGGCTTCTCTTGTCTGGCTCGGGTATCTTGGCACCAACTTCAGCCTTCTCAGCATCAGCAGCGCTCCGATCCGTTTCTTGGTGCAGTATCCGCGACCCAAAACAGCTGTCGCACCCCATGCCCTGTTTTCGATTGTGAGGTAATTGTTGCAGGGAAGCCATGTAAAAACCTTCGACCCGCAATCTCCTCTAGGCCATAATCAGACAGTCAGCGTGACCTTTTAAAACTGCCACAGCGATACTGCTATCTAATCAAGTGCACATCATCGTGGTGTTTCTTCCGCGTACCTTAGGTGGCCGCTGCACATGCTTGCGAGTCGACGGGATCGACGCTTGTCTTTCTGATGATGCTCCATGCCTGCGGAGATTGTATCCAGCTTGCCATCCAGGTAGGCGCCTCTCCCACCTACCTTCTGAAGGGGGTTGGCGCTCATGACCAGTGTCTTGTGAGCTTGCCACCCGCCCCGGAACTAGACCGGCTCAATTGGCGGTGTTGCCCCATGATCAAACGCAGTGCTGCACGGCATCCATCCGCCCCTGACCCCCCCAACTCCTCCTCAATGAATGCCGGAAATACGCTCGTCTGTGCTAATCTCATGGGTTAGCTTTTGGAATCGGCAGCGCCACGATGGACGTGGGATTTAGCTTTCTGCACTGGGTTCATGATGAGAAACGATCGCAATGCGTTTGACCCTTGATTTGATCCGCAGAAAGCTGTTGCAGTTCCAGGTGGATTGGTTGAGGCTCCGCCTGGTGCAGGCGCCGCACTCCTGGTTCTTCTTATCCAGGCTAGTAGTACCCGTTCGAAATATCAAAGCAATTAAGAGCAGCGTTTCTCAATCGCTCTACTCTGGGTCCAAATTTGCTCAGGGTTCACCAGCTCGGATGGAAGATGTTGCTCGGCGCTCAATCATGGTGGCAATGTTGATGTACGTTGCATCAGGAGTCGTAGTTCGTGGTAGCAGGTCCCCCATAGCCCACCTTTGCAAACGGACACCTCATCCAGCATCTTGAAACCCTCTTTCCGACCATAATTTTCCTGCGGTCACACGATCAATGACTCTAATGCGTTTGCGTATCATGACTTAACAGCAAAGTATGCGAAAATGCTGTGATGGCGCTAGCTCTGACGCCATTGCCGCTTGCTCGCTGCCATCATGTCCGCGTTCTGGCGGTGTCTGCTGCTGTGCTCTTCTTATCAGTGGTAACCTGTTCCCACAACCCAGACTTGCAATCAATCAATTTATCAATTACCAATATGTCTTCGGCTCTGCATTTGCTCATATGATGGACTAGCAGGGTGTGGCGTGGATCGGATTTCGCGCACTTCACGGCGCGCCTATCTTGATAGTTGTGATCGCGCTTTCCGACTTTTCGATTGCGGTGAGCTCGAGCTCAGACGGATTCGATGTCTGAGGATCCAAATTGGGTCTTTCAAGGGTCAAGTGATTGATTTTCTAATGCTAGAGCCGATTAGGCACTGAATCTCCTTGGCGCTCTGATATCGTACACTCTGTTACTGTTTACTGCTGACCAGCGTTTTGAGGTCTAATGCTCCTTCCAGTAAACACTTAAACACTTACGGTTGATATCAACCGTGGCCACACTGACGTAAAATCTGGACAAGTTCAGGCAGTCGACAGTTTACTGGCGTGGGTGAAAGGGGCCATCAAAGTCCTCCAGATGACCCTCACTGTGCTGGCCCTCGGCTGGGGTCTTTTGCCCTCAAAAAAGCTAAATGTCATTTGCCTCTGATACCAAGTCACGGTGTGTCATTTTTTTTTTCGTTCCACAGGACTATCGCAACACATCACCGAATTAGACGTCATTTCGTTTAATTTTCTTTTCATACTGGTCCAAACATACTTCTTTGTCTGGCGTCCATTGTCTGATTCGTGGTCTGAGTACTCAACGAGGTCCCTAAATCAGCGTGAAATTCCTCGACTGACATGCAGATTTACTGCACCACAGAATTTTCTTCCCTTCCGATGATTTCACATAGATTTCAATAGTTGCACCTATGTTCGCAGACGGAAGGCAGCGGCGTGGGTGCTTCTCCTACAGGATGCAACTTTAGACCAGATTGCAGCACTCGAGGTAAGCTGCAGTGTCACTCTTTGAGCTGTGGATCGTGCACCACCCGTCTGTTGAGTGCGACCTTCCGCTGATTGAGGAACCGACGAATTGTCAGGACTGTTGTGCGATTTGTCTCTCGGGACTGGAATGTTCTCGTTCGAAAGTCATGCCGAGCTGCAATCATATATTTCACAAGGTGCTTTTCGATCGCCTTTCATGTCTAATCATTTTCCTACTGCCGAAACAGTGTGCAGTCTGTTGACAATAATGGTTTGCAGGAGTGCATCCAGCGTTGGCTCATGCAGTCATCGCGATGTCCAATGTGCTCAACTCCAATCGATTTTTTGGATATGCGAAGCGATCTCAAAAGAGATTCCGAGATGGAAACTGAGCAGAGATATGATCTCGCACACGGGGAGAATGAGGTTGCGGCCAACCAGGAGGGTTCTGGAGAAGCTAATCCTCCTGAACCTCGTGTCGAGCAAGTCGCTCCTCGCCCTGATCCTCGGGAATTTAGAGAAGAGGCTGCTACAATGGAGGGTGGCGCACTCAACCGAGATACAGATGACAGAGAATCGGTTACCAGAACTTGAAACGTTGCGAATAGCTATCCTTGATATCTTTTGTTGCGATGAGAAATATGCTGCCCGAGCTCATGGCAAAGATCAACTTGTGACTGCGCTGCCTCATCATCGGTGCAGATTGGCATGCCTCCTGGAGCAGCATTGCACGTTCCAGATATTATCATGGCTTCGCGCGCAGCTGGAGAGATGAGCAGAAGACACGCACGCCGGACGAGCCCTTTAAGCAACTTAAAATCTGACTAGATCAGTCGGCAGGGCGATTCAGGAGTGGGAATTCGAAGTATAGAATTCAGAAAATGAATGAAGCGAATCATTGGGGAAAATGAAGCTCCATTGGTTCGATGTGTGGAATCTTATTAATCGCATGATTTCTACATCGATCACGAAGTCCGTCGCAAACAATGAATTGTCCGAATGAACAATGTTCGATTCCTATCCGATTCAACCCTCTCAATGTTGGGTGACATCTATTCCCGAGCTCGCTCCGGGTACAATCACCTGAGCACCTTGTGCTGCTGTGTGCGAAGATTCTAGAGAGTGAGCGACCAGCTCTTCACGTGTTGCCTCAAGGAAATCATCAGGCTCCGCACGGCCCGTCTCATCCACCTGGAGTGTCAACGACTGACCTGAAGGGTCTAGCGCCGTTTCCAACACTTGTCCCTGTTGAGAAAGCAGCACCTCACTCCCCCACTCGGTGAAGCTAGTTGGTTGAGCTGCCTGTTCTTCTAACTCCGCAGCAGGCTCTCTGCCTTGCTGGATATTCCACATTTCCTCCCCCACACTGATCTCCAAGTCTTGTTCTTTCGCTGCGTCGATGAGAGGCTGTGACTCCTCTTGCGGAGGGAGAGGCGTCCCAAAGCGAGAGAACGGATCAGAGCCAGGAGCGCGAGCGTCGCCAGCAGCCCCCTCACCGCCAACAGGTTGCCCCGCGAAGAGAAAATCATCGTCCAAGAGCTCGTGCCGACTTTGCGCTGCAGCGAGCTGAGCTGCTTCGCGAACGACAGCCTCGCGCTCATCAAGTAGTGCAAGTTCTGACTCGACCACCAGGGTGTCTTCGTCGATCAGTCGCATTTCCTCGTTGACCTGAATCAGCAGAGCAAGTTCGCGTCGCTCCTCGTTGATTTCCGTCATCCGCTCTTCCAGTTCGGCCGCCTTGCTCTTGTTGCCGATACGTGAATGTTTGACATGCTGCTTCTCCAGCACTGCGAGTTCGTCTTTGAGCTCCGCGAGCTCTGCGAGGTAGTCTTCCACCTTGATTTCGCGATCGAGGATTGAGTTGATGTTCAACGGCCCTACCTCTTCGCCAAGGAAAGCTGAAAGCTCGTCTTCATCGCTGTCAGAAAGCTCTTCTCCGAGAGTCTGTTGGTGCCAGCGCAAGAAAGCAAGGACCGCATGCATCCCTTTCGCAACGGTTTCAGGCGGTGGCCACATCAGTCGGTCTGTGCCCGATATGTCGAGTTCCCTGAGTGTTGTCAGGAGGCCGAGCTTTGGAGGAAGACCGGTGATGAGAGTGTTTGCAAGACGTAGACGCTGCAAGCGCGGTAGTCCCAGCACCCCGGAGGGCACTGCTGACAACGGACAGCTGTCCAGGTAGAGTGCGCGAAGGCGCGAGCAGCCCGGAAGAGAGTCTGGGAGGGTGAGTATGTAGTTTCCAGCAAGGTCCAGAAGTACAAGCGCACGCAGAGCACCAACGTCGGGTGGTAACACTCGCACAGCGTTGCCCCTCAAGGAGAGCATTCGCAGAGCCCTGCACTTCGCGGGAAAGTGAACGTCGACTTCTTCGAGTCCATTCTGGGCAAGGTTCAGCACCTCGAGTCGCGCTAAGGCAAGTAGAGCGCTAGGAAAGATCTTGAACTTGTTGTGCTGGAGCGTGAGCTTCCGGAGATCTGACGCAGAGCTGAGCTGACTCGGTAGCTCGTGAAGCCGGTTCGACTCAAGGTGCAGCACGGTGAGAGATGAGAGCCGCGAGACCTCCTCAGTGATGCGCTGAAGCTCGTTGCGCGCAAATGAGAGGAGCGTAAGGCGAGTGAGCTGTACAATCTGCTCTGGAAATTCGGCGAAGCGATTGTCATCGAGTGAGAGCGCTTCGAGGTCGAACAGGCTCAGACGGTACTCGATTCGTTCCATCTCAAGTGGGTTCACCTGTATCCCGGATGTATCGCGCGTGCGTGCGCGCATGTAGAGCTGTGAGAGGTCCTCGAGGGTCGTTTTGACCATGTCGTTTATCTGGAGGTCGACCAGATCAAACTTGTCGAGTACAAGTGATCGCAGTGCCGGGGCTGCGTGTAGCGATGTGAGATAGCGCCAGATACCCTTCAAACCGTAGCGAAGGACGAGCTCGTACGGTGGGTCGAACATTCCGAGGTTGTCCTTGAGTTCCAGTCGCTTCATACGCTTCAGCGTCGCAAGACAGTAAGGAAGTGCGGTCAACTCATTGCTCTGAAGGTGAAGCTCCTCCAGATGCAGAAGCTGTGTGATGTTCTGCGGAATCGCCCGAATCGAATTGTCGTTCAAATCGATGACACGCAGCGACGCTGCATAGCTCCAGAGTGACGAGGGAAACTCGGCAAATGGTTCCCAGAGCAGCTCGCCGTACCACGCGAGGTCGACTCGTCCTTCGAAGCGCACGACTGTCCACTTACGCATGTAGGCAAGCAGACAGTCGAGGCCGCGGTCGAGCGCGAGGCGGATGTCTGGCTGCAGTCCATTTCGGGAAACATTGAAGACCTCGAGCGTCTCCATCTGTGCAAGCTCTGGAGGAAATGATGTGATGAAGTTGCGCTCAAGGCAGAGCCAAGCGAGACCAGCCTTGAGCCGCACAATGCCACTGGGAATCTCCGTGATCTCATTGTCGTCGAACTTGATTCGTTCGAGGTTTTTCAGCTCAAAGAGCTGGTCAGGTAACACCTTTATGCGATTGCGAACCATCGATATCTCCTCGAGCTTATGCATCTTGGAGATACCTACTGGAATCTCTACGATGCAATTGTCGTCAAGATTCAGCTCTGAAATACCATGTAGCTCCATGATCTCACCGCGCATTGCCGAAATACGCAGCATATTGATCGCAAGCTGGTCAGTTTGTGTTGCATTCCAAAGTGCACCAACATATTTGAGCATGACTGCCTCGCCCTGCTCAAGGATTTCTGGTGGCGGCATTTCCCAGCTGTTGAACGAGAGGTCATGGTTCTTCAGCGCATGATATTGTACAAGCGAACCGAGACCACGCGGAAGCTTGCGCATGCGGTTGTACGAAATGTCAAGCGTGTGCAACGCGTACAGATTTGATGTGCCTTTGAAGAGCTCTCTTAACTGATTTTTACGTAGTAGAAGGACCTTGAGACGATCGCAATTGAGAAAAGAGGGCGGAAGCGACTCTAGCTGATTCTCGTTGAAATCAAGGTACTCGACACGGCAGATTGATCCAAAGCAGTCAGGAAGGTCGAAGATATCGTTGCGTGCCGCGCGTATCACGACGAGATTTTCACAACCAGAGATCGACAAGGGAAGTGCCTGGATTGGGTCGCTCATGGCCTGCACGGAGAGCACCTCGAGTGTCGCACATCGTCCGAGCGTTGAGGGTAGCGCCGGCATCGGATTACCATCGAGCTGGAGCTCCTGTGGGAGTAAGGTTGGAGAGTTGTCAGCAATATGCTTGCCGCTTCGGCCATAGAGAAGCATAAGTCAGTGGACGCATTGAACCAGGCGCTGGCAAAATTTCCTGCAGTGCTGTCATGCTCTCAAAGTCTTCAGGGAGACTCTTGAGCATGTTTCCACGCAAATCAATCACCCTGTAAGCAGTTGAGAGGATGAAAGCCGGTCAAACTCATTCTGGGACCCGAATAGCGCAGTGGCACGCAGGGTTCGGGTAGCTGTTCACTTGGCAGCGTAAGAATAGAGCAACTGGTTGACGAGCGACGTTAGGCGAAGGCCTGAAAGATCAAGCATCCCCGTGAAGTTTGCCACCATTAGCTTGCCAAGATACCCCAAAATCTGCCCGGATTCAGACGATGCGTCAATTTTTGCAGGAGACAAATGATAGAATACGGGGAGATGCAAGGAACCTCTGGTGTCGTCCGGTCCTTGATGTCTGGACCCGGAACTAGTAACGGATTGTTCTCAAGTGCAAGAGTCGATATCGACGAGATCAGGCCGAAACCAGGATAGAAGAATTTGACCAAATTGTCTGCAAAGGTGAACTCCTCGAGCCGGGTTAGCGCAGCAAGTGGTTCGGGAATCTCCTGCAACCGATTATGGTCCAGCGCAAGCACACGAAGGTTTACCAGAGTAGAGAATTCCCCTGGAATTGCCTCTAGATGATTCCCCGAAAGGCGAAGCGCATTCAGGCGTGTCAAGGTCCCGATAGAGACAGGCACGGAACCAATGGCATTATCACACACCGAGAGCAGCTCCCGTAAAAGCGTGAATTGCGAGATCGCTTCGGGTATAGTCGAAATGCAATTGCCATCGAGGTTCAATGCTGTCACAGATGTAGCCGCCTCGAGGACAAGATCAGGCACGTAGTCGAGGTCGTACCCAGGCATATAGAGTCGTCGTTCGTTATCATACGTGTAAATTTCGCGTAAATACCGTAGTAGATTGAAGGTGGATTGCGACGGAATCGGATTAGGTGGCGACGAAAAGCGGTTGTGCGCTGGGTCGGAATCAAGCTTGAGAGAAACCATCGACGATGCAAGCGACATTGACGGTGGAAGTACCTGGATGTAATTACCTTGGATCTGAACATTCTCGAGCTGAATACAATTGCCGATCGTATGCGGAAGCGTCACAAGCTTATTGTTCGAAAGATCAAGCTCCTTCAGCCTTCCGCACGCGCCCAGCTCCGGGCACACTTCAGCGAGGCGATTGCAAGCCACAGAAAGATAGGTTAATGCTGTGAGAAATCTTACGCCGGGCGGGAGTAGCTCAAGAAGATTATGACCAAGATTAAGTCTGGAAAGATTTGTAAGGCGATTGAGATCGTCCGGCAGGTCACGAATCTGATTGTCGCTTGCATCCACAGCACGTAGGGCCGAAACATCCAGAATTTCCACTGGAAACTGTATGAGACCTAGGCCCTTCACGTCCAGCGGCCCAATGCGCCCGTCAAGCACGCAACGAAGATACCGTACTGCCTTTGAGACTGATCCACCAAGAGAAGGGTCAAGGAGCGCGGCGGGGGGGGATTCGATCACATCAGCCTCCGGGCGGATATCAGAGGGCTCGCGCCCGGGAAGTACGCGACGGAAACAACCACGAAACACCGTTTCTGGCAGCGCTGGCGACCACGTCTCGCATTGGATTACACGAGACGGAAACCAGGCTCCAACATTATCATGCTCCAAGCCGCACGGCTCCTCAAGATCCTGCTTGCAGAGCACAACGCAAGGTCAGTGACATTTGACATTGGAGCAGCAATTTGGTAAGGGCATTTCCTTACACATTGAAACAAACACATTGAAAAAAGAATTTCTGTCGCTAAAACTCAGCTACTCCATCCAGAAAGAAATTTGAAACGAGGTCAGAATCGGGGGATCGCCTGGACAAGAACAATTTCCCCACACGCAGCGCAAAGCACGGTCGGTGGATCACGAAGTGCCTTGTTGTGCAACTTTCGAGACTCCTACACGCACGAGCTACAGCGGTCAAGGTGCACGTGAAGAATCACACGCGACGCAAGCTTGTGAAGATCAAGAAGCAGAAGTCCATGCAAAGGGACAGGTGAAACCTCATCCGCCTGGAAATCCTCCAAACGAGACATGAAGACATCCCGCGGAAATAAGGACGCCATTGACGCGGATTCGCCAGGTGCAACCTCGCTTCCATCGACACACACAGGACATAGAAGCGAGGGGGTCAGCTCTGCGATTGAGTACGTGTCCGGAACGCAAACGTTGAGATTATGCACGTGCGAAGCTTCCCATGGGTAAGTGCACCACATAAAACCTCGTGAAGAACCATTTGAGTCTAGGCTTGGTGGCGTTGTCTGCTCTTCCAGATGTAGCTCGGTGAGATTTGATAAACGCCCGCATTCAGGGGGAAGACGACGCAAGCGGTTATTACGCAGAATAAGCTTCTTGAGTGTTTCGCAGACACCAACATTTGGATCAAGCCGCTGCGTTGAAGGAAAAATCGATCAGAGTGCAATCGAAAAACCAAAGTAACTCTAGAGGATTGGGACGTGCAAAAAGGAGCATTGGGACGTGCAAAGGTAGGCACCGTGATCGCATTATTTGCGAGATTCAGCTCTGTGAGCGCTGTTAGTGCACGGATCCCAGCGGAAATGCGAGTGAGCAAATTTGAGGACAGGTTGAGCTGCTCGATCTCCCAGATGTCGCAAATTGAATCGGGAAAACTTTGCAGTGTAAAGTCAGAGAGATCTGCAGCCCTATTCGCAACAGCTGCGTGCATTTCCTGCAACCAACGTATTTTTGGCCGCGATGGCTTCGCGTTGACCTGCGACACCCGGCTCAGGTTTAGGTCACAACGAATCTTCAGGAGAGATTTTCGCCCCAGGAAAAACATACTCGAAGGGACTATTTTTCAGAGATCTTGATGCGCCAGCGTTCACAAGAGACAGAAGAGCACGAAACGATGCAGGTGGACCTCAGGTGGGGGAGACTGGAGGTGCGGATTATCGTCCATAGAAAGTGACAAAAGACCCGACAGAGTACCCACTGTCGCTGGAATGTGGCTGAAAAAAGAGCGATAGAGTGCGATCAGCACACGTCAGGCAGGAGTGTAAGGACGCAAAGGCAACACTGAATACTACGCTGAAACATAAAACAGACAGGGGGATCACCTCAAGCGATTCCCATCCAGGGTGATTTGCTCGAGCTTCGGGCAGAATGTTCCAATGTTAGGATGCAGCGCTGTGAGGTAATTGCGGCAGCAACGAATGACCTCGACATTGAGAAGCTCGGAGAGGACGTCCTGATGTAACATTGTGATGAAATTGTCATCGAGGTATAGCTCGACGATGAGAGAGGCATCGCCGTCCGGAAGCATGACGAGCAGGGTATCTAATGTACACAGGCCGAGTCCTGACCAGTCGAGACGGCCAGTCTTTCGTGCGGTGTGCACGCTTGCAAGATAATGTGCAACTACGCTAGCACCTTGCTTCAGAACTTCATGTGGAGGGGCAAGAAGTTGCGTATTGTGGTGAGCGATGATTTGACGGAGTGCAGGAGATATTCCGAGTCCGCAGGGCAGAACAGTGAGGTGATTAAAGGAGACGTCGACCGTCGCAATTACGGAAAGCGCAGAAAGTGTTTCTGGAAGAGCGATCAGACAATTGCACTTCAGATCAAGCAGCGTGAGCGCAGTTAGATGCGAGATTGACAGCGGAAGCGTCGAAAGACGGTTGTACGAGAGGTCCAAGCTTGTGAGCCCACGCGTAAACCAACCCGCAGACACGACATACTTGAATCCCGACCGAAAGCCGTCATAATCGAGAAATTCGGTCATATGAAAACCCGAGAGGTCAAGAAATTTGGTTTTGGCAGATACGTGGAACCTCCCCATAAAGTCGACAAGACGTTCATGGTCCGTCAGCGGCTTGACAATTACAGTTGGCTCTCCACCTTCTTCTTCTGATTCAAGAACGGGCTGTACCTCTTTCTCTTTGTCCACACTGATTGCAGAACCAAGCTCGTACGGGTATGAGAGATCCAGGCTTCCATCCTGATTTCGTGCGTCGACACGGGCCGGGCGGAAGCGCTGAAGGCGCAAGTAACGAGCCCACACCTACCAAACCCGCTCCAAGTTACCAAAACATCAAACCGCAGGACAATACGATCCGATTACCACTAAGATGGAAGATTCGGCTTCATGAAACAGTAGGACCTTCATGCCCATAGAGAGCTTAAGGGATTCATCCTGCTGGTACCGTTTTGACCATGCAAGTACTTCCTGCTGAGGCATTTGCCAGAGGTTGTTAGCGTATGCAAGCTTCCGTAAACGTGGCATGTTTCCCAGGCATGTTGGAAGAAGCTCAAGAAGATTGTTCTGAAGTGCACAAGAGGTCAGACACGTCAGGTTCGAAAGAGTGTCGGGGATCTGGCGCAATTTGTTGTACGAGAGCTGCAAGTCGACCAAGGCAGTGCACTGGCCTATCTCTTCTGGAAGCAGCGAAAGAAGGTTACAATTGACGTGCAAACGCTCAAGATTCGAAAGCAGTCCGAGTTCGGGAGGAAGCGCCGTGAGACGGTTGCGTCCAAGCATAAGTGTCCTGAGCTGCGCGGCTAGCGCACCAATCGACACGGGGATACTTTGTAGCTGATTGTCACGCACATCAAGTAGCTGTAGAGATGTGAGCGAAGAGAGGCGCGCGGGAATACGGTCAATAGAATTTCCGGCGAGCATACAGACACGCAGTTGCGTCATCTTTGTCAGTGACGGTGGAATGCGGTCTATTTTGTTGTAGGCAAGATTGATATCAACAAGGAAGCTGAAGTCGGTGAGCTGGTCTGGAAAGAGTGGAAGCTCCCGGCCTTCCATGTCAAGCTTTCCTGTCTTCACGGCAAGTATGATCTGACGGAGGAATGCACGAACGTGATTGGGCCCAAGCTGCAGAATCTGTGGATGCGGAAAGGATAGAGGATTGCCCTCTGCCCAAGACACGTCGTAAAGGTGCATCGCAGCTGGATTGCGCGGGTATTTCCAATGCGGAAGCAGCGCAATCTCTTTTGGAAGGGCATCGAGCATATTGTAGGCAAGAATAAGTTCTTCAAGAGTCGTTGAGGCACCAATCGACGCTGGAAGACGCGAGATCATGTTATGGGACACATCCAGAGTAACAAGCTGCGTGAGGCGTGTGAGCGTATCAGGAAGCTGCACGATTCGATTATGCGAGAGAAATAGTTTGGTGATCCACGATATGTCAAGAAGGTCAGCTTTGATACTACTCATACCGATGCCTCCCATCTCAACGACACCAAGCTGCTCTGCACCCCAGAGACCCCAGAGGTATCGTACGGTTGCCGGCGATGGAGAGAATTGTGGCATCCCAGCGGCAAGCAGACGGCCCAGGCCGATTGATTCGTGACCCTTCACGACTCCCTCGTTGCTCACCCGCCAGTTCCGCGAATAAATTGTGTCTGCAGGTTGATACTCAATGCAGCACCTCTTTTCTGCTGCCTTCGCCTCGACGACTGAGGGCGACCCCAGCCTTCCTGAATGTGCCAACGCTGCGTACTGCAGCAGCTGAAGCAACTCCTCCTCGACCGGAAGCTGCACACTTCCGGTTTGAGTCGTGATGGCCGTACGGAGCGAGGGAGTTGCGGCAAGACTACTGAACGAGGTTTCTGAGACCTCGGGCGCAGACGCTCGATGCGCAGATTCTGGAGCAATCTTCTCGCCCGTGATATCCGTGTGGCTCGAATCCATGCTCTCCAGGCTATTTTGTCGCAGGCTATCGCAGCTTGCCTCCTGAAGACCTTGCAAACTCATCTCACTCGGTGCTGCCAGACTCTCGAGGCTCGCCTGTCTTGACACTCCATTAGCCCATTCGCGCATGATCCGAGCAGTCTCCGCCTGAACATCTTCGTTCTTCCGAAATGATCTAAGCGTATGAATCCGCACCAAATGAATAGCTGTTCGCACACTAGGCGAGGCAAGGCGCGCGACAAGACGATGCGCTGGGGAAAGCATAAATGTCGGTCCACGATCATGATCATTCAACGGACAGCGTGGAGGCACACCGGCGGCGAGTACATCGGCAGGTGAACTCTGAGCAAGATTGGGGCAGCGGTCTACAGTGGCCTCGACCAAGAATGGTGAGGCACCAAGAGCCGCTGGAAGTCGAGAAATGGGGTTTTGTCCGAGGTGAAGGTAGCGCAGAGCAGTGAGCGCGGCCATGCCGTCGGGAAAAACAGCGATCTTGTTCTTGGACACGGAAAGCTGCGTCAGGGAAGCACATCGCGCAAGAGAGTCAGGAAGTGAAGAAATGCGATTGTCTCGGAGCTCAAGCGCCTCTAGCGACGTAAGCGTGTCGAAGATGTCCGGCATCTCAAAAAGCTCATTATGAGCGGCTGTGAAAGCCTTGAGCCGATGCAGCGACGAGAATGCCTCATCGATTACGCGAAGATTATTCCAGTCAAGGTGCAGAGCAGTAAGCGAAGAAAGCCCAGCAATTCCTGCTGGCACGTCCTTGATCTCGTTTTGGCGCAAATCCAGGAGCTTGCACTGTGTGAAGCGGAGAACCTCTGGCGGAATGATGGTCAATTGGCAATCTAAGTTGCAGCTGCGCCACGACCAAGCCCCGCCTGGCAGCACAATGCAGCGGTTTCGTGCGCAATCTGCTATACGTGAGAGCAGTGCCATGAAAGGCGCGGTCGCCGCGTTCAAAATTAGACGCGTGTCTGGATCGCGCATGTGCTCCATCTGGCCAACGGCATGCTGACTCGGGAACACGAGTGCAGACTCATCGGCCCGCAACGCACGGAGATTAGTGAGCAGACCGAACTCGGGGGGAAGTCGAGTGATGTTGTTGTGGAAGATATTGAGATCGGTGATTTGAGTAGAGAGCGGTGGATGCAGAAGACAGTCTGGCACCGTGCGGAGGTGCATGTCGGCAAGTGTTAGGTGTCCACCCGACTCGCCACTTGCGAGTGTCCAGACGCGGGACATAAGGTCAAGTGCAAGTGGAAGTCCCTCATCCAGTGTCTCCGGAGGAGGGTACGTGACAACGTCGAAGTCGAGCAAGACCTGGAACGAACAGATGTCTCACAGTTCACAAAGTTGTCGCTGCGAGGGTGACAAGAAAGCGGGAACCGACAAGAGGCAAGACGCACTAACTGAATGTGACGTACCTCTTTCAAGCATCCACCAAAAATCTGGTGCTTGAGCTTGCCCATCTGGATTGGTAGGCTCTTGAGATGCGGGTTGTTCTGTACGTGCAGAGTGTGCATGTGGACAAGGTCACCCATTTCTGGTGGAAGTACTTGCAAGTTGTTGTCATTCAGAAAGAGCATCCGCAGCTGTGTTAGGCACGCGATCGTTCGCGGCACGACACGTAAGTTATTTCCCAACAAGCGCAATTGGTTCAGTTCGGGAAGCGCCGCGAGAAGTTCCGGTTCGACATAGCGAAGGTAGTTCTTGGAGAGCTCAAGCTTCTTGACCTCGTCGGCAATCTTCACTGACATGTGCAGCAAATGGTGCGGTACAAATTGCAACTTCTTCTCGGCGAAGTCCAGGCTCTTAGTGATACCCGCGTGTTTCACCATCTGCTTGACCTCTTCGTCGGTAACTTGACCTGGAACCAATGCCCACCAGCCATCCAGCGCAAGTCGTGCTACGCGAAAGAGCCGCCGCTTCCACATTTCCCTCGCGCGAACCATGCGCAGCACCGAATTCCGGGCAACGCACCAGCGTTCCTCAGCTGATGGACGGGGGATCGGTTCTGCCTTGCCCCCTCCCGACCTTGCCGATCCAGTCTGCGTGGTGGCTGCACCGCTGATAGCAAGATCAGCGATAAGATTAGCGCGTCTCAGGACCGCACGACTAGGCCACTCATCCCTCATCCATGCAGCTCCATTCCTGATTTCCGTGTACGCCAGGCGAAGGAGCTCGCTCATTTCGCGTGGCTGGGAACGAGGGGATTTCAGGCACGTTGCAGTTTGGGAGCCTGGGGCCCGCCAGGGTTCGAAAGCACGAAGCTCTACAGGCAAGAATCGCTGATTCAACAGGGGAGCCGGACCTCCTTTCTCTGTCTTCTGCGGTTCCGCTCAACGGAGGCCTCCCGGCCCTCAGGAGACTTGGCGCGCCCTCGGGCTGTCGTGGCCGACCGGAGCGCTGGCGAGGCCCCTGCGGCACGCAGCTTGCGCTGTCCGCGCTGCGCTGGTGGAGGAGATGATCCCGGCATGCCTGTGATCTTATCCAGGGCGGCCTGGAAGATTCCCCCGCCCCGCTCTCCCCCACCCCCCACTGACCACACAGGCAAGGGACCGATCAACCTCAGGATCGGGGAAGGGCCCGCCTCCCGATCGCCAGCGGTCAGGTTAGCGAAGATCCGCGTGGAAACGCGTGGGGCTCCTCCACTACCCCGCCACCGCCCGTTCCTACGGCGGTTTCTCCATCGAGACCTTCCATCCTCGACCTACGTCGAGACTTTCCCTCCTCGACCTCGTCACCCGATGACAACAATCGCGGCTGTCACTGTCGCTCCCTTCGTTCTACAGAACACGGACGAATCCCTCAGCAGCATCTCCAACTGGTTCAAGATTTGGATCGGCTAAGGAGTACATCGCAAGCTGGACTGGGCTCTTTCACAACTGGCCTCCCTGTACCTCACCGCGGACATTCCACTTGCACTACAAGCCCTTCACAAGAACAATGTCTCCAGGACCTGTACCCGCCACCTGCTCAAGCTCATGGATCCGGACTCCTCTGACGCCGCGGCTTCTGCCATCAACTCTCCCGCAGTCACTCGTGTGGTGAACCGCGTCATGACACGCGCGGCGACGCTCGCACGCTCCCAGTCGTCCCCACCCAACGCTTTCGACGGGAGCTCTGCCGAAGCAGTCCCCAGCGCTGCCGCTTCTCCCGAACCCGAAGCGCGAGGGGACGCTGGCTCCGGCGCTGGTGATGCCGACGAGGCTACAGCAGCGGCCAACGTGGCCGACGAACTGATGAAACTCATGAACCATGCTGCATTCGCAGATCTCTTCGGCTATCTATCCCCTGAGCTGCAGCAGCTCCTCAGCCCAATTGATTTCGAGGTTCTCCACCACAGCGAGGTGCAGGTCGAATA
>ENA-UOXV01004272-UOXV01004272.1-marine-metagenome-genome-assembly--contig:-NODE-4272-length-16532-cov-5.054318_pt1 | contig 16532 bp, 14 predicted proteins | sample MGYA00238165_ERZ766961 | MGnify/ENA primary metagenome ERZ766961 (study PRJEB28924, sample SAMN03173240) | marine metagenome | biome: Marine; feature: Water; material: Subsurface seawater | place: North... | reverse complement strand
ACAAAGTTCTCTGGTGAAATAATTGGAGGTGACCTAATCGGGAATAATGTTGGAATCACTAAGGATAACCTTGGAAGCATTGGCTGTACGATTGGACAAATATCAAAAACTGACTTTTTTGAAAGAGAAGGATTGTCGACCAATTCTGGTTTATTACTTACCAACCCCCCCTACGGAGAACGAATTGAATTATCAGAGGCAAAAGAATTTTACAAAAGTATCGGAGATCAATTTAAACAAAAATATTCAGGCTGGTCTGCTGGAGTATTCAGTGCAAATATTCCTGCCCTAAAGGGACTCGGTTTAAAACCAAGAAGGAGAATTCCATTATGGAATGGCCCTTTAGAAGGAAGGCTGTTTATGTATGATCTATATTAAATTTAAATTTTATTATTAAAACCGATTTTTCCTTTTTTATCAACACTGCTATTAATTTCAGAATTCATATACTATTTTAGGCTTGACTTAACAGTCGTTAACAATACTGACATTTATCAGTATTATTGATGTCTAAGGTCATCTTGTACTTTGGTAAGTGAAAATACTTTTGAAGCTTAAAATTTAATAAAAGTAATGAGTGTAATTGTAATATTAATTGGAGCCAGTCTTTTCGTTGCCGTACTCTTTTTAATTGCTTTTATCTGGTCTATAAGAACTGGTCAATTCGAAGATGATTATACGCCAGCAGTAAGAATGCTATTCGAAAATAAAACATCAAATAATAAATCTAATTCTCAAATAAAAACAAATGTCGATGGAACTGGAAAAGTTTGAATATGACAATTCAATAGTGAAGAAATTCATTATTGTAACTGCTCTATTCGGTTTAGTAGGAATGTTAGTTGGGCTTATCGTTGCCTCACAACTAGCTTTTGCCGATTTTTTTAACGATTATCTACTTACGAAATATATATCGTATGGTAGAATTCGTCCTTTGCATACCAATGCAGTAATTTTTGCTTTTGTTGGAAACGCACTTTTTGCTGGAGTATATTACTCGTTACCAAGGCTATTAAAAACTCCAATGTGGTCGAAAGCATTTTCGAACATAAATTTTTGGGGTTGGCAGTTTATCATTGTTTGTGCAGTTGTTACTCTACCTCTAGGGATTACCACAGGTAAAGAGTACGCAGAATTAGAATGGTGGATTGATATCTTAATCGCTCTTGTTTGGGTTGTATTTGGTGTCAATATGTTCATGACTATTATCAAACGTAGAGAGCGTCATTTATATGTGGCTATCTGGTTTTATATAGCAACTTTCGTAACAGTTGCCATGCTTCATATTGTTAATAGTTTTGAACTACCAGTAAGCTTTATGAAATCTTATTCTTGGTATGCTGGAGTTCAAGATGCACTGGTTCAGTGGTGGTATGGTCATAATGCTGTTGCCTTTTTCTTAACCACTCCGTTTTTAGGATTGATGTATTATTTCATTCCAAAGGCTGCAAATAGACCTGTATTTTCATATAGATTGTCGATTGTTCACTTTTGGGCACTTATCTTTTTGTATATCTGGGCAGGTCCTCACCACCTTTTATATACCGCATTACCAGATTGGGCACAAAGTCTTGGCGTTGCGTTTAGTGTAATGCTTATTGCTCCTTCTTGGGGAGGTATGCTGAATGGTCTGTTAACATTAAGAGGAGCTTGGGATAGAGTTCGAGATAGTGCAGTTCTTAAATTTATGGTTGTGGCCGTAACTTGTTATGGTATGTCAACTTTTGAAGGACCATTGTTATCTCTTAAATCTGTAAATGCAATTGCGCATTACACCGATTGGATTGTAGGTCACGTGCATATTGGTGGATTAGGCTGGAATGGATTTATGGTATTTGGTATGTTATACTTTATAATTCCAAAAATGTGGGACACGAAAATATTCTCTGATAAACTAGCGAACACACATTTTTGGTTAGGTACTTTGGGGATTATTTTTTATGCTCTCCCTCTTTATTGGGCAGGTTTCGCTCAGTACTTTATGTGGAAAGAATTTACAGCTGAAGGATATTTAGCTTATCCAAACTTCCTAGAAACTGTTACACAAATTACAGGAATGTACCAACTTAGAGTATTGGGTGGAACATTATATTTCGTAGGTTCTGCAGTGGGTGTTTACAATTTATGGAAAACAGCAGCTCAGGGCACATTCTTGCCAGCTGAAGCTGATGAAGCTGCACCACTTAAGACGATTTATGCTGCTAAAAAAGGAGAGCACTGGCACAGATGGATTGAAAGAAAACCTGTTCAGATGCTAGTTGTTAGTTTAGTTGTGGTTGCTATTGGTGGTCTTTTAGAAATTGCCCCTACCTTTTTGATTAAATCTAATATTCCTACAATTGACAGTGTTAAACCTTACACTCCTCTTGAATTAGAAGGTAGAGATATATATGTTAGAGAAGGTTGTTATACATGCCATTCTCAAATGATCAGACCTTTCCGTCATGAAACTGAAAGATATGGAGAGTACTCTAAAGCGGGTGAGTTCATTTATGATCACCCATTCCAATGGGGTTCTAAAAGAACTGGTCCAGATTTACATAGAGTTGGTCAAAAATATCCAGACAGTTGGCACTTTAAACACATGAGAGATCCTAGGGAAATGTCTCCAGGCTCAATTATGCCTGCATATCCTTGGATTATTGAGGACGACTTAGATAGAAGTCTCACTTTGAAAAAAATAAGTGCTATGAGAACCATGGGAGTACCTTATGAAGAAGGTTACGAAGACTATGTTTATGCAGAAATGGATGAACAAGCTCAAGGTATCGTGGATAACTTAGCAAATGATAAAGTTAAAATCGATAAGAATAGAGAAATCATTGCCTTGATAGCTTATTTACAAAGACTTGGAACAGATATTAAAAATCAAAATATTGAAGAGTAATGTTGAAATTTATTAAAGGACATATGGCGTCAATTGATGGAATCGAAATTTTCCCATTAATTACCCTGGTATTATTTACCACGATGTTCGCTCTCGTTTTAGTATGGGTATTTAGCCTAAAAAAAGCGGAAATAGATGAAGTTTCAAGTATTCCATTACAAGGAAATGATAATTAAAAATTTGACAAAGAAAATCGAGAAAAATGAAAATTAAAAAATTCACACCTCAAATTCTCACTACCATGTTGGTTCTAATTGCAAGTCAACTTAGCGCCCAAGCAACTACTTCTACTTCTGGAGTTGTTTCTGACGATGTACTATTATGGTCAATGGTAGGGGTTATTGCTTTATTAATAATTGTAAATATGGTTTTATCAGGAACTATTAAATCAATTTCTTCTGATAAAAACATATGGTCAATTGTGAAAGAAAAAGCGGGAAAATCAAATTCAATTACACCCTTAATAATTACTGGGTTATTGTTCGGAAATTTTGGTGCGTTTGCACAAGATGGTTCTACTTCTCCAGCTTTTATTATGAGCAGTGATTTATTCTACGCACTACTTGCCATGGTGTTAATACTGCTCTTTTTACTGTTTTATCAAATAAAAGTAGTTCGAGAGTTAATGAACTTAATGAAAGGTGAAACTGAAGAAGGTGCAGAAACTGAATCTGATGCTTGGGTAGCTGCTCTTACTGACACAGTTCCAATTGAACGAGAGGAAGAAATTATGTTCGAGCATGAGCATGATGGAATTAGAGAATTAGACAATAATCTTCCACCATGGTGGTTGTGGGGCTTTTATGCAACTATTGCATTCGCCATTTGGTATGTCCCTTATTATCACTTTTTTGGTGGACAATTACAAGGTGAAGAATATTCTGTTCAAATGGCTGAGGCAGAAGAGGCAAAAGCTGCATATATGGCCGGATTGTCCAACTTAATTGATGAAACAAATGTTGAAGCAGCTCTGGATGATGCATCTCTTGCTGAAGGAAAAGGTATTTACACCACAAACTGTGTTGCTTGTCATGGAGCAAATGGTGAGGGAGGAGTTGGGCCAAACTTCGCAGATAATAATTGGCTTCATGGTGGTGGAATTAAAAACATATTTAAAACAATTAAATATGGTGTTCCTTCTAAAGGTATGATTCCTTGGGAAGATCAAATGAGCCCCGGACAAATGAAAAGTGTAGCTTCATACATACTAACTTTTAAAGGGACTAATCCTTCTAACCAAAAAGAAGCTCAAGGCGATGTTTGGGTTGAAGAAGGAGAAACAGCTCCGGTTGAGCAAGAAGCAGTGGATAACGAAGAGGTAATGGAAGAAGTAGACGCTGAACCAGATCTCGACAAACAGGAAAATACGAATGACTAAAAAAAATCCTTACTGTATTTTCAGTAAGGATTTTTTTTTGAATGTTAATGTAACAAATATCACAAAACAAAACTCCTAACTTTGATTTGATGAATACTCAAAACTCTGATAACAACGGACAAGAAGAATCTTTTAGGGATTCAATTGGAACCATTAATGAGGATGGTACTAGACATTGGATTTTCGCAAAAAAACCCAAAGGAAAACTTTATAATTACCGATCCTGGTTTGCCTATTCTCTATTAGCCATTCTATTTGCTGGCCCTTGGATAAAAATAGACGGAGAGCCATTTTTACTCATCAATATTATTGATAGTAAATTCTCAATTTTCGGACAAGTGTTTTGGCCACAAGACATTCATTTATTTGCTTTTGCAATGATTACCGCAGTTGTTTTTGTAGTTTTATTTACAGTTGTATTTGGTCGAGTTTTTTGTGGTTGGATGTGCCCTCAAACCATTTTTATGGAAATGGTATTCAGACGTATTGAATATTTTATCGATGGTGATTTCAAACATCAAAAAAAGCTTGATAAACAAAAATGGGATGCTGAGAAAATCAGAAAAAGAGTTATAAAACACGGAATATTCTTTCTGATTTCAGTTGCTATTGCCAATACATTCCTTGCATATATAATAGGAAGTGAAGAATTAATTAAAATTCAGACAGACAACCCTGTTGATCACATAGGTGGACTGACTTTATTAATTGTTTTTTCAGGCGTTTTTTACGGTGTATTTTCTAGGTTTCGAGAGCAAGTTTGTATTGCAGTTTGTCCTTATGGCAGATTACAAGGAGTTATGCTCGACAGAAATTCAGTGGTGGTTGCATACAATTATGTTAGAGGAGAAAATCGAGGAAAATGGAAAGGAAAAAAAGAGAATCGAGTTGAAACCGAAAAAGGTGATTGTATAGATTGCGGTGCTTGTGTAGATGTTTGCCCAACTGGTATTGATATTAGAAATGGAACTCAATTAGAATGTGTAAACTGCACGGCCTGTATCGATGCTTGTGATACCATGATGAAAGGTGTAGGACTTAGTCCTAATTTGATTGGATATTATTCAGAAAACAACTTATCCGACGGTAAAAAATTTGAATTTAGTGCTAGGATTAAAGCTTATGTCGGAGTATTGCTAATACTATCTATGGCAATGGGTGGGTTTATATTTGGCAGAACCGACGTTGAAACTTCAATTTTAAGAACCCCAGGAATGCTGTTTATGAAAACAGATAATGGAAGCATTAAAAATCTGTACAACTATAAAGTGGTAAACAAAACAAATGAAGAATTTGATTTTGAAATACGCTTAGTGGGCATTGATGGTAAAATCGAAATGGTTGGTCAAAAACTTCACGTAAATAAAAAAGAATCTGCCGAAGGAGCTATGTTTGTAATTATCCCTAAAGAAATATTGACAGGTGGTAAGACAGAAATTGAATTTGAAGTTTGGTCAAACGGAAAGAAATTAGAATCTGTAGAAACTAATTTTATGGGTCCAGACAAGTACGATATGTAATTACTTTGCACCTTATACTTTTAAAAAAATAAATGAAATTTAATTGGGGACACGGTTTAACTCTTGGAATGATCCTTTTCATAGGATATATTATGTTCATGGTAGTACAGGCATTTCAAACTGATCATGACTTAGAGACTGAGAACTATTACGCCAAAGAGTTGATTTTTCAAGAAACTATAGATAAAAACAAAAACTACTTAGCTCTGCAAAAAGAGATTGAAGTGAAAATTGGTAGTCAAAAAATGACTCTTATTTATCCTCATTCTAAAATTGATTCTGGTTTGGTGACTTTATATCGCCCTTCGGATAAGAAGCTCGATTCTAGTTACGGAATAAACATATCTGAAGCAAGCTCTCAAACTATTGATGTAAGCAATAAACCATCGGGCAGATACATTCTTGAAGTCGATTGGAAAGTAAATGGGGTTGGTTATTTCTTGAAGAAAAATATCGTTCTTTAGTTTTTCAATTCGAATTTGAAAATCGAGAATGGATTACATCACCGCTTTTATGATTGGTTTTTTAGGGAGTCTGCATTGCATAGGCATGTGTGGCCCAATCGCCTTGGCACTTCCACTCGACCGTAGTAATCTTTCAAAACAAATTACTGGAATTGGAATTTATAATTCAGGTCGTTTACTAACTTATTCATTAATTGGCTTACTCTTGGGTTTGTTTGGCAAGAGTCTTTCACTATTTGGACTTCAACAATATTTCTCCATTGGAATGGGCACAATAATTATTATTGGAGCCCTACTACCCTATTCTATAGAACGAATATTTAATCTTACCCCATTTTTATCGAAGATTCTTTCACAGCTAAAACTAAAATTAGGCCTGCATCTTAAAAAACACTCAACATCGTCATTATTTGCCATTGGCTTTTTTAATGGATTTTTACCTTGTGGTTTGGTCTATTTTGCTGTTATAGGTGCAATTGGGAGTTTTGACACACTTCAAGGAGCATTGTTTATGTTGGTTTTTGGACTAGGAACATTGCCCATGATGTTTGCCGTAGCAATATCTCCAGGTTTTATTATTGTAACTTGGAGAAATAGAGTTAAACGAATACTTCCATTTTTTTCGATATTGATAGGTGTTTTATTTATTCTTCGCGGACTTAATCTGGGAGTTCCGTACATAAGCCCCAAATTATTACCAGGCAGTAATAATACAGTTGAATGTCATGAGTAGAATTTTACAATCAATACTTGTGTTTTCATTTTACACCAAGTCAAAAGCCCTTATGATATTGTAAAATAATAATCTATGAACAACACCTTCATACACTTCGGCTTTTGTAATTTCACGCCGACAATATGTGCGGACTTTCAGGAATATTAAGTACAAATAAAAGCGACAGAAACAGACTGCTTCAGATTGAGGCTGCCACACATGTTTTGAGTAAAAGAGGACCTGATTCCTGTGGTTTTTATAAAGAAAATTCAATAGCACTAGGACATCGTAGATTATCTATTATTGATACTTCAGATGTTGCGAGTCAGCCAATGACTGATAGATCTGGCAGATACACACTTGCTTTTAATGGCGAAATTTACAATTTCGGAGTTTACCGGAAATTACTTCAAAAAGAAGGCGTCGAATTCAGTTCCAAAAGTGATACTGAAGTTTTACTTGCACTTTACATTAAATATGGCAATGAATGTTTGAGTAAACTGAACGGTTTTTTCTCGTTTTGTGTTTGGGATAAAAAAGAAAAAACTCTTTTTGTTGCCAGAGACCGTATGGGAATAAAACCACTCTATTGGTTTGTTGATGAAAATGAGTTTTGTTTTTCATCTGAATTGAAAGGACTCATGGAAATGAATATTCCTAAAGAGCTAGACAGGGCTTCAGTATTTTCGTACATTCAATTAAATTACATACCCTATCCAAATTCTATTTATGAAAATGTAAATAAACTTAGTCCTGGACATTACATTTTAATCGACACTAAATTAGACAATTGGCAAAATTCAATAGAACCAATTAGGTATTACGAAATTCCAAAATCGAGTTTTAATACTATGGATTTAAACCCATCCAACTATGCCAATGCTCAAAAAACACTAATTTCATTATTAGATGAGTCTGTAAAAAAGCGTATGGTTTCTGATGTGCCTTTAGGAACATTTTTATCTGGCGGAATTGACAGCTCCGTTATTTCTACTTTGGCCAGCAGGCACACAGATAATTTAGAAACATTTTCTATTGGCTTTAAAGACAATGAATTTTTTGACGAAACTGAATATGCCGAATTAGTTGCAAAAAAAATTAAATCAAACCATCATTCTTTTAAGCTCAGTACTGATGATTTCTACTCCAATCTGGATGAATTTTTAGATTATTTGGATGAGCCCTTTGCCGATAGCAGTGCACTAAATGTCTTTATTTTAAGTAAGGAAACAAAAAAACACGTTACTGTTGCTTTATCTGGTGATGGAGCAGATGAGATGTTCTCTGGTTACAACAAACACTTTGCAGAATACAAGGTTAGAAACCTGAGAATGAAGGACAGATTAGCTCTTGGTTCTGCTTCTATACTTAAAACACTGCCTCAAAATAGAGATGGGAAACTTGGGAATTTAAACAGACAAATTCAACGATTTAGAGAAGGTGTAAATCTCTCACCCAAAGAAAGGTACTGGCGTTGGGCAACCTTCCGAACAGAAGAACAAGCTAATTATCTCATTTCAGAATCCAAAGAAATAAACGAACAAAGATTAACGGACCTGGCTTTTATCTACAAAAAAAGAAAAGATTTTCATCTTAAGAATATTGGTAAGAATGGTGACTTTAACGAGGTACTTTACACTGACATGCAATTGGTATTGCCAAATGATATGTTATACAAAGTCGATATAATGAGTATGGCTAATAGCCTTGAAGTAAGGACTCCATTTCTAGATACTGATGTTGTTGAATTTGCATTTCAAATCCCAATTGAGTTTAAAATAAATGCAGATACTCGAAAAAAAATACTAAAAGATGCTTTTCGAAAAATGCTTCCTGAAGAGCTCTACCATCGCCCAAAGAAGGGCTTTGAAATTCCTCTTTTGGATTGGTTAAGAAACGAATTAAGAGATAAACTTGATAATGAATATCTTCAAGAAGAATTTATTCAACAACAAGGCATCTTTAATTTCAAAGCAATAGAAGCTACCTTAAGGACATTACGAAGTAAAAACCCCGAAGATTCTGCAGGAACTGTTTGGAATCTTTTGATCTTTCAACATTGGTATAAAAAACACATGGACGTATAAATGCCTCGAATTTTAAGAATATTAAACCGTTTCAATTTAGGCGGCCCTACCTATAATGCAGCATATTTAACCAAATATATGCCTAAAGAATTTGAGACATTACTTATTGGGGGAGAAAAAGACGAAAGCGAAGCCAGCTCATTACACATTACTGAAAATTTAGGTTTAAACCCTATTGTTATACCTACTATGAAACGGGAATTGAACCCAAAAAACGACTATGAATCGTACAAAAGAATAAAAGGGATAATTGCTGATTTTAAACCTGATATTGTGCACACTCATGCATCAAAAGCTGGTGCTCTTGGTCGACTAGCAGCTATTAACTCAAATGTACCACATCTAGTTCACACTTTTCATGGACATGTTTTCCACGGATATTTTAATCCAATTAAAACAAAAGCTTACAAATCAATTGAACGTTATTTAGCGAAAAAAACAGATAAAATTGTAACCATTAGTGACATTCAAAAATTAGAATTAGGCGAGACTCATAAAATATGTCCGTTAAATAAAATTGAGGTTATTCCATTGGGTTTCGATTTAGACCGATTTCAAGTTGATAATGGTAAACATCGGGAAGCGTTTAGAGATAAATACCAAATCCCTGAAGAAACTATTGCAATAGGAATAATTGGCAGACTAGTTCCAATTAAAAATCATCAATTATTTTTAAAGGGAATTGAATTCCTGAAAAACAATTCTAAAACTAAATTCCAAGCCTTCATTATTGGAGATGGTGAGTCTCGTCAAGAAATTGAACAAACGGCCAAAATTTTAAACTTAACTTTTGATAAAGAAGCAAACCCAAAGTCCAATGTAATTTTCACTTCATGGATAAAAGAAGTGGATGAAGCTCTTCCAGGGTTAGATCTAATTGCCCTTACTTCCTTAAATGAAGGAACTCCGGTCAGTTTAATTGAGGCTCAAGCAGCTGAAAAAGCAATAGTAACGACCAATGTTGGAGGAATAGAAAATGTTGTTTTACCTAATAAATCAGCGTTGTTAAGTGAAATTGGTGATGAGAATAAGTTCAAAGAAAACTTACTTGATTTGGTCTCAAATAGCGTTAAACGAAACCAATTTAGCAAGGCTGGTAAAGATTTCGTTTTCAATAATTTTCATTACAACCGACTTACAATAGACATGGCTCGTTTATACCGCCAAATCCTCGACAACAACTAATTAAGGTATTATTATTAATCATACTTTTGCACTCTAAAAATCATTCAATGAAAAAACTCATTTGGGCTCTAGTATTTTTCGGAATTGCCTTATCATTTTCAAGCTGTCATTGGTTAAATCAAAACATCATGTTTGAAACTCCAAGAGACTATGTTTTTGATACAGTTCCTGATACAACTTTAGAGCAATATGTTTTACAAGCAAACGACCTGTTTTATTTTAGACTTTTTGCAAACGATGGTTTTAAATTAATTGATATAACCACAATGGGATCAGGAGGAAATCAAATGTTTAACATTGGGCAAAATCAATCTCTTTTCCAATATTTAATTGAATATGATGGATCAACCAAACTTCCAATTCTTGGAAGACAACAATTAGAAGGAATGACAATTCGAGAAGCTGAATTATTTTTACAAGAAAAATATGCCTACTCTTTTAACGATCCTTTTGTTCAAATTACCATATTAAATCGCAGAGTATTTGTATTCCCAGGTGAAGCAGGACAAGCCAGAGTAATTGGGCTCAGTAATAACAACACTACTTTAATGGAAGCAATTGCGCTAGCAGGTGGGATCTCTGAAAACGGGAAAGCGCACAAGGTCAAATTGATTCGCAAAACAGATGACCCGAATAATCCATTAGTTTATCAATTTGACATGAGTAAAATAAGTGGTTTGATGTATGCTAATATGATTGTTCAAACTGAAGATATTATTTATGTTCAACCAAGAAAACAATTGGCAACCAAAGTCTTAAGAGAGGTTTTACCTTATGTAACTCTATTGACCACTCTACTGTTAACCATAACTACTCTACAAGCTCTTAAAGTATTGTAATTGTTTTATGATACACGAAGACAATACTCATCAAAACGAAAACTACGAGCAGTACAAAGAAAGGCTGACAAATTTCAGCCAAGATTTTGAACTAGGACTTTTTATTCATTTAGCTCAAAAGAGTCTAATATGGGTTATTGCGTTTTTCATACTTGCGTTTGCAGCTAGCACTCTGTATTTAAGGTATACTCAACCCGTGTATGTCTCAACCAGCGTTCTCCAATTGAAAGAAAAGAATCGTGCGAACCAAGTCTTGGACATGGAACGATTGAATGAAAAGGGAGATATTTCGGCTGACATAGAAATAATTCGCTCCAAAGAATTTCTAAAATCTATCTTTGGAAAACTTCCTCTTACAATTAGCTACTATACAGAGGGTGAGTTTCTAACTTTTGAACATTATAAGACATGCCCTTTCGAAGTTAAATTTGAAATAAAGTCACCAAAAGCTTTTGGTAAAAAATACTTTGTTGATTTTATTTCAGAAAATGAAGTTTTACTCACTATTGATGATGGGATCACAGTAGTTGAGAAAAAACTAACTATTGGAAAATGGGAAGAACTTGAGTTTGTGAAATTAAAATTCATAGTAATTGATTTTCAATTGATTGAAGTTAAACAGTCAGATATTTCAACAAACAACTTCTTTTTTACCCTGAACTCGGATTCAGAAATTTTGAGCAGGTACAGTGAGAAATTAAGTGTTAAACTCTTAAATCAAGCAGCTAATTCTGTTCAAGTCTCGTTTACTTCTTTTAATCCTCGTAAGGCAGCAGATCTTTCTAACTCCATCTCAACTGGCTTTATCAAATATGACCTTGAGCGCCAAATTACTAGTTCAAATCAAATATTAGATTTTGTAGAACATCAATTGAATGATGTATTTGTTCGATTAAAAAGCTCTGAAATCTCTATTCAAGAATTTAAAATAGATAACAAAGTATCTAATTCAGAGAATTTTACAGAGATGTATATTGACCGATTAGGACTTTTAGAAGAAGAACTAATTAAATTAGAACTTGAAAAAGAAATTCTTGACGAATTAAAAATGGCGAGTCAGGCTAATGGAGATTCAGTTGACGTTTACGATTTATTACCGTTACTGGCTGGAACTCAATTTGAAACAGGAATAAAAGAGCAAATTCAACACTTGCATGAGTTACTTTTAGAAAAAGAACAGTCAATGTATGAGGTAACGGCTGAAAATGGAAGAATAAAAAATCTAAAATATCAAATATCAATTCAGAAAAAATTACTGATAGAGAGCATAAACAGTTTTAGCAATAAGATTGAAAACCGAAAAGAGAATGTTTCACTAAAGATTAAAGAAATTGAAAATCGATTTAGTGGAATGCCACTTCAAGAATTGAAGTTCAATAGACTAAAAAGAGTTTTTTCAATTAATGAAAAATTCTACACCCTTCTGCTAGAAAAGAAAACGGAATACTCAATCTCAAAAGCTGGAATAACGCCAGAAAGTGTCATTTTAGAAAGAGCTCTTCCACCTCATGCACCGATTGCACCTAATAGAAAAATGATTTACATAATCTTTTTCGTTGTTGCTTTGGTATTAGGAATTCTAATAATTATTATTCGATACCTTCTTTATAATAGCATAGGCTCTCTAAATGAAATTGTGAAATTGACAAATGCATCTGTTGGCACATTGGGGGTAGTTCCAAAAGTTAGAGACAATATTCCTGTTTCTCAATTAGTTGTTGACAAAAAGCCAAAATCTGTTTTAGCCGAATCATTTAGAGGAATTAGAACTAATCTTCAGTTCCTCACTAAAGATAAAACCGGTTCAAAAATTTTAGCAGTAACTTCTACTATTTCTGGTGAAGGAAAAACATTTGTAGCAATTAATCTAGGAGGAATAATAGCTTTTGGTGGTAAAAAAGTTATCATTTTGGATTTGGACATGAGAAAACCTAAAATCCATAAAGGATTTAATGTGAGTAATAAAAATGGTATGAGTACTCTTCTCATTGGAAAAGACAAGATTGAAGATACCATAAGGAACAGTCAATTAGATAACTTAGACTTTATTACAGCCGGTCCCGTTCCACCAAATCCATCGGAGTTAATTATTAACGGAAACCTTCAAAACATCGTAGCAACACTCAAGGAAACTTATGATCTTGTAATAATCGATAATCCTCCAGTTGGTTTAGTAACTGATGGTATTGAAGCTTTAAAAATGGCAGATTACCCATTATATATATTCAGAGCTGAGTATTCTAAAAGATCATTTGTACAAATGGTCGATAGAATTGTGAATGAGAATAAAATAAAAAATCTCTCCGTAGTGCTTAATGGTGTGGATATTCACGGCAGAAAATACGGCTACAATTATAGCTACGGGTATGGCTATGGGTATGGGTATGGGTATGGGTATGGAGGATACTACGAAGAATCAGAAGATAAGGACGTCCAGGCTAGAGCTTTTATGAAAAAATTTAGAGGCAAAAACTAATATGGAAATTATTGAAGAAGCTTTGAATGGTGTAAAGTTGCTCAAACCAGCAGTATTTGGTGATCACCGAGGCTATTTTTACGAATCATATAATATTGATACCTTTAAAAAACTTGGCATTGAAGAATCATTCATTCAAGACAACCAATCACTTTCAACCGAAGTCGGAGTGCTAAGAGGGTTACACTTTCAAAATGCACCTTTTGCTCAAGCAAAACTTGTTAGAGTGATTTTTGGGAGTGTAATTGATGCGGTGGTAGATATAAGATTGGGATCTCCAACTTATGGTAAAAGTTATGCCGCCATTCTTTCCTCAGAAAACAAACAATTGCTTTATGTTCCAAAGGGATTTGCTCATGGCTTTGCGACATTAGAACCCAACACATTATTCAGTTACAAATGCAGTAATATCTATAACAAAGAATCTGAAGGCGGGATTGCCTGGAATGATTCAAATTTAAACATAGATTGGAAAACAGAAAGTCCAATTCTTTCAGAAAAAGATACAAATAACATTTCTTTTTCTGAATTCAAAAGTCAATTTACTTACTGAAAATGGATAGAATCGATATATACAAATATGCTATCCTATTCACGTTTGCCGTGCTTTTATCAGCGCTTTTAAACACTATTTTCCTGAAGTTTTCCAAAAATTTAGGGCGTAGAAATTTTGATGAGGGAATGATAAGATGGTCACCTGTTTCCAAACCATCTCTTGGAGGAATCTCTTTTTACATCCTTTTTCTAGTTACCTATTCAGTTTACACTATTTTTTTTAACCGAGGAACAGACTTACTTAATATACAGCATATAGGAATCTTAATTTCCTCTGGAATGGCCTTTTTAATGGGACTTTCTGATGATGCATACAATACAAATCCACTGCTTAAATTTTTGGTTCAAATAGCTTGTGGAGGTGTGTTAATTCTGAGCGGAACATATATCTCCATTTTTGACTTACAGCTGTTTAATTATATCCTTACAATTCTTTGGGTTGTGGCGGTAATGAATAGTATTAATATGTTGGACAATATGGATTCAATTACAACTTTGGTTTCAATATTTATCATTTTTAGTGCAATGACTTGTGCTTGGGTTAGTCCCGATTTCAATCATTTTTACATGACCACCTTACTCGGAGTAGCGGGTGGACTTATCGGATTCCTCTTCTATAACTGGAATCCTTCAAAAATGTTTATGGGTGATACTGGAAGTCAGTTTCTTGGAGTTTTTTTAGCCTCAATTGGTATTATATTCTTTTGGAACAACAAAGGTATTGCCGAAGATGAGGCAGTTACTAAACAGGTTACCATTACTATATTGGCTTTTATAGTTCCTATTAGCGATACATTGACAGTTATAATTAACAGACTGCGTAGAGGTCAAAGCCCTTTTGTTGGAGGAAAGGATCATACAACACATCATTTAAATTATTTAGGGCTTAACGACCGAAACGTGGCTCGAGTTTTTGTAGCAATCAGTTTTGTTTCTTTTATTCTCATATATCTAATTGTTAATAAATTTCATGAGTGGAGTTACCTAATTGCTGCACTTTTCTTGTCTTACTTTGTAATTGTATTTGGAACTCTTTTTGCCATTACACAATTACCTAAAACAAAAAAGAAATTTAAAGAGCAAAATGGAGAGTAATAAAACCCTAATTCGAATATCTTTTATCCTTTCTGGAACTCTCTTAACCGCCTTAGTTTTCTACCTTTTCACTTTTTCTACTTATGAGGAAAAAGAAAACATATCGCACCAACGATTGTTTAATGAAAACTACCAAATCTACACCCTTAATTTACCAGGCGAGATTGATTTTGCTGGAGAACAGGTTCCTGTTGAGTTAATTGACGTTGCAGAAAAATTAGATAGGGAACTTTTAGTAAACACCTATTGGCAGAGCAACGGTTTTCTTCTAATGAAACGCGCTAATCGTTGGTTTCCAGTAATTGAACCAATCTTAAAAGAAGAAGGAGTTCCAAGTGATTTTAAATATTTAGCTCTAATTGAAAGTGGATTAACTCAAATTGTGTCACCTGCCGGAGCCACAGGTTTTTGGCAAATAATGAAAACCACAGGTAAAGAATATGGCTTACAAATTGACAGCCAAATTGATGAAAGATATCACGTTGAAAAATCTACGAGAGTAGCCTGTGCCTATTTAAAAGATGCTAAGAAAAAATTCGGTTCTTGGACTCTGGCTGGTGCTAGTTATAATATGGGCATTAATGGATTGAGAAAACAACTGGAAAAACAGCGAGTAACAAGTTATTACGACTTGCTTTTGAATAGTGAAACATCCAGATACTTATTCCGGATTGTAGCTTTGAAATACATTCTAAATAATCCAACTCATTATGGTTTTAATTTTAGAACACAAGATCTCTACCCTCCTATTCCCACAAATGAAATTACATTGGATAGCTCGGTGAGTAGTTTTGCTTTCTACTCTAAGCAAATAGGAATAAATTATAAAGTTCTCAAATACTTCAACCCTTGGTTAAGACAGTCCTACTTGAAAAACGCATCGAGAAAGTCATTTACCATTAAGATTCCTACTGAAGATTTTCGAAGCCGACTCATGCTTGAAACACCTAGATTTGAGATTGGTACCACTATTAATTCAGATACTTTAATCACAAAATAAAATTGGATTCCTTTTTAGAAGTTTATGGTGCCCGTGAGCATAATTTAAAGGATATTTCAGTAAAAATTCCACGGAATAAACTTGTGGTAATTACAGGGTTTAGCGGTAGCGGAAAATCTTCACTTGCTTTTGATACCATTTACGCTGAAGGACAACGCCGTTATATAGAAAGCTTTGCTAGTTATGCCCGACAATTTATTGGAACTCTGGAAAGACCTGATGTCGATAAAATTAATGGACTAAGTCCTGTTATTTCTATTGAGCAAAAAACGGTAAACAAAAGTCCAAGATCAACGGTAGGTACTATTACCGAAATTTATGATTTCATACG
>ENA-UOXV01004270-UOXV01004270.1-marine-metagenome-genome-assembly--contig:-NODE-4270-length-16534-cov-6.154196_pt1 | contig 16534 bp, 16 predicted proteins | sample MGYA00238165_ERZ766961 | MGnify/ENA primary metagenome ERZ766961 (study PRJEB28924, sample SAMN03173240) | marine metagenome | biome: Marine; feature: Water; material: Subsurface seawater | place: North... | reverse complement strand
CTTTCTATCCAATCTACCTGCAAAAATATTCATGAGTGATATTATTTTAATTACATCAATGTCTTTATCAATTTCCTTCTTAGCTACAATTTATCCAGCTTTTAAGGCAAGCAAATCTAATCCAGCAGATGTTTTGCGCTATGAGTAGTCAAAGTCTTTTCTTATGGAGTCGGCCTCATGCCACAGATGCGATGCTAATTTTGTACAAAGGTAATAAAATCAAGGAATCCTGCAAACTTCTTGCCCAGAATCGGTAAAGGCACCAGATACGGTTGCTGATGGTTTTCTTTCTTGAACTTGCTGTAAGTTAGTTTCTTGGTTTTGCGTAGATCTTTTTAGGATGGACTTCATTTCGCGACCATTATTGTTATTTTCTTTTATAGTATCTTTTAGCTCTCTTATTTTTCCATTTTTTTTGGCATTGCTTATGTCAAATATTTCTATTATTTTATCTTTATCTTGCAAAATAGCTTGTTTTAATGCCTCATTCGGTATTATTCCTTCTGTAGTAACGCCACTAAGCTTTACTACTTCTTTACTTTCTATAACTCCCCTATTATCACGAAACTGAATTGCTAAACCATTATCTTGCAACTCTTTGATTCTGCCTGACTCATGAATAGAAATTGGATTTCCAAAAACACAATTAGTATCATAATATAAATTATCTCCTGTTAATAGCTCAGGATGAAGGGATCTAGAAATAATTGACTTTCTAACCTCTTCTTTTGATCTACTGGCTACATCTTGAGCAAGCTTTTCTATTTGCTCTTCGGAAAAAAGTTTTGATACTCTTTGAAACCTTTCTGGATCAAGTTCAAAAATTTCAGGAATTGGCTCAAAATCTTTTAAAGACTCTTTGTGACCCTCATAAAGATTTAAAATATAATCCTGCAAAACTGGATGCATAATGGCAGAAAATTTTACCATAGCATTAAGAATATTATCTCCCGCTCTGGTTTTGGAAGATAAAGTTGCTTCTGTCACTGCCTTGTCTGAAAAATCGCATCTAGCAAGAAGATCTTCTATAATGTCCCATCTTTGATTATAAATAAGCCTTGTTAGGGCATTATTTGAAAATTGATCGCGATTTTCTAAGAAATTTATACCAAGCTTTTTTGTTAGATCTATACCGCTTGAAATTTGTTTATTGCCTTGAATTGTGCCACCATTATTATAAATTCGAGTTATTTTTCTAAATTCATCCATCCAATCTGAATTTGGATCTCTAGCTTCAGCAGCTTCAGCTTGTTGGTTGGCACCTAAAAAAAATGGCAGCTGGTATTGCTGTTAACGCAGTTCTTGCAATGGAGGATAAGGCGGGTGCAAATAAAGCAGATGAAAATATTGCTGGGTTCATAATTGCAGATTTGAAGATTGATAAAAACTATCAACCAGTGCACTGATTAATAGTAATTAATTTTTATGTAAATTGACCTTTGCTCAAGATAAACTTTGTTTACAACATCATATCAAAAAATCTGAAATATTGCAATAAAAATTTGCGATCTAAAAAGTGTAATGTCCACATTTTTTCGGACACTTAATTTATGCTATTTCCATAAATTAAGTATCTAATTACAAAATATTTTTGCTTTTAGATTTAATTTTAAAGCGCCGTAGTATCTAGATACTTCAAGTTTTAAAATTAAATAATAAAAGCAATAAAGATGAAGTAATTAGATGCTTAATTTATGGAAATAGCATTAGTCATATTTTATAGATTTAGCTAGATCTTGGTTTTTTCTTTCAAACTCTACTGGTGGCAATTAATTTACGAAAAATTTTCGCCCCGGGGGCGAAAATTTTTGCACCTCAAGCCTTTTAAACAAAGGAACTGATGTAATTTTGAGAAGCTTTTAGACGCAAAATTTAGTGATTTATAAAAAAGATTGTGAGCAAGCTATTTGTAACAGATGGATTTTACAGCACGATACCAATTACAGCTTATTTATATCTTTAGAAGTGCAATAATGCATCATCTTCCCATTGCCACTCCGCTTCTTCTGGGATCAGCTCCTGCAATTAAATTTCCATCTTTGCCTATCATAATGGCGTGAACCCCACTAACTTGATCTTTTATTCTTACTGTATGGCCTAATTTCTCTAGTTTTTTGGCTAATTTTGTTATTTTAGCATCTTTTTCTAGCTCTATCACATTATTAAGAACTGTGAAGTTAGGCAAGGAAATCGCTTCTTGAATATCCATATTCCAATCCAAAGCAGCCATTATTGTCTTTGCAACATATTGGATAATTCTTGGCCCTCCTGGAGAGCCAACCACCATTAATAATCTATCATTTTTATCAAAAATAAAAGTTGGCGACATTGAGCTGCGCGGCTGTTTAAAGGGTTCGACGCGATTAGCTACTTTTTTACCATCAATTTGAGGGATGAAAGAAAAATCTGTCATGTGATTATTTAATAAAAAACCATCAACGCTTAAAGCAGAGCCGAAGAAATATTCTATTGAGCTAGTAAATGAAATGGCATTTCCTTCTTTGTCTATTACTGACATATGAGTAGTTTCCAAAGGCTCTAATTTTTGATAGCTAGCAAAAACATTATCATTGGTAATTTTTGAGAATTCTCCAGGCAAAAATCGCGTCTGAGCTTTGTTAAAATCAATTAAAGAGCTGCGTTTTTTGAGATATTTTTTATCCAGCATTTCATCAATTGGAACCTCATCATTATCGCCAATATATTTATTGCGATCTTCATAAGCAAGGCGTGTGGCTTCGCTGATTAGATGAATAGAGTTTAAAGAATTTGGCGCAAATTTGGCTAAATCAAAATTTTCCAAAATGCCTAAAATTTGTAAAATAGTGATGCCGCCAGAGCTTGGTGGTGGCATTGAGCAAATTTTATATTTAAGGCGATAATTAGCGCAAACCAAGTCCCCTACTTTAACTTGATAATTTTTAAGATCTGATAATTGTAAGAAGCCTGGGTTTTTAGGAGGGTTTTGTACTTTTTGCACAATTTTTTGGGCAATTTCACCTTCATAAAATGGTTTTATACCATTCTTGGCAATAATTTCTAAAGTTTTGGCTAATTTCTTATTTTTAATAATTGTGCCAACTTTATGTGGTTGGCCATTTTTATCGAAATAAAGCTGGGCAGTTTCTTTGAAATTTTCTAAATAGCTGGCGCGCTTTAGATTTATGTAAAGACGATCATCAACTTCATAACCATTTTGTGCTAAATTAATTGCAGGAACAAATAATTCTTCCCAATTTAACTGGCCATGTTTGTCATGAACTTTTTTTAACATTTTTAAGGCCCCCGGAGTCGCTACCGACAAACCACCTTGTAAAGCTTCGCGAAATTTCTTTGGCTTGCCATCTTCATCCAAAAACATCTTGTCATGAGCTAATGCAGGCGCTGATTCACGGCCATTGAAATATTGATATTTGCCGCTTTTAGCATCAAAATAAAGTAAAAATCCGCCACCACCAATTCCTGATGATTGCGGCTCTACAACATTTAGCACCATTTGCGCTGCAATAATGGCATCTATTGCATTACCACCTTTAGCTAAAATATCATAACCAGCTCGACTAGCTTCTTGATGCGCTGATGAAATCATAAAATCAGCTGATTTTACCGATTCCAAATCACGCTTTTTCGAGGCCACTTCGCCAACCCAAAAATCAGAAATATTAATGGCAAAAGAATTAGTGCTAAATATTAAAATGAATAAAAATACAAAAATTTTATAGAATTTTGACATCAGATAGATTGAAAGATTGCAGGGCTTTTAAATATATTTATTAATCTATAAATAATAGATCCAAATAATAGAAAGCATCCAAGCCAAATTAGATAGATAAAAGGTTTGTAATAAACTCTAACTGCATAATTCTCAGACTCATCCTTATTGCCAATTACCAAGTAAAGATCGCCAAAAAAACTTGTTTTTATATCAGCTTCGTTAGTGGTTTGATCTGCTATTGGATAATATCTTAATTGCGGCTTTAACACAAATAATTTCTCAGCTCTATCAATAAAAATATTTTTTTTGCTTGAATAAACTTCAAAATTACCTTGGCGCGCAATGTAGTTTTTGCCTGGCAAAAAATCAATGGACTCAAATTTTATATTATATTTGGCAATTTTTAGCTCTTCACCAACTTTTAAGTTAGCCTCTCTTACTTGAGCAAAGCTTGTTGACAAGACTATGCCCAAGACTATTGTGGCAAAGCTAATATGAGCAATATTTGAAGTAATGTTTTTTTTGAAATTATGGCCAAAAAACATTAGTAAGATAACCAAAAAAGCTAGAAACATTATTAAAATCTGTGATAAACTAGCCTTTTCTTCAAAAAAACAGGTTAAAAATGTTAAAATTAAAGCAAAGATTACTAAAATAATATTTTTTCTTGTTAAAATTGCTTTGAATTTGAGGCTTTTGGTAAAGCTTTGCTGAGTTGTAAGGGCGAGAAATAATAAAAATGGTATGATTAATATTGTTGAAATTTTATTGTAATAATCAGGGCCAATTGAGATAAATTGATCAAAAAATAATTGTGAAAAAATTGGATAGATAGTGCCCAAAACCACCACAAAAAGCATAATTACCAAAATATAATTATTAATCAAAATACTACCTTGTTTGGTAAAAAATGATATATTTACTGATTTTTTGCTGATTTTAGGTTGTTTTACGCCTAAAATTGCTAGAGATATGACGCCAATTATTGAAATTAAGGCAATGATAAAAAAACCTCTGCCTTCATCTACTGCGAAAGAATGAACCGAAGTTAGGACGCCAGATCTTACCAAAAAAATTCCAAGTAAACATAAAATAAAACTTAAAATCGCTAAAAATACTGACCAAATTGGAAAAATTTGCTTTTTTTCAAGCATCATTAAGCAATGAATTAGTGTAATTCCAGCCAACCACGGCATAATTGATACATTTTCTACAGGATCCCAAAACCAAAAACCGCCCCAACCTAACTCGCGATAAGCCCACCAAGAACCAAGGCCAATTCCTAAAGTTAAAAAAGACCATGAAAAATAGAGCCAATTTTTAGTGATTCTAACAAAATTTCTATCGATCTTTTCTTGCAATAAAGCAGCTATTGTCACAGAAAAAACCAAAGAAAATCCAATATAGCCAATATAAAGCATTGGCGGATGTAGCGCTAGACCAATATCTTGTAATAACGGGTTTAATTCAAGGCCATAATTTGGTTCAGGAAAAATACGAGTAAAAGGACTTGAGGCAAAAGCGGTGTAGCTAGCAAAAAGCGCTAGGATAATGCTTTGTGAAGATTGCACTAAAATTTTATATTTATTGTCGCTTTTGCTAAATAAGTTAAAGGCCAAGCTATATCCGGCAATTATCGTTATAAGCATTAACATTGAGCCTTCATGATTGCCCCAAGAGCCTGATATTTTATAAATTAGCGGCTTTAATTTATGTGAATTATAATAAACATTACTAACTGAATAATCGGATATTATAAAAGAATAAATCAGCGATATTTGACTTATTACAGCTGATATAAAAATGAGAGACGAGCTATAAAAGGCAATTTTTACCAGAGCGTCAAATGAAACTTGGCGCTTATAATAAAAAAACAAAATAGCTGGAGTTAAAAACCCCAAAATAGCTACCAGCAACAAGAATGCAAAGCCAGCATTGGGTGCCAAGAGCTCCAAAGATGTTGCTACTTCTGACATTTTATATATTAATTATTTTTATAGATTAGCGCTGTTGTTCGGTATAATTTTTAGAAATTTTAGACTTTAAAAGATCGATACCTATTTTTTCTTGCTCGCTAGCAATTGATGTAACTGCATTCTTTATATGTGAAATGCATTCACTATTAATTGGATTATTGCTGTTGCCATTTTTTACATAAAAGTTATCACCCAGCATTTTAATATCTCTAACTTTCGACCAAAATGGCTGCTTTATGTCATCATCAACAAATTCATCATCTAGCACTTTAAGATCTGGTGTTGATGATAATTTTGCACCGTAAATTGCCGCTACCATGTATAATCCAAGCCTTTTATCGGTAGCGCTATCAACACTAAGAAGCTTTAATTGATCTTTTTTTAGATCAACTCCTATCTCTTCCTTAACCTCTCTTATAGCATTATCTTCTATTGTTTGATCAGCTGTAATTATTTCCCCGGTTTTTTTATTAAATCTCGATGCATTATTAGAATGCAAAACCCCTGTGCCGTCATCTCTAGGAGCTGGAACCTCCATATATCCCTGCGGTATAACCAACTCACCACGCTGCGAACCAAGGGCAACGCATAAATCGCCGTCCTTATCTTTTCCTAAAACAACAACGCAAGCGCCAACTGCAGATCTTTGCCACTGTGTTATAATAAATCTTGCGCTATGCACTGCTGAGCTTGGAATAGCGGTATCTCCATGAGAAATTTCAGACCTATCCAAAGCTTGTCCAGCAATATCTCTTGCCAAACTCTTATCTAATGGCGTATTTTTTAAAGCTCCGGCTCGCAATCCAGCCAACATTATGTCGCTAGAAGTTTGTATTGGAAGATTTTGCCAATATGATGGTTGAGCAAATTTTAAAGTTGAATCATTTTTTCCAAGCACATAGCCAGTCGCGACTGAAAGTGCCGTAGTGGCAATAAAAGGGAGGGTCCTAGAGGTTTTTGACATAAATATTATAAATTTATAGATTACCAGCTATATATTCTTTAACTTTTTCTAAATCATTAGTTAAAATCTCATATTTTTCTTGGCGCTTTAACAAATCTTTTAGGAAGTCTGGCAATTGAGGATCTGGCAATCCTGCCGATTTTATGGCATCAGGAAATTTTGCTGGATGCGCTGTAGCTAAAGTTACAACATATTCTCCCTTATAATTCTCGCTGGTGATGTAATGCTTTGAAGCCAGAGTTCCAATAGCGGTGTGCGGATCTAGAGTTTCACCAGTATCTTTAAACTGATCTTTCAATTCTTTTTTAGTCTCCTTATCATCAATGCAGTAAGATAAAAAGGTTTTGTGAATATCTTCATGGATAGCTGGAAAAACTTTTAGCTTGTTAGTTTTTTCAAAATTAGTCATTAATTCGCTCATTTCATTAGCACACTCATTTTTTTTATGATAATCATAGAGCAATCTTTCAAAATTACTTGAAACCTGAATATTCATACTTGGTGAAATGGTTTCGATCATATCTTGGCGCGAATAATCATTATCTTGCAAGAAGCGGTGTAAAATATCATTGGAATTGGTGGCAATAATTAATCGATTAATATTTAAGCCCATTCTTTTAGCCATAAAGCCAGCATAAATATCGCCAAAATTTCCCGTGGGAACTGAAAATGAAATTGGATTTTTGCTGCTAACCCCCAATCTTGAAGCTGAGTAAAAATAATAAGAAATTTGCGCCATTAAGCGAGCAAAATTAATGGAATTAACCGCCACCATTTTACGATTTTTTAAAAATTCATTATCTGTTTCTTCGTGGGCAAACATTGTTTTAACCATTTTTTGACCATCATCAAAATTGCCTTTTATAGCAATATTGAAAACATTATCTGCCAGAATTGTTGTCATTTGACGACGCTGCACTTCAGAAACTTTTTTGTAAGGATGTAAAATAAAAATTTTAGCATTTTTACATTTCATACAACCTTGAATTGCTGCAGAGCCGGTATCTCCAGAAGTAGCGCCGATAATGGCGATTTTCTGATTTCTTTTTGTCAGAAAATAATCAAGTAAATTACCCAAAAACTGCAAGGCAAAATCTTTAAAAGCTAAGGTTGGACCATGAAAAAGCTCCAATAAATAATGCTGGCTATCAAGCTGCTTTAGAGGAGCTATAGCTTTATGCGAGAATGTTTTATAAGATTTGGCGATTATGTCTTTATAATCATTATTTGGAATCTCATCACCGACAAAATGCTTAGTGATTTCGAAGAAAATTTCTTCATAATTCATGCGCGTCATTTTAGCAATATATTGCTCATCGAATTGAGGCAAAAACTCTGGCACATACAAGCCTCCATCTGGAGCAAGGCCCTGCATAACAGTTTCTTCAAAGTTTAAAGCTGGAGATTTAAGTCGCGTGGAAACAAATTTCATATAACAATATTTGATTTTTAGTAGTTTAGATATTATTTTTAACTATATATTTTTTTATTAACAAGGGTTGTGCATAAATCAAAATGACAAAAAATAAACAAATGCAAAAGCCTGATTATCTTTATCGCAGGGGTGTTGGCGTTGTATTGATAAATGTAAAAAAAGAAATTTTTGTTGGCAAAAGAATCGATAACAGATCTGACGCTTGGCAAATGCCACAAGGCGGCATTGATGAAAATGAAGATGAGGATATTGCAATTTTCAGAGAAATAGAAGAAGAAACTGGAATAGTGCAAAATAAAATAAAAATTTTAGATAAAACAAAGGGTTATTTATATTACAATTTACCTTATAAATTACAAAAGAAGTTCTGGGGCGGTAAATATCTTGGTCAAAAACAAAGATGGTACTTAGCTCAATTTACAGGAAATAATGAAGATATTAATGTGGCCACTGAAGATCCAGAATTTTCACAATGGAAATGGATTGATAAAAAAGATATATTAACTGCAATTGTTAGATTTAAAAAAGAGATGTATATACAAATATTTGACGAATTTTCACATTTTTTTAAATAATGGAAGCAACCTTATACCAAGTAGATAAAATAGATTCTATAGCTTTAGCCCCTCTATTATTTAAAGTTCTAGAGCAAGGTAAAAAGGTTTTAATTTATTGTGAAAATAGCGATCTTATTAGAGAGTTGGATAATTCATTATGGAGCTATGGGCGCAATAAATTTTTACCCCATATTACAATTTTTGATAAGGATTTTGATCTAAAGCGCCAACCAATAATTCTAAGCAACGAGCAGAAAAACTTTAATGAAGCTGATTACTTGATAATTCTAGATGTTGTTGAAGATGATTTTTTAAAACAGTTTTCACGAGTTTTTTGCTTTACTTTAAATGGCAATATTAACAAAAATAATCATCTGAAACAAAGCTTTGAAAAAAATTCATTTACAATAAAATCCTATAAAAAAGATGGCGTCAAATGGATCTCAGCCTAAGGGTAAAATTAAAATAGCTATTTTGATATCGGGTCGTGGCAGCAACATGAAAGCTATTATACAAGCCTGTGCGGATAAAAAATTTCCTGCTGAAATATCTTTAATATTATCAAATAAACCCGATGCCGAGGGCTTAAATTTTGCTAAATCACAAAATATTCCAACCACAATCATAAATCACAAAGATTTTTCTAATAATTCAAGTCCAAGACTAGAATTTGATCAGGCTATGGATCGAGAAATTACTAAACATAATATTGATTTGATATGTTTGGCTGGTTTTATGCGACTACTATCTGAATGGTTTGTGACAAAATGGCAAAATCGCTTAATTAATATTCATCCATCCTTATTACCAGATTTTAAAGGGGCTAACGCCGTTGCTGACGCTTTAAAATCCCAAGCCAAGTTTAGCGGCTGTAGCGTTCATTATGTTACGAAAGAAATGGATTCAGGGCCAATAATAAAACAAGCTAGGGTTGAAATTAATGAAGATGATGATTTTAGTAGCTTAAGTAAAAAAATTTTAAATTATGAGCATAAAATATATCCACAGGCAATTGCAGAAATTTGTCACAAGATTTTAAAATAATGACTATATTAAAATTAATTACATCACCAGATCCTCTTTTGCAGAAGATATCAAAAAAAGTGGAAAAAGTTGATAGTGATATTCAAAATATTCTTAAAGACATGATTGAAACCATGTATCATGAGCAAGGCATTGGTCTTGCTGCCGTGCAAATTGGTATCTTAAAAAAAATGATCGTTATTGATACCGACTATAAAATAGAAATATTAAGCCCCGATAGTGACACTAAATATAAAATATCTAATAATAATCCCCGATTTTTTATTAATCCCCAAATAATTAAATCATCCACTCAAACATCAACTTACAAAGAAGGATGCCTATCATTTCCTGGCGCTAGCTCTTCTGTTGAAAGGCCTCAAGAAGTTGAAGTTAAATATCTAGATTTTGATGGAAATGAGCGTAGTGAAAAAATGTCTGGGCTTTTAGCAACCTGTATACAGCATGAAATTGACCATACTAACGGCATTACTTTTGTTGATCATATATCAAAATTAAAACGAAATATGATTATAAAAAAAATGATTAAAAGAGAAAAGGGGAATAAATGAGACATTATCGCTACAAGGCAATTGACAATGAAGGGAATTATAAAAATGGCAAGATAACCGCTAGCAACACCTCAGATTTATTCGCCCTTATAAAAGATAATGATCTTGAGCTAATTAGCTATAGACAAGAAACAAATTTTGGCGCTGGATTATTTAATAGAGTTAGTGATAAGGATCTAGTTTCAATATTTATTCACCTTGAGCAACTTGAAAGAGCTGGTGTTTCTATACTTGATTCTATAAATGACCTCAAGGAAACAAGTGAATCAACGGCAATTAGAGAGCTGTCTCAAGAAATAAGTGAATCTATTAAAAATGGCAATTTATTCTCGCAAGCCATTGCAAAATATCCCGATATCTTTAAATCAATTTATGTCGGCTTAATTGATATGGGTGAAAAAACAGGAAATTTATCAGATTCATTTAAAAATATTATCGATGATATTAAGTGGAACCTTGAAATTAAACGCAAAGCCTCAAAGGCAATAGTTGGTCCAGTATTTGGTATATTAATTATGTTTATAGTTCTTGGCATTATGACAACTGTTGTAATTCCAAAAGTAACAGGCTTCTTAACAGCGCAAAATATGGAGCTTCCAGCAACAACAATAGCCCTTATAGGATTTTCAGGATTTTTTCAAAATAACTGGTATATAATGCTATTTGGCGCGCCATTTTTATGGATTACTGCCAAAGCAGTATCTAAATCATCAAAAAACCTAGCTATTAAAATTGACAATTTAAAACTAAAAATCCCAGTTTTTGGCCCTATTATTAAAAAAATTGAATCAGCTAAATTTTGTCAATTTTTTGGCATGACTTTTAAAAGCGGTCTTGGCGTTATTGAATGTTTGGAACTATCATCAGAGCTTATAAAAAATAAGGCTATTAAAAATAGCATCATCACCGTTGAACAAAATGTATCGGATGGATTATCCCTAGCCGACTCCATAGCCCATGCTAAATATTTTCCTAACATGGTAGTTAGAATGTTTAAAATTGGTGAAGAAAGTGGTAATATGGAAGGATCACTTGACAATATTAAATTCTTCTATGATCGCGAAATTAATGACTCCATCGAGAAAATCACGGCTCTAATTCAACCAATGTTGACTCTAATTATGGGTGGTATGATTGCTTGGATTGCAATTGCAGTATTTGGCCCAGTATATTCATCTTTCTCTAACTTACAATAATGTGTATAAAGAAATATTTGGGACAATATTTTGTTGCCGCTATTTCAACCGATATTGGCAAAACTCACTTTGTTACAAAATATTGTAGAAAAATAGAACATTCTTTTGCGATTAAGCCAATTATCAGCGGTTTCAAAAAAGAGGATCATGAATCAGACTCGGCCAAAATTCTAAATGCATTAGGCCTAGAGATAAACCAGCATAATCTTGATTTAATAAGCCCTTGGCGCTTTGAATTAGCAGCCTCACCTCATATTGCTGCAAATGATGAAATCAATTTTACTGAGCTAGTAGATTTTTGCCATAACAACATCAAGAAAGCGCAAAAAGCAGGAAAAACTCTATTTATTGAATCTGCTGGCGGAATTATGACGCCGATAAATAAAGACAAAACATTTATTGATTTAGCTCAAAAGCTACAAATTCCAGTAATACTAATAACCGCCAATTTTTTAGGATCGATTAGTCAAACCCTATGTTGCATTGAATCCTTAAAATCACGCAATATTACAATCGAAACTATTATAGTTAATAACCCACCACAACTAAAAATTAATGATTCCAAAATTTCTGATAAGGACTTTCTTAAATATATAACAAATTATAAATGATTCTATTAATCGATAATTACGATAGCTTTACTTACAACCTCTACCACTACTTTATTGAATGCGGCGCTAACGATATTTTAGTTAAAAGAAACGATAAAATATCTTTAGCCGAAATAGAAAAGCTTAAGCCACAAGCTATCATTCTATCACCTGGCCCTTGCACGCCAAATGAAGCCGGTATTTGCTTAAATGTTATTGATAAATTTAAAGGAAAAATACCAATTTTTGGAGTCTGCTTGGGTCATCAAGCAATTGCTCAAAATTATGGTGCCAAAATAATTAAAACCACGCCAATGCATGGCAAAATTAGCGATATTTATCACAAAGATAATAAAATATTTAAAGATATCCCGTCACCTTTTAAAGCCACAAGATATCATTCTCTTACTGTTGAAGAAGCTAGCTTGAATAAAAATGAATTTAATATTACAGCCACAACTAAAGATGGCATTATCATGGCAATAGAGCATAAAAATTACCCAATCTATGGCGTACAATTTCATCCCGAATCCATCGCCTCAGAATATGGCCATCAAATTATTAAAAATTTTTTAGATTTAATTTAACATGGAATTAGAAAATTGCACAGCTGAACAATTTGAGACTTTTTTTGATAAAATTTTTGAAGATAAGATTGCTAAAAACTATATAAAAGATTTTTTGCTCAATCTTAATGACATAAATCTACCACAAAACTCTTTTTTAGGGGCGATACACTCTTTAAAAAAACGCATGACTAAAATATCAGCACCAATTAACGCTCTGGATGTATGTGGCACAGGTGGTGATAAACTAAATACTTTAAATATCTCTACAGCTGTTAGCTTTATTGTTGCCGGATTAGGAGTGTGCGTTGCCAAGCATGGCAATAAGGCAATCTCCTCAAGATCGGGATCGGCTGACATATTCCAAGAATTAGATATTAAAATATGTGATGATAAGACGGAAATTGAAGAAAATTTGCGCAACAAGAATCTATGTTTTTTATTTGCTCCTTTATTTCATAATTCATTAAAAAATGTCGCCGAAGCTAGAAAAGAATTAGGAGTTGCAACAATATTTAATTTTCTTGGACCTTTACTAAATCCTGCCAATACAAGATATCAGCTAATAGGAACATCTAACAGAAGCTCGATGAGCAAAATAGCATCGGTAATTAGTCAGGAGCAAAAAGAACAAAAACACAATTCTCAAGTTTTTATAGTTCACGGATTTGATGGCATGGATGAAATAACATTAACTGATAATTCTTACTTAATTAGATGCATAGATGGAAAAATAGCTGATGAAGAAATTATAAATCCACAAAAATTAGGATTTAATAAAGTAAAGCTGAGTGATATAAAGGGCAAAGATCCAAAATATAATGCGAAAAAGCTATTAGAATTATTAAATGGCAAAAAATCACCATATCGCGATATCGCCATAATCAATTCTGCTTACGCCTTGCTCGCAGCAAAGAAGGTAAAAAATATTACAGAAGGATTAGAAGCGGCTTCAAGATCAATAGATAATGGCCAAGCTTTTAAAGTTTTAGAATCATTGAAATTCTCCAATAGCTTTAATGACTTATAATACCATTTCCCATCTTTAATACTACGTTCAACCTATTTTAAAGATGGCTTTTGGCATTAATAGCTCCGCCGCCTATTCTGTGCTTCATATTTATAGATTCATAATATATAGCTTTAGGATTAAGCTTTTCATAGCTAAAGCCTTCTGTTATTTTTGATCCCAATGTTGGCTTTTTGACATCATTCAACTTGGAAAATGATTGATTAAAAATATCTTTTGTTTGTTGATCACGATCTTCAAAACTAGAACAATTGGCAAGAATTGAGACTATTTTATTGTCATTTTTCCAAGCTGCTGAGATCAAATTAAAGCCTGAAGCTCTAGTAAATCCAGTCTTCAGACCTTTGGCACCTGGATATTCTCGCAAAACATGATTGTGGGTAATGAAATTTTTGCCATTAAAAGAAAATTCTTCTTCTGAAAAATAATGATAATATTGCCAGAAATCATTTTTTAGAGATCTAGCTAAGCGCGCCAAATCATAGGCCGTGGTATATTGACCTTCGGCATGAAGGCCTGTTGCATTGCGAAAGCTTGTATTGATCATACCCAAATCTTTAGCTTTTTCATTCATAAGCCGCACAAAACTCCATTCATTACCCGAAACTGCTTCAGCTAAAACAATAGCAGCCTCATTAAAAGACTTAATTATGGTCCCTCTGATTGCATCTTTTATTTTAATTAAATCACCCTCTAAAACATTTAAGGTTGTGATTTTATTAATTTTTGAAATCTCCTCACCTCTTTTAGAAAAAGCGACAACATCATCTAATGACAAAGTGCCGCTTTCAATAGCTTCAAAAACTAAATAAACTGTCATTAACTTAACTAAAGATGCGGGATATATATTATTTTCCGACCTAGTTTCAGAAATTATCCGACCATTATCAGAATTATAAACCAGAGAAGAAAAAACTGGACTACATTCGAGATTGTTATTATCGCAACCAATTATTTCAGAGTTGGCAGTGGAAAATGGTAGTAAAAAAATAAAAATAATAATTTTTATTATTAACCAGTTCATAAATTAATAGATATTATAAATAAAAAGATTTTGCTTTTTAAAATTACTTTAGAATGCCATAGTACTTATTGCTACCTTGGTATTCTAAAGTAATTTTAAAAGGGAAAATATTGCAGTTAGAATGTCTATTAATTTATGAATTGGTTAATAAGCTATTTTTCATAATCCAATATTGCATTAACGCATTTTTTGGTGGAAGATATTTTAGAATTTAATCCTAAGATATTTAGGGATATTTTTGAATCATCAATTTGCTGTTGCGATGCTTTGCTGCTGCCGACTAATTTTAATAACTCATTGCAAATTTTCGTTCCTCGACAATTTTTCTGAATCATTTCTGGAATAACCTCTTTGTTTAAAATTAAATTAATCAAATTGGCAAACTTCACTTTTAGTAATATTTTAGCTAAAATATAAGTAAAAAAACTAACCTTATAAGCAATTATCATAGGTATTTGATAAAGCGAAATCTCAATAGTGTTGGTGCCAGATTTAGCCAAAGCGAAATTAGCAGCAAATAAGGCAGACTCTTTTTCTTTAGAATCAATTAATTGATAATTAACAACTAATTTTTGCGACATACGCCTAACTAAGTCGCTGGTTTTGGCAACTAGCGGTATAGCTATTTTGATATTGGGATATGTTTTTGATAACAGGCTTATTGCCTTAATAAATTCGGGGAAAATTCTCTTAACTTCACCATTTCTACTACCTGGAGTTATATAGATTAATATATCATCTGTCTTAATCTTATATTTTTGACGAAATTTTTTATTCAAAACTTCTTTTTTAGCAAAATCAGGGGATTTTTCAACCACTGGATTACCAATAAACACTGTTTTTAGGCTATATTTCTCAAAATAAGGTGGCTCAAAAGGTAGAATTGCTAATAATAAATCGTATAGTCTGGCAATTTTTTGCGCTCTTTTTTCACGATAAGCCCAAACTGAAGGAGCGATGAGATGAGTTTTTTTTATATTGGAAAATTTTTGAAATAATTCAGAAGATTTGCTATATTCACTTTTTAATTTCTTAACTACTCGAAAACAAAAATCTGGAGAATCAATCGTTATAATGTGATGTGGCTTTTCCTTTTTTATAAATTGAACTGTTTGATTAATTCTTTTTAATAATCTTGGAATATGTGGCACAACCTCCGAAAAACCCATGACCGAAAGCTCCTCCATTGCAAATATGGATTTTAAGCCCTGAGACTTCATCAAATCACCACCAACTCCTACAAATTCAAATTTCTGCTTACTTTTTTTAGCTCTTTCTTGAAGCTCGGTAATTATTTTACTACCCAATAAATCACCCGAGGCTTCACCAGCTATAATAAAAAATTTAATCATCGGCAATTTTAATGGCATATTTATCTCCTAAATATTTTTCAACAGATTTTCTGTCATCATTTTTAAGGTTTTTATCAAAAAATATCATCTCCGATATTTCTCCTTGATAGGAGCACTGTGCAAAACCACTACCACCATAGATAGTGGGGCTTTGACAGTGACTTCCTTTACCAATATACATTTTATCAACAATAATTGATCCGCTAGCAGAATTTTCAACTACTAGAGTCCCATTAATATAAGTTCTTATGGCTGATCCATCATAAACAAGGCTTAATATGTAAGTTGTGCCATTGCCAGGATGAGGCATCAAATTGCCAACACCTCTTAAAGTTGAACGAATATTTTCTCCATTATTGCTAGGCTCGTAAATCCAAAAAGAATTAGCACTGGAAAAATCTTGTGCCACGCCATTTCTAACGCCGCTTAACGACCTAACTTCCCAACCAACAGCATTTCTTCTAGTAACTAAAAAGAATGTTATTTTGTTAGTATTAATGCCAAAATTACCATTATATAAAAAATCACCCGAAA
>ENA-UOXV01004263-UOXV01004263.1-marine-metagenome-genome-assembly--contig:-NODE-4263-length-16549-cov-5.276282_pt1 | contig 16549 bp, 19 predicted proteins | sample MGYA00238165_ERZ766961 | MGnify/ENA primary metagenome ERZ766961 (study PRJEB28924, sample SAMN03173240) | marine metagenome | biome: Marine; feature: Water; material: Subsurface seawater | place: North... | reverse complement strand
CTCCTTCCACCGCGATATTTTTAATCTCTTCTTTCGATTTACCAAATGTCACTCTTCTTTGAAGAGGGGAGGTTGAATTGTAAAGATGTAGGATTGCTTTTTCTACACCCTGTAAACTTTCGAAGCTTCGTTTGATTAAATGTTCCCGTGCCTGGGTGAGTACCTGCAAGGCGACTCCATCAGGTACTAGATTGTTCTCGATTAACTTACGGGCAAAATCAAATTCTGTCTGTGCCGCAGATGGAAATCCGATTTCGATCTGCTTGAATCCGATATCGCAAAGGAGCTTAAAAAGTTTCAATTTTTCCTTCACTCCCATAGGGATGGGGAGTGCCTGATTACCATCCCGCAAGTCAACACTGCACCATTGTGGGAGCCGGTCGATCGTTTTGCTTGGCCATTGCCGATCGGGAAGATCGATGGTTCCCCAAGGGCGGTATTTTGTAATGGGATGCGGTTGCATGGTTAATATTCATTATATGAATTCAATTCGCTTGAAAAGCGGAAAGCCTTGAATAAATCATCATTGCGATAAACCCTTATTTATTTAAGATGGGTTCTTCTCAAGTATGAACTCCATTGAAACGACTCAATCATTTGCTGGCAAGACCATCGCACTCGGCGTTTCCGGCTCGATCGCCGCTTTCAAAGCGGCGGATTTAACCAGCGAATTACGCAAGGCTGGGGCTGATGTCCATGTGGTGATGACGGAATCTGCAACCAAGTTCATATCTGCTCTAACTTTGGGTACTCTTTCCCGAAATCCGGTGCTCTGTTCTTTTTGGGAGGAAGAAGGCTGGCAACCCGGGCACATCGAACTGGCGGACAAGATCGATCTCTTTCTGGTCGCTCCTGCGACTGCCCAACAAGTCGGAAACTGTGCCAATGGATTGGCTCCCGATTTGTTAGGTGCGATTTATTTGGCGACAAAGGCACCCGTTATGCTCGCTCCGGCGATGAACGGAAAAATGTACGAACATGAAGCCGTGCAAAAGAATCTGGAAATTTTAAAGGGCAGGGGGGTTGGGATCATCGAACCAGTGGTCGGAGAACTTGCCTGTGGCTACGATGGGATTGGGAAGTTGGCTCCAATTGATGCCATTATTGAGCGGGTAATCGAGCGGTTGGCGTAGATAATAGTGTTCTTTAACCTCTGCTGTAGTTGATAGGGCTGAGCTAAAATTATCTCTCATAGTTTTGTTTGATTAGTTCAGTATGAAGCCAAAAAAACGCCCGACATCGTTGCCGGGCGTTTGTGGGGTAAAAGGTTGGTTAAGTAAAAAACTATGCAGCGAAGGGAAGATCGTTAAGGGATCCCTGTTTGCGTTTTACTCGGCGAAGGCGTGATCTTCTGCGTAAGCCACGGTCGAGTTTTTCCACGAGATCATCAATGGATTTGTTAATATTATCGCTTGCGGTTGAAATGGTAATAGTGGAACCTTTAAGTTCAAGGTGCCCTTTGGCAATATATTCGTCCTTATGGGAAGAGGATTTTGAATCGTGCTCCAATTCAACACGAGCTCGAATAATTTTCTCCTCGTGTTTAAAGATCTTTTCCATTTTTTCCGAAACAAGGCTTTTATGGCCGTCTTTAAGATCGAAGTGGAGACCGGAGAGAATCAGATTGTTCTTCATATGCGTTTTATTTTTTTGGTTATTGAGTATGATTTGCCCATTGTGGACAAGTTAACCTTGCACAACCGAATTGTTATTTCCAATAAAAGTTTATCTTTTTTTCAATTCTTTCCTTTTTAGAAGTTTTTATTAGCAAAAGTATATTTTAAATGAAGTTTTCCACCCAAAGTAATGAAGCACCTTTGATAAACGAAGAACTCCTTCGATCTTCGATTATTTTTGAGGATGATGATATTGTGGTCGTGAATAAGCCTGGGTGGCTTGTTTGTCACCCTTCCAAGCGGGGGCCCTGGTCCAGTTTAGTGGGGGCGACCAGGGAGCTTTTGGGGTTGGATACCATTTTTTTGGTTGGAAGGTTGGATCGTGAGACTAGCGGGATTGTTTTAATGGCGAAAAATCAACCAGCGGGTCGAATATGGCAAAAGGCATTAGAGCAAAAACAAGTGAAGAGGACTTATCTGGCGGTCGTGGAGGGAGAATTAAATGAGGAGGTTCAAGTTGCTGGATTTGTTGGAAACGATCCGGATAGCAAAGTTTTTGTTAAGCAGCGAGTGACTGTGAAGAGTAGGACATCAAAAAAGGCAGAGACTCGGTTTTTCCCGCTTTACTGCAACAGGGGATATACCTTTATTTCGGTTGTCACAAAGACAGGGAGGAAGCACCAAATTAGACTGCATGCACAATCAATAGGCTTTCCTCTGGTGGGTGAGAAACTGTACGGCCATGATGAATCGTATTATTTAAACTTTTGTGAATCGGGATGGAATCAATCCTGGATGGATAAATTGGGAATGGACCGACAGGCATTGCATGCTCGTAGATTTGGCTACCTAGATGGGGAAGAAAGTTTTGAAGCCGAAATCCCGTCGGATATTATGTCTTTTTTGGTAAACAGAATGAATTTTCAATCGGACGAAATGAAAAAAATATTAGACGATGCAAATTTATGGGAGAACCAGCAGCTTGTTTTAGAATAAGGTTGTGAAAGGCATTTAGATTCGATAGCGGATATAAGTATATATGAGTACAAGTGGAAGTCCATTGGAAGCATTGAAGGGCGGTTTTCGAAGAGCCTGCGTTAAGAGATTGGTTGGCGATGAAAATGGAGCAATTGAAGTTTTAAAAGATGAAATTCCCCTGCTTGTCGTCGCTTGGGCAAAGACTAGTTCTCTTGAGCCCGGAGAAAAAAAAGCCAAACTCAAGGAAATGTTTGACGACGAGTCTGCACGGGCAGAAGAATTAGCGGTTGCTTTTGATCTGTTTGCTGCCCGCTTTGAAGCTCGTGTTGCCACCCGTGTTCATCGCGAAGTTTTGTCGGTTTCCCAAAAATTAGATTCCTTATCAACACGCCTTGAAAGTGCAATCAATGCTTTGTCAAATATTCAACCAGCAGTTTTACCAGAAAATTCAAAGATCGATATTCAACCAAGTATTATTGAAGATCTGGATGTTGATGTTCCTGTTGCCGAAGATCATACTGATGGAAATTTAGATGAGGTTATTAACGAACTAGATCCACCAGTGGGTACCGGTCTAAAATTTGATGAAATTGAAGCAATGATTGATGAATTGCTTGTAACGGATGATTGATAAATTTGTTCACATCAAAATGTTTTCATTGCCAAAAATATATAATATTTAGTTTTATAATTGCAGTCATCCATAATCCCTTTCAAAAATGCAAGATCCAACCAAAGAAAATGAATCATCTATGAACGAACCGAATTTAGAAAATGGGGGAGGGAAATCGGGCGAAAAGAAAAGAAAGCTTCATGTTGGATTGGACTTAGGTACCCTACAGTCATGTTTTGTGACAAAGTTAAATAAGCCAGGAGCTGATGAAAATACCGGAACCTTAGTCCCTACGATTGTTGGGTACCCGGAAGACGGAATCCTTGCAGGTATTCTTCCCGGTAATTCAAAAATGTTACATGGAGATGATGCAGTATCAAATGAACTTCACTTGCGTTTGGTAAACCCTTTGAGTGACGGTGTGGTTAGCGATATTGATGCAACGAAGTCCTTCCTTAGGCACATTCGCGATATGGTAGATCCTGAATTTAAGCGTGAAGTCTTGTGCGTAATTGGTATTCCTGCAGTTGCTGACGCCGAAGCAAAGGATAATTTAAAGAAAGCTGCGAAGGGTGCATTTGATGGAATTCTTTTTATCCCTGAACCCTTCTTAGCGGCATTAGGTATGAGGGATGAGGGGCGACTTCAGGACCCCGAGTACAAAGACCCCGTAAGTAATTCCTTATTTGTTGATATTGGAGCTGGTACAACTGATTTTTGCATTGTCCAGGGTTACTTTCCTAAACCAGAGGATTTATTAAGTATTCCATTTGCAGGAAACGAGGTTGATGTTTTACTGGATAAAGCTATCCGTGAAGAATATCCTGAGGTTGATGTGCCTTTATCCATGATTCGAAAATTTAAGGAGTCTTATTCTTATGTCGGGGAAAGTGAGTCTGGAGCTCGGGTTAAGATTCCTGTAGGTGGAAAACCAAGGAAGATTGAAATAGGAAAGCAAGTCGGAGAATCCTGCAACGAACTCTTGCAGGAAATCTTTGAATCACTGAAGAAGGTAATTGCTATGGCATCCCCTCAGTCAGTTTTTTCTTTACTGCAAAATATTATTTTAACTGGTGGCGGAAGCCGAATCAGAAATGTTGATCAAGAACTCCAACGCCTACTTTCTGATGATGGTTATGAGGATCCGGAGGTTACGATTTCCTCTAGAGAGGTTAAGCCATTTGTTGCAATAGGTGCAATTAAAGTTGCCAAAGCTGCTCGTGATGACCAGTGGGTAAGATTATGAATTTATAAAATTCCGTGAAGCGTTTTGGATACTCGATCCAAAGTATGCTCCAATTTGTCGGATAAAATATTCATTTCTTCATCACTTTTTTCTTCGAATAGAATTTTCCAACCGTCTACATTTCTAAAGCTATTCTTTGGAGGTGAGTAATTTTCAATTCCAAGTACTCCTAGTTGACAGGTAAGTATATCCCCAATCTGTATAGCTGAAGCTAGCTTTTTATTCTCTTTAGCTTCGCTAGGGGTGTTGTGGTAATGTACTGCCTCAACTACCTGATCATCAATGTGGTGATTCCAAAGGTAGTATGCACCTATTTTAGCGTGATCCCACCCTATGATTTGTTTTTCAATTTCAATTGCGTGTGAGTTGTCTTTGAGTGTTTGCTGGCATATTTTATCAAATAATACTGGAAATGTTATCGCGAGGATTAATTTCCCAAGGTTATGCAGAAGACCAGCAACATAATCTGCCTCATCTTCGTAACTAATCTCAGCTAAAGATAATATCTCCCGAGTCAAAATTGCAGTTCCAATGCTGTGTTTCCAAAAGTTGATCCAAGGGAAAGATGAGACATTTTTTCCTAGTTCTGTAATTTCCTCAATTACAGGCGTAGCTGAAATGAGCTCATTTATTCGGTTCAGACCTAAAAAAATAGATGCTTCTTCTACGCCAGAAATTCTCTGCCCGTCGCTACTTCCGAAGAAAATAGAGTTAACCAAGTCTAGAACTCGAGTGGTAAGGGAGGGGTCTAATCTAATAACTTCAGCAATTTGACTTACAAAGCTATCATCCGATTCCAATAATTCACTTAGAGTATCATTTATACTCTTAAGCGAAGCCAACTTTGGGCACTGATTAATTCTCTCTATGAGCAGAAAATCAGATAGAGGTCTTTGCTCTTGGTCAAAATTTAGACGATTTTCAGTAGAATCGCCTGCAGCCATGTTTAATTAGGAATTAAAGGTTACCGCATTTGGACGCATCGCTGTAAGATTTATCTTGTTCTCCAAACAAAGCTCAAGTAAATCGTTCGAAGCTGCACAATGGGGAGAATTTTTGTCTAAAATCAAGGAATCGCCATTAGATGAAACGAACTGGACTGAACCATCTGCTCTTTGTTCAAGGAAAATATTATTGTTTTGATTTTGTTGAAAGAAATTTGCAGTTTCCGGATCATTTAAGAGATCAGCCTTAATACTATGTTCAAGTTTTTGAATTTGAAGGTTTGGGTCAGTGGTAGTAACCGTGGGCTTTTTACTAGCTTCTAGCTGACTTTCGAATGAAGCAGATTTTGTCAACTTATCTGCTGATAAGCTAGATGAAACTCGATTGATTATTTCTTTGCCTAATGAGAAAACTCCGCTTGCAGTGATTGGATCCATAGCTTGAGTTTAGCATATATTATGCCTAAAGCTTATTTTACAATGTTTTTAAGCATTTTCTTTGAATTAATTCCTCTGCTATTTGGACGGCATTGAGTGCGGCGCCTTTCCAAAGTTGATCTCCCACGACCCATAATGCTAGGCCATTTGAAAAACCCTGATCTAGTCTCAATCGCCCCACTCCACACACTTCCTTTTTAGAATAATTAATAGGCATTGGATACCTCAAGGCATTGGGCAAGTCCCAAAGTTCAGTACCTTCAAAACTTTCCAAAGCGGTTCTAGCGTCGGGTACATTTACAGGTGAGTCAAATTCTGCGTTTATTGATATTGAGTGAGCTCGAAAAACGGGAACGCGTACACAAGTACAAGAGACTTTAAGTGACTGAAGACCAAGTATTTTCTTGGCTTCATTTTTCATTTTAAGTTCTTCTTTTGTATACCCGTCCTCTCTGAAATTATCGATATGCGGTATTAGATTAAAGGCAATAGGATGTTGGAATACAGGATCAGGGTTCGGTTCGATTGATTCGGTTGAGTATTGACTTTTTACCTGGTCTTCAAGTTCAGTTACTCCTTCGCTTCCTGCTCCAGACACAGCTTGGTAGGTAGATGCAAAAAATCTTTTTAAGCCAAAACGCTTATGGAGGGGGTAAAGCGCCATAAGTGCGACCGCAGTTGAGCAATTGGGGTTTGCGATAATACCTTTATGTGTTTCAAGTGCATCGCCATTAATTTCTGGTATTACAAGAGGTACATCCTTGTTCATTCTGAAGGCTGAACTGTTATCGATTACAACACAATCATTTTTCCTGGCTGCTTCAGTGTAGGCCTCAGTGTTTTTAGAACCAGCACTGAAAATAGCTATATCAAGATTCTTAAATGATTCTTCATTGGTCTCTTTAACAATTTCAAGATTGCCGCATGCATTCATTTCTCTGCCTGCTGATCTGGAAGATGCCAGAAGTCTTGCTTCAGCAACGGGAAACTCTCTTTTTTCCAATAAGTGAATAATTTCTTGGCCAACTGCTCCAGTCGCACCTACAATTCCGATTCTATATTTTTTCAATGGATTTTAATAATTTATATTCTGAGTATGAAGAGAAGATTAATTCTCTTGGTTTGAATGCGAGCGAACATTTGCTTCTAGCCAGTATAGATAGACAGCATATACATCACTTGCAAATGGGGAAACTAGTAAAAGGATATAAAATGTCTAGTTCTAAACGACCTCCATCTTGTATTGAAAACTCATTGGGGACTCCCTGGGGGTTACATAATATTTGCGAAAAAATAGGTGAGGGGTGTGAGATAGGTACTGTTTTTGAGGGGCGTGTTTCAATTGGATTGAAGGCCGAGGAGTGTACGGAAGAAATACAAAATCGAAATCTGATCACAAGTCGGATTTTAAGACTTGAGGGTTTAGAGCAGGGAGTAAATAGAGGTGGGGAGGTTGATACCTTTAGGCGTTATGTTTACATTCATGGGACCAATCATGAGCAACAGATTGGAATTCCCGCAAGTTCGGGATGCCTGCAGATGGAGAATCAATCTGTAATTGAGCTTTTTGATTTGGTTAATATCGGTACACATTTGTACATTCAATCTGGCTTTGATTCTAAATAAGTTGATGGACCTTTCTTAGTGGCAACTCAATGGATTCATCTTCATTTGTTTCTACGCAATTTGTATTGATCTTGAGCGTCTTAATCGTTTTGTGAAGTGCTTCCTGTTCGGATCCAGGTAGGTCTGAATCAAAAATTAAAAAACTATAATTAATTTGCCTTAATTGTATAAGGGCATCATCGATGTTTTTAGCTAATAAAGCATAAAAGTCTTCATCCTGTAGTCGCTTAACGATTTCTTCTGCTTGATTGGCACTTTTTAGATATACGAGTACCGGCAAGCTTTTAGTGCTTTGAATCAAAGAAAGAATCCTTTCAATTTTTATTGGCTTTGCCAGAAACGCTAAGCAACCAAGTTTGATTGCTTCATCTTTTAACTCAGGTAGTGAGTAGGCAGTAAAAAAAATAAATTTTGGAGTGTTACTTGTTTTAGCTTTTAGTTCACGGAATACCTCTATGCCATTCATTTCGGGCATTTGGACATCCATGAGGACATAGTTATAGGTATTGGTAAGGCACTTTGTTAGAGCAATCTTACCATTTTTTGCATGGTCGGTGATAAACCCCTCTTCGTTTAAAACATCAATCATTGTCGAACGAACTGCTGGGTGGTCGTCAACAATTAGAATTTTTATCTCATTCTTTTTCATTTAATTATTATTTAAAGGTTAGGTGTTAGGTAATTCTATTTCAATTGTTGTTCCTTCACCAAAGATACTCGCGGCGAAAATAGTACCACCATGCCTCGAAATTAAATCTTTGCACAAGGATAAACCTAAGCCGATACCTTCTTTTTTATCCGTATACAAAGGGTCGAAGACTTTCTTAATTATCTGAGGTTTTATGCCTTTTCCTTCGTCAGATATAGAGATTTTAATCATATCATTAGGAGTTTTTTCTAAATTCATTTCGATTATACCGCCCTTTGGCATGGCTTGTATTGAGTTATGAAAGATATTAAATAAGATTTGCCTGAATAACAGTTTGTCAACCATGATCATAAAATGACTTGGTGCAAATTTGATTTTTAGTTTTGATGTATTTGATACATCTGCATAGCTCATTGCCTCGATCGCTAATTCTTCTGCATCTGTATTAGTTTTCTTAAGGGTTCCACCTTTCGTAATTTCAAGTAGTCCCTTGATTACATCATCAGATCTTGAAATTTCTTTATCTATTAATTCCAGGTGTTCTAGCAGTTTTTGATCTTTATCTAACTTTAGCCGTAGGTAGTAGGTCGCGTTTCTTATCGCAGCCATTGGGTTTCTTAGTTCATGTGCAATACTGGCAGATACTTGACCCACATTGGCGAGTTTCTGGCTTTGGTTAAGTTGATCCCTAGTCCTTATAAGTTCTTGGGTGGCTGTTTCTTTTTCAAGCATCTCTTTAATAATTCTTTGGTTTGAAAGAGTGAGCTCTTTCGTCCTTCTTTCAACCCGTTGTTCCATATCTTCGTTGGCCAGACGAAGTTGTGAATTTGAAAATTGGAGAGAGCTTAACATTTCATTGAAGGTGTCAGTAAGACTTCCAAATTCATCAAAACTTATTTTGCTGGCCCTGATTGTGTAATCTTTTTCTAAGGAGATTTTTTTGGCAACTGTAGTGAGTTCCATGAGGGGTTTAGTTAGCGAACTTTGATACCAAAATGTTATTAATAAAATAATAATAAATATGATAAGGGCAGAAAGAATGCCCACTTGTAGGTATTCTGCCATTTTTTGGTTTAAATCATCCAACGAGCGTGTAACAGAGATCATACCAAGCCTTTGCTTGCCCTGATCAATAGATCGAAAAATAGTGATTTGGTTTCCGATCAAAATATCCTCTGGAATGATATTTTTTAATATCGAACCCTGATTTTTATTAGCTGGATAGCTTGAGAAAAGAAGGAGGTCATTTGGCGGTGTGTTGTTGACCTTCCAAATAACTACGCTCTCTAACATCGGGTCGGTTGATAATCCTTTAATTTGTTCATATGCAGATTGATTATCGTCAAATGCAAGAGCTGGATAGATTAAACGAGATAAGTTGGAGGTTTGATTTATCAGATTTAAGCGTATTAGCTTCCTAGTACTCGTGATATCTTGATGATAAAGAGCCCATCCGCCAAGAAGAGGAAGGACTATGGTAGCCAAAAAACTTGAAAGAAAGAATTTTGCTCGGAAACTAAGATGCTTTTCAGACCATCTCATTTAGTCAAATAGTTAACTAATAACCAGATGCTAAAGGGGAAGTTGCAGAAGGTAAAAAACGCCAAATTGAAAGTTATTTTAAATCTTTAATTATCTCAATTGCTTTTGCCAGTACCTCCTCGGGCGAATGACTAAGGTTCCCCTTTAGCTCACGATTAAGATGGTTTCTGAAATCGTCTTCAGCCATCATTGGGGAGGTTGGCGATGAGTTTGCCTGAGGAACCTGCTCCGAGGAGGTCCTGCTCGACTCAATTATTTTTTCGACAACAAAATCATTAGTATTGGTTTGATCAATTAGGGAAAGGGACTTTTGAATTGAAATAATTAAATGATCAACAGAAGATCCGTCCCAAATTATAACTTGAAGGTGTTCATGCGATCTTTGTCTGAGCAACTTTGCAAAGTTTTCTCTACTCGCAGAAGCAAATTGACCAATTAGTACAACAATGTCTGAAGTTCGATCAGCACCACTTTTGAGCATGCTCGCGAAATTGGTGAAGTTTCTGAATTGTAAATCTTCTAAACCGATGCTTTTTTCGCAAGCATCCATAATTAATGAAGTACTTGCGACAAAGGCTATATTTCTTGGGAAGAAAAGTTTGCGACGATGCAAACCTTCTTCAATCTCATTCCAATTAAATTTGCCAACAAAAGATCTATTCGTGGCAATCTTAGATTCTTGATTGCTTTTGTTCATGGTAGGGTAAACGAAAAAAATAGAATTATTTAAATTAAGTCAATCATGTTGTTATATTGACTAATTTATCGGGGGTGTTTAATCGCTAAAAAATTATCCCATTTGAAGAATCAGTTTTAAATGTAAGGCTTGATTCTTTTTTGAGTCAGGGTAAATAAATCCGGATCGATTGAATCAGGGTTTTCTTCTGCTAATTCCAATGAACTATGCGTACCAGTTGAAACTAGAGAGCAGCGCATTCCAACATTCCTAGCCGTGTTTAAATCGTAGGGCGAATCCCCGATGTAGATCGTTTCCTCTACGCTACTCCCAATTTTACTAAGTGCTAGCGTAGTTAGTTCGATCTCAGGTTTTTTCCATTTTGTGTCGTTTGCCCCCATGGCAAATTTTAGTGGGGGCATTAAGCCTAAGTATTCGCAGGCTGCTCGTGCATGTGGACCATGTTTATTAGTGAGTACTGCAGTCTTAATATTGTTATTTTCACAGAATTGGAGGGTTTCTGCAGCACCAGGTAATGCAAATAATCCATTTAGCATTTCTTTTTCAAAGACAGGTCTGAGTAATCGCACAGCTTCTTCTGCGTTTTCTTTTCCAATCAATTTTGCCATTGTTCCCTCTGATGCTCCGCCAACAGATTTTTTAACGGTTTCAAAGCTGGGCTTCGGAAAACCCATCTGGGATATAACTTGGCTGAAAGCTTTATATATTGCTTGAAATTGATCAATTAATGTACCGTCCAGATCAAATAAGATTGCTCGTATTGACATTGTTTATTCTGATGTTTGTCGTTGTTATGATATTTTAAAGATGCATATAAAAGTCAATACTACCGATGAGGGCAGGCAAGTAGAATCGCCCGATTCCTATATTCACTTCTTGAAAAAAGAAGGTTCGGGGGTTTGTACATTACGTGGAGATTGGTCTATCGCAAATAAGTCTGGTGGAGATGTTCGAGCTGAATGGCGGACTCTATTGAAGGATCAAGCTCACATTCAGATTTTTAGTTTTCGCCTAGATGCGGGTATTTCTTGGGACTCAACTTTAGTCTCTTTTCTTCATAAATGCAGAAAGGACCTTGAGGCATTTGAAAAAAAGATGGAAATTGAGAACTTGCCTGTCGGGTTAACTCGCCTGCTTGAATTGAGCAAGCCAAGTTTTGAGGAAAAAAAACAAAACGAGTTCTCATTATCAATTGAGCTTATTGATGAGACCATTAATTATTTCAGAAATGCAACATTTTCAGTTTTTGATTTTTTGGGAGAATGGATAATTTCAATTTTTAAATTAATTACAGGACGGTCAAAAGCACGCTTCCTGGATTTTAGCATTGCTTGCCGTAATTGTGGAGTGTCAGCTTTACCCATTATTACGTTAATAAGCTTTCTTACCGGATTAACTCTTGCTTTTGTCGGCAGTGTTCAACTGGAGAAGTTTAATGCAAAAATATATATAGCTGATTTAGTGTGTCTTGCCATGGTCCGGGAAATGGGTGCTCTTATGGTTGGAATTATAATGGCAGGCCGAACTGGTGCTGCGTTTGCTGCAGAAATCGGAAGTATGAAGCTTAATGAAGAAATTGATTCTCTGCGAACTTTCGGAATTTCACCGATGGAGTTCTTGATTTTACCTCGTACATTATCTTTAATTTTTATGATTCCTTTACTCACAATTTATGCGGATGTAGTTGGAATATTGGGTGGTTTGACTGTGGGAACATTAGTTATGGATTTTTCAATAATTCATTATTTTGAACAAACTCAAGTCGCATTGCACAGCATGTGGGAGGTTTACTCTGGTCTATTGAAAAGTCTTGTCTTTGGTTTGCTGGTAGGATTGGCCGGTTGCTACAAGGGGATGCATAGCGGAGGTGACTCCGCATCATTAGGTCGAGCGGTAACCGCTTCGGTTGTTGTAGGGGTTACCTTAATTGTAATTACTGATGCAATGTTCGAAATTGTTTTTAGCTATTTGGGTTTGAGATGATACAGGATAAACCAAAGCATTCTCCTATTTTAGAAGTTGAAAATCTGAACTTGGCATATGGGGGATATCAGGTCTTAGAAAAAGTTTCCTTTAGTGCCGATCGAGGGAAATGTATTGTTGTGATGGGTGGAAGCGGATGTGGTAAGAGCACATTACTCAAAGCCATGGTCGGACTTCTAATGCCTAAGTCTGGTCGCATACTAGTCGACTCATTGGATCTTTGGAAGGGCACTGAAGGCGAGAAATCTTTAATTTTGAAAAAATACGGAGTTTTATTTCAGGGTGGTGCATTATGGAGTGGGATGAACTTGGTGGATAATGTTTCCTTGCCCATTCAAACTCATACTGATTTGAGTGAGGCTGAAATTGATGACTTAGCGAGGTATAAATTAAATCTTGTCGGACTTTCTGGTTATGGTGACTTTTTCCCATCTCAATTGAGTGGTGGTATGAAAAAAAGAGCAGGTTTAGCCCGTGCTATGGCTCTGGATCCAGATATATTATTTCTCGATGAACCTTCCGCCGGACTAGATCCTTTGAACTCCCACCGTTTGGACAACTTAATCAATGAATTAAAGGAAAGTCTCGGGGTTACATTCGTGGTGGTGACCCATGAACTTGCGAGCATTTTTGAAATTGCTGATGATTCTATTTTTCTGGATGCTGAGACAAAGTCCTTGCTCGTGCAGGGCAAACCCAGTCAACTTGTTTCAAATTGTGAACATGAACGAGTTCGAGAATTTCTTCGAAGAAGCACATCAATCAAATGAAATCTAAGATTGCGAAACAACGCAGAAGCTTCATATTTTAAATTCGTGAAAACAAAAGGAAATAATGCATTGGTAGGAATTTTTTGCTTTGGTGCATTAGTCCTGATTCTAGGCTTTGTTATTTTCACTGGAGGCTTTTCTTCTTTTCGTGGTGAGAATGAAAGGTTTGTGCTTGTTTTTCATGAAAATGTTTATGGTCTGCACGAGGGCGGCAAGGTCACTCTTAACGGAGTAAGGATAGGTCGCGTTGAGCGATTTTTCCTCGGGGACGCAACTGAGGCGGGTCCAGTTCCAGTTCTTGTCGAAATTAACCGGAAATTAGTAAAGCGTCATATGGTTGAGGAGGACAATCAACTTTTTGATGCCAATGGTTTTTTAAAGGAAGAGGTGATTTACCGTTTGCAAGCCAAGCTTATTCAAGAGAGCTTTGTTACCGGCATTTTATACATCAATCTGACGACAGGGCATGAAAGATATGAAAAGACTGAACTCTATGGATTTAGAGAATTGCCCACGAGTGCGTCGATTTTTGCTGAACTAAGTGAAAGTATCAATCTTGAAAAACTGAGTAAGCAAATAAGCGAACTGATGGTCACTGCGACCCAGGCTCTTAACGAGCTGGAACTCGGTAATTTAAGTAAAGAGTTGTCGACTACTAATGGTCAATTGCAAGTTTTTTTAAAGCAAATATCAGATTCTTATGTTCCCTTGGGACCAAAGCTGGTTGGAACTACAGAAGAAGCTAAGTTAGCATTGGGCAAGGTAAGTTTATTAGCAGATGGCTTGCACCAAATGCTAGACCCTTCCTCCGAGTTTAGATTCGGGTTTTCCAGCACGATGAGAGATATTTCTGCAATGTCTAAATCATTAAAATCTCTTGCTGATTTATTGGAGAGAAACCCGCAAGCATTTCTACGGGGTAAGGGCGAAATTTCAGAATGACACACTATATATTTTCATCTTTTCTAATTTTATTAACATTATTAATAATGAGCTCGTGCATTGTGCCCGAGTCTACCCATGTGGAACCAACCTTCCATTTGTTATCTGCTATTGATTTCGACCAGAATGATTCTGGCTCAGAGGAAACTAATCATTTCTCGCAAGATGAGGACTTACCTGGTTGTACATTTTACCTTAAGCAAATTGAAGTGCCTTCTTATTTGCAGGAGAACAGGATTATAAGCAGGCTCCAAAAGGGTAAGATCGAATTTCGTGAGAATGACCGTTGGGGAGAATCTATCGTTGATGGGGTAGGGCGTGTAATGGGTTTGAATCTTTCACGATATCTTAAAAGTCCATTTTACTCAGTCTATCCTCATCGAAAAAAGATTGGAACTAGGTATGATATTAATCTTACTCTTTACCGTTTTGAAAAGGTGGCAAGGAGCGAGGTTTTATTACAGGCAGGATGGGAAATCTTTAGCAGGGATTACAAGAATGGATCTTATCCCATTTTGAATGGAAAAGAAAATGTCAGAACTTCTATTGAACCGAATTCCGTAAATGAAGAGATCATAGGATTAAGTAAATTACTAGCTATTTTGGCTCAAAAAGTTTCTGGTGCTATTTACACTATCGAGCCTGTCTTAGATTAATCTTTAAATTTTGACGGTCAATTATGGACCTAGTTTTTATCCTTATAGTATTTATTCTTGCTGTTTTTTTTATCCATTGGAGTAGGAGTAAAATTCATGGGACTGAATCCGAGGCACTTGCTGCTGAAATTGACGAAGATTTTAAACTAGATTTCGAGCGAGACTCTAATGGTAATTTAACACAAAGAGGTATGGAGGATTTAGTCCTATGGTGCGAGGAAGATATGCGGGACCGCAAATTAAATCAGGCAAGTGAGATAGAAAACTTTGAAGAACTGAATTAATTACGATCTACTTACATGAAAAGTTCCCTAGATTTCATCTCATTAATTAAGTGATTTTCACCCGCGTAGATAATTTGCTAAGGTAGATTAACCCTGTTTCAGAAATTCACTTTAATTGATGTTTTTGTCTCGAATTAAGCAGGCTGGGAACTTATTTTAAAACCATGAAGTTTGTTTTACACTTTCGCCTGCCTGTGATCTTTGTATTGGGCACAATTATCCTTAATGCTCAAAATTGGAATAACTGGAGGGGACCCAATTATAATGGTTCCTCAAATACATCTGATTCCTTGCCAGGGAAATTTGATTTAGAGACTGGTGTCAAGTGGAAGTTTAATCTTCCAGGTCCATCTGCCTGCACACCTATTATATCAGACCAGTTCGTTTTTGTTTCATCCATCAAAATTTCTGATGAGTCATCTGGTAAAGGTGAATTACTTGCTCTGTGCTTTAATCGTCAAACAGGAGAACTTCTTTGGCAAAAAAATGCCGGGAGCGGTTATCGCCCTGGGAATAATGATGGTTTTGATTACCAATTAGATTCTCGTTCCAATTATGCTAGTCCGTCTCAAGTTACTGATGGCGAACGGGTAGTCTTTTTCTTTGGTAATGGGGATTTGGTTTCATATCGTTATGATGGAAGTGAAGAATGGCGTAGAAATATCCAACAGGATTATGGAGATTTTTGCTTTCAGTGGACTTTCTCATCAACTCCGACTCTACATGAGGGAAAGCTTTACCTCCCAGTACTTCAAAGAAATGAACCTGCACACGGTAGAGGTAAGGATGGTGCAAAATCTTTTATCCTTTGCATGGATCCGAAAAATGGAAAAACAATTTGGAAGCACCACAGACCTTCTAATGCAGAGAAGGAATCATTGGAGTCATTTGGAACAATTATTCCAAATGGTGATCAGTTAATTGTTGCTGGTGGAGATGTTCTCACTGGACATAATGCACAAAGCGGAAAAGAGATTTGGCGGTGGGGGACTTGGAACCCGAATCACAAGCAACAGTGGTGGCGCCTAGTACCCTCTCCTGTTATTGGTGATGGAATTGCTTTAGTTTGTGCACCTAAAAAAGCACCTGTTTTTGCAATTAAAACTGATTTCACTGGCACGAAGCAAGGCACGGATGGATTAGTTTGGGAGACGAGCAAAGAACCAATACTTACTTCTGATGTTCCGACGCCCTTGTTTTATCAAAAAAAGTTTTTCATTTTGAGTGATCTTAAAAAAACATTATCCCGGGTTGATCCAAAGAATGGTAATATTGAATGGAGCCTCGAACTTCCTGGTAAATATAAATGGCGTTCTTCTCCAACTGGAGGCGATGGCAAAATTTACATGATGAATCATAATGGTGAGGTTCTTGTTGTTTCAGCAAACAATGGTAAGATCATCCACCTTGCCAAGTTGGGTGGAACATATGATGACAACACTCGTTCATCAGTGGCTATTGCGGGTAACGAATTGTTCATAAGGACGAATAAAGTTTTGTATTGCATCCATTAAAGAATTTATTCACATTAATAACTTTATTTCCCATCCACCACACCCGCGCCG
>ENA-UOXV01004262-UOXV01004262.1-marine-metagenome-genome-assembly--contig:-NODE-4262-length-16552-cov-5.530824_pt1 | contig 16552 bp, 11 predicted proteins | sample MGYA00238165_ERZ766961 | MGnify/ENA primary metagenome ERZ766961 (study PRJEB28924, sample SAMN03173240) | marine metagenome | biome: Marine; feature: Water; material: Subsurface seawater | place: North... | reverse complement strand
CCTGTCGGAAGAGACGCTCTCGTCTTGAACGCCCACCGCATCTACGGCCCGCGCCGCCTCGCCCTCCTCGTACCCGCCCGCCCGCCGCCCGCCGCCCGTCGCCCGCCGCGCGCTGGCTAACGTGGCGCATGAGCGCGCAGACGCGCGGGTGGGACTTGCTCGGGGTGTACGGCTCCGGGCGGACGCTCGAGGAGCTGGCGCGGCTGCCCACGGGCGACGGGGGGCGTGGGGACTGCGACCCCAACCCAGCGACGCGGAACTGGGAGCAGCCTATTCTTGTCTTGCGACCTAAACCCTAAACCCTAAATTCTTGTCTTGCGGCCGCCGGGGGGCGCGCTGGCGACCGGCTCGGCGGGCGGCAGGGCTGCCCGACAAGGCGGCGCGCCTCCTGTCTGAGACATAGAGCGGATGGGCTACCTGTAATTTGAGCCATTGCAGGATGCAGGCCGCATGTGGTGCAGGGCGAGGGGCGAGGAGCGCAGCAGCACTGCAGGCTGTGGATCGTGCCTGCGCGGGCACCTACATTCGAAGTAATGTAAACACACCACCGCTACCTCACTTGTTCACCTCGCCCTGAATGATGTACATGGGGTCGGACGGGAAGAGGCCGCCCTTTGGGCTGATGTCCTTGGCGAACGCGGGCTTGAACGCGCCCGAGTAGTGGAAGTAGGAGCCGATGATGAAGGTGTGCTCGAGGTCGTTGGTCTGCAGCCAGATCGCGATCGCCTTGGTCGGGAAGCACCGGTTCGACTGCGAGATGATGAACTTCCCGCCCGGGCGCAGCACGCGCGCCACCTCCTTGAACACCTCAAGCGGCTTGTTGAGGTAGTCCACCGACACCACGCACGTCACCACGTCGAAGGAGTTTTCCTCGTACGGCATCTTGGGGCTCTGCGCCCAAAGAGGAAACCGCCGCAGGTCAGCCCCCCGCCAGGTTTGAAAGTTTAGGGTTTTGGTTCCTGCCGAGCTCGGCAGGAACATTTGAGCCATTGAAAATACTCAGGCGCCGCAGGGTCTGCCACGCGGGGGGGCGCTGCGCGGCCAAGCAGGCCGGGGGCTGGCTGGCGCGGGGCGCGTGGCTGCCTTGTTGAGGTTGACGACGTCGTATGAGTCGAGCTGCTTGTTCTCCTTGAGCTCCGCCCCGTTCATCCCGAGCCCGACCCGCCTGCTCCCACCCGCCGCGTCACCGCACCGCCGGCGCCAGCGCACACGCGGAGGTTGACGCTTGCGGTGGGACGAATCTCGGGACGGACTGGGCGGGCTCGTGTGGGCTGCGTGCGGGGGCGAGGCAGCGGCACGCACTTGCCCATCGTCTTGGGGAAGTCCTCCGGAAAGTGCGAGATCCAAGAGCTGCAGATGTCCTGCGCGCGCGCCGCGGGCGGCGCGCGTCAGCAGCGGCGGGACCAGGCGGGTCGGGGCGAGTCAGGGTGGGCTCAGACCAGGATGTCGGAGCCCGGCGCGATCTGCTGGGCGTAGTACTGCGTGAGCGCGGCGATCGCCTTGTCGTCGATGTGCGTCACCAGGCGTGGCTGCACGACGCAGCGTCGGGTTGAGCCGCGGGGCTCGGATGAGAGTCGCGCACTGCCAAACCATGCACGGGCCTAGCTTGACGACACAGCACAGGGAAGACACTCAGGGGAACACCTGCTCGTAGAAGACTACGTCGTCGGACTCATCCTGGCGCGCGAAGTCGACGGCCTTGAAGGGCCACTCCTGGGGGAACTTGGGATTCTTCAGCACGTCCTCGACCGTGATCCCGCGCCCTGACATGCTGAGACCGCGCATTGCTGTGGTCCGACCAGCTGCCGGCGCGAGTGGAGCGATCCCGCCTGTCCGCGCTCGCCCACACGTCTCAGGGCCGAGGATCCCGCAGCCCCACTGGGCGCGTGTTTCCGCCACAGGCGGCCACTAAACCACACAGAAGCACAGCCGGAGATTTGATGGGCCAGTGCCGTCGTCATGGTTCCGGTAAGGTGCGGGGCAGTTGCCGGGCAGCGTTTGTGGGGTTCACCAGGCGCAGCGGCTCGGCGGAGGGCGGGCCCAGAGCGGGAGAACGCAGCGGGGGAGAATGCGAAAGCAGACGAGAGCGGGGCGGCAACGAGGCCGATGATGATGCAGCCGCGGATCCGGGTGAGCATCGGCAAGTCAGAACTTGTGCGGTCGCGGAGCCGGTCGCTGCGGGCCAGAGCGGCGCTGCAGACAGATCCTTCAGCTTTAAGCGAGGCACGGGCCCGCTTCAGGGTGGACCACTTTGGGACAAAAGTGGTCTACAAGGGGTGTTCCGACCCCGGTTTTGGTCACGTACCTCACGTGGTGATAAGCGAGAGAATTCCTTCGTGCATCCACTGAAACACGGGTGGAGATGGCGATGGCCGCTTATCAGACGTGGGCGGACGAGACGGGCCGCCAGCTCCTCGAGTTCGCGACCAACTCGAAGCTTTATTCGCCGGCAGGCAAGGCGATCACGGCGATGCCGACTGAGGGGTGGCCGCTCACCAGCTTCGCGTCCGCCTTCGCGATCTCGCTCGGCTACTTCGCCTTTGTTGTCCTCGGGCGCGCTGTCATGTCGTTCCTCCCGGCGATGGACAAGTACACCTACCCGCTTCGCTTTGTGTACAACATCGCGCAGGTCATGCTCTGCTCTTATATGACCGTTGAGGCGGGTATCGTCGCGTACCGTAACGGGTACAGTATCACCCCTTGTAACGCCTTCGTGACGTCCGGCTCGCCGCCCATCGCGCCGGTGCTCTGGCTCTTCTATGTCAGCAAAGTCTTCGACTTCTTTGACACCTTCTTCATCATTGCCGGCAAGAAGTGGCAGCAGCTTTCCTTCCTGCACGTGTACCACCACCTCACCATCTTCCTCGTGTACTGGATGAACGTGAGTTCCCGCCCGTTTCTTTGTTGGGCCCTTTCGCTCAAAATCGAGCCGCGCCGTTGGCTTGCCACCTTATTTGCGTGCAAAACTGATGTTGCTACGCACGCCTTGTGCGCTGGGTGCACGCGCAGTGTGGATGGACCGCGCGAATTTGATGGGCACGCAGTCCCGAGGCGTACCTAGACGTAACTGATCCCGGTGGTGCATGGGCAGGTGAACGTTGGTTATGACGGTGACATCTACCTCACCGTCATGCTCAATGGCGCGATCCACACGATGATGTACACGTACTACTTCGTCTCCATGCACGCCAAGGACATCTGGTGGAAGAAGTACATGACCATGATGCAGATGATCCAGTTCCTGTGCATGAACGCGCAGGTCCCCGCCCCATCCGCGCGCTGCCATATTGCGCTGCCAGAACTCCAGGGTTCTCCGCGTTCAAGAGAGGGCCTTGAAACCAGCGACGAGCCTCCCTGAACTCACGAGGGAACGCTCAGCGTGCTCAACACGCGGTTCGCTGCGTCGCGGCTGAAGCAGATTGGCTGATCTCGTGTGCTGGTCGCGCAGGCCATCTACCTTCTCTCATCCAATTGCCCGACCTTCCCGCGCCGCGTCACCCAGCTGTACCTCGTGTACATCCTCTCCCTCTTCTCCCTCTTCTTCCACTTCTTCGTTCGCTCCTACATGGTCCCGCGCAAGGCTAAGAAGGCCTAGGCGTCTATTTTGAGCGGCTTGCGTGACCAAATATTGATAAGGAATAGTTTATGTGCAGATCTAGGGCCAGAATTAATGAAGCCAGGCCTAACACTATGCGTCCCCCTGCTTTGATGTGTTGTAATCCTGTTCGGACAGGAGTACAACATCAGATGGAGAGGCTCCCAATCACTGCTGCGAGAAACTCTTGGAAGTCGATTGTGCCACGCCCTTCACGGTCCGCATAGCCCCAGAGTGTTGCACGACCCCCTCCTCCCAAAAGCTCATCGGAGAGGGAGATCTGGTCGCATATGCCGCAGAACTCCTGGAAGTCGATTCTGCCGTTGTTGTCCATGTCCGCTTGCTTGTAACACATCCTGCCACACCCCCCGCGCTGAGTCCGGGGTTCCCGCTCCTGATCTGGTCGCTACCCTGGGCCACGGACGTCAAGGCATTGCACGGGATTCATGGAGACGCACGCGCGAGGCGCGGGGCGGGTTCGCACCAGAGCTCCCACGGCAGGTGCGTGGTGCGGGTGAAGCGGCGCTGGACATTCTTGCGCAGCAGCTTGAGCATGTTCCGCTCCTGCGCCTGCTCTGCACGGAGCGCATCCACTGCCCAGCGGTCCTCCGTCGCCTTGGCCTGCAGTCTGTGGCCGTGCGACCGTCCTTCATCCCGCAGTGCAGCCTTGGACGTGGGGCCGCGCAGCGCCTCCGGCTGCGCATAGGGGAGGGGCCTGCGCGCCGGCGCTCGATGCGGCCTGGCGTCCGTGTCGCAGAGCGCCTGCGTCATTTCGTTTTCGAGTGGCAAAGGAAGCGACGTTGCTCTCCGCGACTCTGACGCGCGCCCGCTCGTCCTGAAGGGCTTGACGCCAGAAGGGGACAGGACACTGTGGGGGCCCGCAGTCGGTGCCATGCGAAGAGATGAATTGACCGCATAGGGTTTATCTATGGGAGGAAGACGGCCCAGATGCCCCGTCGACTTGCGAGATCGCTTATCCGCCCCCCTCTTCCGCTCTTCAGCCATCGTACGCCGCTCCCTCACAAGTGCATCCCTCATGAGTAGCAGCAACTGCTCGTCCCGTTTTTGCCAGGCTGGCAGCGCCTTGGTCTTGATATTGTGGCTCTGCGCTAGTCCCGAGGCACGCGGGCTGAAGCACGCTTGCATCACCTGCCCAGTGCGTGGACAATTTCAGACCTTGGGGCAGCGTCACAGCACTGGTGGTACATGGACACGGGCAAGCGCTCCACCACAACAGCGGGCTGCGATACCCCGCCAGAGCCCTCGTTGACAAACTTGAAGGTTCCGTTGCTGCGCGGTTCCCGTTCGAACTTTTCGTTGATCTGCACAGCAGAGGGCAGTGCACCATAAGGACCGGGAACTTTCTCGCAGGATGACCGCGATATCTGGCAGCGTGCAAAGTATCCATGTGGAATGAACAGGTGCCTGCGGCTCACCTCCTTGAAGGTGGCGGTGTTTTGTCGCTTCCCCACCGCTGGTTTCATCATTATGGCCCGACTCTATCCGCGTTCCGCGACCGCCCGACACGGGCAGTTCCGGACCTACAACTCGCCGATTGTCGGAAAATACCGAAAACCCGAGGCTTGGTCAAGGCATGGCAGACCACAGCGGGTTTGAGGCGGCACTGGACCGCTGGGCAAGTGCGAGTGCGAGTGGTTCGACAGCACTTTCTAATCTCGGGTCGGGGCTGGAGGAGTTCGCTGGCGCGCAGCGGCGGTGAGTGCTTTTGGGAACCGAGGGGAGAGGCTCTCTCCTGCTCTCGAATGCTACTTGCGCGCACGCCTTTGCTCGTGCTCATGTCTTTCACAAACCGCGCTATAGGTGGGAAAATCGCCGCGCAGCACTAGATTCAATGGGGATCGAGACAGGCTGCGTGGAATGGCGGAAGCGCATCAGCTCGGAAGAGGCCGCCGGTGTGCAACAGGTATTCCTCTCCTGTTGAGCAGGGCGGAGTTTGTACATTTTACCGCGATTGCCCTCGCTTCGGGTTCAGTAGACACATGTCCCGTGCACCGAGCTTCAACTCTTTGGCAGGCTGAGAGGAGCCTGAAACGGCTGCACGAGGCGATTGGGGACATGCAGGCGAGTGTCACCGATATGTGGACAGCGGCCAGCACTGCGCTGGACCTCGTTGGTTGCCTAGACCATGCCCAGTCGGTGCAACGAGTGCCACTGGCAGAAGCGCTGTGCATTTGTGCGGCGGCGCACCGCGACGAGCTACGACTGAAAGACGCGGCAGTGCGGGCGATCGGCCTTGAGTCGAGTCCGGCCGAGGCGCGGGCGATGTTGCTCGCGTGGGACGCGGGAGTGTTCGCCGACACGCATGCGGCAGACGCTGCGCGGAAAGCGCTGTCAGCTGCCGCCTCGAGTGGGGTGAGTGCGGTTGGGGCTAGCGGCTCTCAAGGGGGTAAGAAGAAAAAGAAGAAATGAGGGGAAGGGCCGTTTGACTGCCCACATAAATCCGACGGATGCGTGGCGTCGCGGTGTCTGCCGCGGGGCATGCGCGCTTGCTGTGCGCGCGGCGCGGCGCACTGTGTTGTTTTGCCACTGCAGATTACTTTACTTGATACGCAGTGCATCTTCTCTCAACACTGCCCTCACAGGGCGAGCCTCTTTGAAGCTGCTCCATGGAACAGCTTACCGGAGGCGGCCGACGATGTTCTGGCGCTCGTCAGCAGAGAGCTTGGCGAGCATGGCCTCGACGGCGGCCGCGACGCGGTCGGCGTTGAGCGCCTTGACCTGGGTGTCGATGGCTGCGGTGTCGCCCTTGAGCCACTCGAGCACGGCCTTGTCGTCGTCCCAGTCGCACGGGCACATGTCCTGCATCACCTTGGTGGCCTCCTCGAAGGTCATGGTGGAGCCGTCGCCCGTCACCTGCTTGCGGAGCTCGAGCTCGAACACGCGGCGGGACGCGCGCCAGTAGAAGAACTCGCGGGAGCGCTTCCAGTTGAGCGCGTCGCGCACCACGCCCTTGGCCTTCATGCGGCCGGCGCGGTCGTGCAGGTCGGCGAACTCGTGCGCGATCTGCAGGTACAGCGGGAGGAGGGTGTTCTCGCGCTTGGCGATCGCCGCCTTGATCTCCGCGGCGTTGTCGGCCGTGGCGGCCGCGAGCTTGGCGTCGAGCTCGATGAGCTCCTTGTCCAGGCGGTGCATGGTCTTGATCTGGTCCTGCTTGCGGAACTTGACCTCGCAGATCCCAGGCGGCTCGAGGATGCCACCGCGCGATTCCGTGTCCGCGTACATCTCCATCATCTGCTCGTTGATGGTCGGGTCGACCACGACCCACGCGCCGCCGCGGAGCTCGCCGTTGGGCGGGAGGTAGATGAAGACCGGGTGCTTGTACTCGCGGAGCGCGTCGACGATCTTGGCGCCGAACTTGAGGATCTCGTTGGCCATGTCGCGCGTGCCGCCCGAGAAGCCGCGCCAGTTGGCGAAGATGATCAGCGGGAGGTTCTCGCCGCGGTTGAAGTCTGCGATCGCCTGCGCGGTCTTGAACGCCGAGTCCGGGAACCACACCTGGCCGGCCTGCTGCTCGACCGTCTCGCGCGACTCCGGGTTGGCCGGGTCCGCCGGGATGCGGCGCTCCGAGAGGCGGGTCTCGACGGCGATGACGCCCATGGGCACACCGCCGAGGCGCGCGCGGCCAACGACGACCGACTTGCCCCAGCCCGCGAGGTACTCCTTGAAGGTGCCCTTGTCAAAGAAGCCCGACTGCCACTTGCCGTCCACCTCCGCACCCGCGAGCATGTGGCGCGGGTCATACGCGGCCTTGGTCGGCATGAACTCGATGTCACGGTCGACGGGGTCGACCGCCGGGAGGATCGGGGGCGGCGACTTCACGTCCTTGGGCACGAACGAGAGCCAGTCGAGCATGGCGTTCACGCCCTCCTGGTCGTTGGGCACCTGCTGGTGCGAGACGCCGTTGGGGATCATGACCTGCGGGCCGCCGAGCTGGTCCTGCGAGGTGTACACCTCCTTGCCGAGCAGCTTGTTGAGCGCCGAGTAGCCGGTGAGGATCAGCGGGCCGTCCACCATCTGGATCGTGCGCTGGCCGAGGCGGACGAGGTACGCGCCGATGCCGACCGAGCGGCCGGTGACGAACGACAAAGTGAAGGTCTCCTGGTACGCGCGCGAGGTCTCGCCCGCGATGAGGCCGGAGCCGCGGAGGTTCTCGACGCCGATGCCGTGCGTGTTGCCGACGATGCAGTCGAGCGCCCAGCGGGTCTCCGAGCCGGACATGGTCTTGGTGGCCTCGACGGTGCCCTCGGGGAGCGCCTTGTAGTCCTCGTCGGAGAGGTAGAGGTACTTGAACCCCTGGCCCGGATTCGCCTCGTCGATCCACTCGACCTTGAACTTCGGCTTGAGGTCCTCGATGAGCCCGATGCGCGCGCCGGAGTTGCACGCGATGTAGAGGCGCGGGATGCCGCGCTTGCGCGCGAGCTCAGATGCCTTGAAGAAGAAGTCGTCCTCGGCGACGCCGAAGGAGCCCGACTGCACCGTCACGTCGTTGGCGATGATGACAACCTCGCGGCCCTCGGGGTACTCCGGGGACTTGATGGTCGCGATCCACGCGAGCATGCCGATGGTGTTGGAGCCGACCGGACGGGTCTGCTCCGAGATCTCGCCGTCCGCGCCCATCACGAGCTCCTTGGCAGAGAGCAGCGAGCCCGACGGCGGCATGGTGAGGTCCGGGCGCTTGGCCCACTGCTGGATGAGGCCGACCTCCATGAGGCCGAGGAAGTCGAACGCGTAGGTGGAGCCGACGCGGCGCGCGGAAGCGCGCTTCATTTGCACGGTGTTGGACGAAGGGTACGGCGAGATCTGCATGACGCCGGCCTGCGCCTCCTCCAGGGAGCGGAACTGCTTGGTGACGCCCGTGATCGGGTCGGGGTACTCGAGGTACGCGTCGGTCTTGAGCCAGTCGCCCGAGGTGGACGAGGCGACGAGGCGGATCGGCTGCACGTGCTTCTTGCCGTCCACCATGTACGAGATGCGCGCCTTCACCTCGATCTCGTCGACGCGGAGGGACAGGAGGCGGGTTGAGTGCTTGGCGAGGAGGCCGTCGAGGATTCCCTTGAAGCCCTTGATCACCGACTGGGTGTCCGCCTCAAACTCGTTGAGCACGTGGAGGAAGATGCGCGCAGAGGCGGTGCCGTACTGGATCGGGTAGGCCGTGTCCATCTTCTTGGTGCCCGTCACAAGCGGGTTGAGCAGCGCGCGGTCGAGCTCGTCCATGGCCGAGACCATGAGGCGGTCCGCGCCGTCCATCTTGTCCGTGTCCATCGAGTGCGAGATCGCGCGGAGGAAGATAGTCTGCGGGCGCGGACGGGACACGACCACGTTGTCGTCGCGCTTCTCGGTGCCGATCCAGAGCTGGGCGTTGCGGCCGAGCGCGTCGATGCGGGTGAGGTCGTAGTTGCCCTCGAGGCGCGTGAGCTCGAGGAGGTACGGGAACGACGCGCGCATGTCGCGGCGGATCGGCTCCTCGTCGTACTCGTGGCACTCGAGGAAGGTGAAGTAGCGCGGCGAGCCCTCCTGGCGGACCAGGTAGTTCACGTGGCGCACGCCGAGCGAGCGGAGCGTGTCCTTCTGCGCCTTGAGGTCCGCCGCCAGCGTGGTGGCATACGCGCCGGCGTCGGCCGGCACGCGGGTGCGCTCGTTGATGGCGAGGTGGAAGGTGTTGAGCATGTCGGAGCCGTCCGGCGCGTTGGCGCCCGCGGTCTTGAGGTGCTCGAGGAGCCCCGAGAGCTTGCCTGAGACGTCCGCGGCCTTGTCGACGACCGCGAGCATGCCGAAGCGGACCGGCGCCTCCTGGTCCGGGAGGTCGCGGAGGGTGAACTTCCACTTGATCAGCTGGATGCCGTCGACAGTGTCGAAGGTCACGTCGACGATATCGTGCGCGCGGTACACGCGGCGCACGTACACCTCGAGCGCGGCCCTGGCAACCTTCTCGTCATTGTGGTCAAAGAGCTCCGAGAGGAGGTCGACCGAGACCGAGAGCTTGCGGGAGGACGCGATCGCGGCGGGGGTGTCCTCCATGATGAAGGTGGAGAGCTCTGAGAGACGCGCAGAGAGATCCGGGTTGTTGAACTCCGCCTTCACCGACGACGCGACGAGCGCGACATCCGTGTAGTCCGAGCCCTGGAGCGCCGCGAGGCGGTCGAGCATCGCCGAAAGCTCGCTGGTGACCTTGAACGACGGGAAGCGGTCCGGGAGGGACGCAATGGAGCGGAGGAGCGTGAGCACCACCTCGTTGCGCGACTTGAGCGCGAGATGGGCCACGACAACGTCGATGACTGGCGCGGTGTTGTCCTTGTTGGCCGCGATGAGGTCCGCGACCGCGAGGTCGAGCGCCTTGCCCGAGAAGGAGCTCTCGATCGCGAGGTACTGCTCGAGAAGCACGAGGGTCTGGCTCACGCACGCCTCCGCGTCCGCGTTGATGAAGGCGCGGGACACCTCAGTCCCCTGGTCGACGCCCGGGTAGCCCTTGAGCGCGAGCTCGAGTAGGTGGAGCGGGTCCTGGTTCGAGTCCGCCGACCGGATGTCGAGCTTGCCGTTGAACGCCTCGATCTTGGCCACCTTGGACGGGTCCTTGAGCTCGACGTTGGCGAGGAGGTCGCCGGTGTTGATGATGGAGCCCGCCGAGAGAGCCGGCGAGATCTTGCCAGCCTCGGTGGTCTTGAGCTGCATGATCATCTTCATGGCCTCGAGCTCGACAAAGGGGGCGCCGGCCGGCGCCTCCTCGCCCTCCTCAAAGAGGTAGCGTACCACCTTGCCGGTCACGTCAGAGCGGAGCTCCGACGGGTCGAAGACGTTGGGGAGGATCACGGTCTGGCCGTCGAGGACAAGGCGGAGGCCGAGCGGCTCCTCCTGGCCGTAGAGCTTGCGGGCAGAGCCGCCGAAGTTGCAGAGGAGCGAACCGTCGGACTGCTCGCGGATCTTGACGTCGATGTTCTCCTCGCCGAGCGAGAGGGTGATGCGGTCCGGCGACGAGCGGCGCACCTGGAAAGGGTACTTGACGCCGTTGAAGGTGATCTCCATCGGGAACGAGTTGATGTTGGCCACCTCCGAGACGCCGGTCTGGCCCTTGGCGAGCGAGTCCGCGAGCTTGGCCATCTCAGCCTTGATGTTGGCGTACGAGCGGAAGACCGCAGCGCCGACCACCGCGGTCGAGTCCTCGATCTCGGTCTTGACTGACTTGTCGCGGATGATGCCATCGAGCCACGAGGTGTCGATGTTGTTGGCCTTGAAGTCGTTGGTCTCGAGAAGCTGCACGAGGTACTCGACCGGGTTGCGGATCTCGCCGCGCACGTCGATCTGTTTGAGCGCGAGCACGAGCGACTTGCGAGCATCCTCGCGGGTCGGGCCCGTGGCGAAGAGGTGACCGAACTGGGAGTCCGCGAACTCGTGGATACCGCCGTTGTTGCCGACCGAGAAGTAGCCCCACACCGACGGGGAGGCCTGGAACTTGACGCGCTCGATCTTGCCCGAGGTGGGCTTGAAGCCCTCGTCGGGGTTCTCGGCGGTGATGCGCGCGGCGATCACGTGGTGGCCGATCGGGCGGTACTCCTCCTCTAGGAAGTCGATCGGGTCGTTGGTCGCCAGGAGATCCTTCTTGCCGTACAGCGCGCGGATCTCCGGCATGTTGGAGAGCGGGATGCCCATGGCAACCTGCAGCTGCGTCGAGGGGAGGTTGACGCCGGTGAGGCCCTCCGTAACCGGGTGCTCGACCTGGAGACGCGGGTTGAGCTCGAGGAAGAAGAACTTGTCCTCGTCCGCGTTGTAGAGGTACTCGACGGTGCCCGCGCCGATGTAGCCGATCGACTTGGTAAGGCGCATGGCCGCGAGCTCCATCTTGCGGAAGGTTTCAGGCTTCGCGATGGTCGGGGGACCCTCCTCGAAGATCTTCTGGAAGCGGCGCTGGGTCGAGCAGTCGCGGCCGTTGAGCGCAACAGCGTTGCCGTGCTCGTCACCGACGATCTGCACCTCGAGGTGGCGCGCGTTCTTGCAGAGCTGCATCATGAACATGGGGGAGCCCGGCACCTCGTTCTGCACCTGCACGAAGTTGTTGCGGAGCTGCTCCTCGTTGTCCGACATGCGGATGCCCTTGCCACCGCCGCCCTCCGAGGCCTTGAGCATCACGGGGTAGCCGATGCGGGCAGCGGAGGCGCAGGCCTCCTCGACCGTGGTGACCATGGCCTTGTTGAAGATCTCGTCGGGGATCACGCCCTCGTCGTTGAGCTCCGCGACGAGCGGGCCGTCCTCGGGGCCGCCGAACGAGCCCGACCACGGGATCGACGGCACCTCCGCTGTCTGCGCGAGGATGTTCGCCGCGATCTTGTCGCCGAGCACAGCCATCACCGGGCCTGTGTACACCCGCGCCGTGAGCGCCCAGTGTCGGCGGGTCTGGGGCTTGCGACGCGGAGGAGCGCGGGGAGGCGCGCATGGGTGCGGATCGTCAGAACGCACCGGTGGGACCGATGAACTTGATGCCGTTGGCCTTCAGGGTGTTGGGGAGCTTGGGGTTCTCAGACGCATGGCCCCAGCCGGGCCAGACAGCGTCAACGCCCTCGGCGATGGCGGTCTGGACGATGAGGTCGACATTGGCGTAGTTGTTGGAGTTCTTGCCACCCGGAACCTGCCGCGACACACGCCGCTCAGCGCCCCTCACAGCCGCACAGACCCACGGCCGTGCCCAACCGGCCGCCACAGACTCGTCCCTCCTTGGCGTCCCACGGGGCCCCGGAGACCACTCGAGTCCCTCCAGCCGCGCGAGCGGACGCGGCCGTTCCGCGGCAGGCGGCGCGGCGCGGGGTGCACCTCGACAAACGAGTCGGCAAGGCGGACGAACTCCGCGTTGGCGTTGAGGTCCTCGGGGGTCGCCATGGCGACGAACTTGATGGCGCGCTCGTCACCGAGCTGCGGGGCGCGGCGGCTCGCGTCAGCACGGTTGTAACGGCTGGCCGTCTCGCGGTGGCACTGGCGGGTTCAACTAGGGAAAATGCACGCACGACGCCAGACCCTCGAGAGCTTCTCTCTTTGGGCGAGGCACAGTGTTTACAGGGTGTCTGGGCTGAGTCTGAGGCGGACCTGCATGTACGCCCACTGGCGCATGGAAAGGATCGACTTGGTCGCAGCCATGCCGTTGTTGGCGATCAGGATCTTGCGGATCGGAAGGTTGCCGCCGCGCTCTTTCACAAACTGGGCTACAGCGTCATCAACCTGGACCTTGCCCTCCGGAGCGGCGACCATGTTCACTGCAGCAGAAGAAGCAAGATCAGATCAGGATTTCACCCAGTCTCCGGAAGGGTCATCCGGGAAGGCTGCCATTGTCGGACACGAGGCGTCCGCAACACAGAACCACAGGTGATGCACTACGTGGCACTACGCAGACAGTTGCGCTAGGAATGCACCAGATCGCACCCATCCCCAAACCTTCACCCCTTCCTGGGTCTAGCAAGAGGAAGTTTGTGCTCTCGGCAACGAGCTTGCACGACTGCGAACCAGCTGCCAGCTACACCCCGCAAAAATTTCGACAAGTTGCGCGGAGCGAAAAACGTACCCGAGCGGAGGAAAGGGAAGCGGCTCTTAGCCGCACGAAGGGGGGCAACATTGCAGGCCCGGCCCTTGCAAACGAAGGAGTTCGCCTGGATGCTCGAGAGCACCGAGGGCGCGCCCGGCACGAACGCCGAGCCGCGAAGCGAAGGCGCGGTGTCGCGAAGTGGAACGTTTGCCGAAGCAGCCATCCCGGCGCTCGCGATGACGCATAGAGACGCCGCGAGCCCAGAGGCGAGGCGCGGCATTGCGAAGGTAGCTCTGCGGGATCCGCAAAAGGCAGGGGCGTCAGGGTTGGGAACGCGCGGGCGCAACACAACGCGGCGCGGGGGATCCGATCGCGCACTACTTTTCGATTGATTTAAGTGCGAGCCGGGGTGTGGCAGGCGCGCGGCGGGGCCCTCACCCTTGCTCCCTAACGCTCAGCACCTTCCTGGTGGCCTCCTGAGTGCCACAAAGGGTTCCGCCCTAGTTGTTTTGGCGGGGATGCCCACTCACGATTGGCTAATTCTGGTGAAAGTGCGGTACTAAATGCCCGTGCTGCTCTACCAGAAGTTGCCCGGATCAGTGAACCGCTCCTCACAAAGGGCTCCATAGGCCCGCTCATGCCTTATACCCGCTCCTTTTGAGAGAAGAGCACGGATTCGGACGCTTTCGAGTCCGCAGTCCGCCGCGATTTTGCATTTCTTCGCCGCAGAAATGCACCGAGGCCCGTCCGACAGACGTCAGAACGCGTCCGTTCCCACGCACCGGCGGCGGGTTGTCGGACGACCCAGCCAATCGCTCGGCGGCCTTCGGGGGCCGAACGGACCGATTTTCGGCTGGGTCGGGCCCGACCGCGGGAACAGCCCCATCGCGGAAAGCCCCCAACGGCGCCACTCCTCCGGAGGCGCATCGGGCAACAACTCGGTGCAAACCCGGGGGGGCAAGGCTGTGTCTGTCGCCCGCCCTGTGTTGTAAAAGGGACAAGCAGGGCCAGCTACGTAGCGTGCTATGGGTCACATACTGTAGAGTCTACATCGGCAGCTGTGCAGGGCGCCCCTTTAAGGAGCTTGGGGCCTCGCCCCCCGTCGCCGGAGTACGTGACCGGACGTTTGTGCCATTTCGAAATGGCAAACGCTGTGACCAACACTTCCCGCGGCGGGCCTGGGAATCCCAAAGGGGCCCCTTGTTCCCTTCGGCGCGGTTCCGCGCGCGGGGCCCGCGCGATGGCCGATAACGCGGAGATTCTGCAACTGAGAGCGGACAATGAGTTTCTCTCCGAAGAGCTGGCCTTGCTGGCCCAGGAGGTGATGGAGCTGCGCAGGCTGGGCTCGGTGCCGGCGCCTGACAGCAACGGCGAGAGCGTCGCGGGGCAGAACTACGCGGAGACGATGCGCACGGAGGGCCTCGCGATGCAGCTCAGCAACATCGGTCCGGTGTTGCGGCGCTACAACTTCTCCATCGAGCGCCCGTCGGCTGCGGATCCGTGCGGCGGCGGCGGCGGGCAGCAGCAGGCGGAGCCTGCGTCCCCCCTCGGCAAGGGCGTGCGCGCGCGGCCCGACTCCAAGGCCACCCCGCGGGCAAGCGATAAGGCGGACGGGGGAAAGCGCACCGATTGGGGGACAGCGCCGACCACCAAGCTCGACAGCGCCTTCTCGCAGCTCGAGGGGGCAGCGGACGGGCGCCTGCCCGCCCCCGCAGCGTCGCTGTTCGCGGAGACGCGGCGCGGCGAGCACCGCCCGCGGCTCGGGTACTACGAGCTTCTCGTGCCGGAGGAGGGGGCCGCGGGCGGCGGCGCCGTCCGGCGGTTCTCGTACACGGACTGGGCGGCGGTCCCAAGGGCCGCGGGGATGCCGCTCGCGACGGAGCTGCAGGAGCCGCACCGCGTGGGCGGCGACGCGGCGCCCGGGTCGACCGTGGAGATCGCTGCGCTGCAGGAGTGGCTCGCGTCGGCGCGGCCGCGCAGCAAGGAAGATGCGGCGGCGGTGCTGCTGGTGCTGCAGGACGTGCTGCGGCGCATGCTCCGCGCGGAGCTCGACTTCCGCACCGCCCAGGAGCTGGCCATGGCGCGCGAGCTCGCCGAGGCGCGCACCGCCCGCGCCGCCGCGGAGGAGCGCCGCCGCGACGCGGAGGCGCGCCTCGCGCACCAGGGCCACACCGCTGCGCGCCTCGCAGAGGAGCTCGCGCACGCGCACATCGCGCTCGAGGAGATGCAGCGCGGTGCCCGCCCCGCTGCTCCCGCGCCCGTGCCCGCCCCGGGCAGCCCCCGCGCCCGCGCCCGCCCCGCGCAACACGGTGACGCGCGGGGGGGGCGGACAGGCTCGCGGGAGCATGCGCTGGCGGCGGAGCTGCACGCGGCGCAGGGCGCGGCGCTGGAGCGGCGCGCGGAGGCGGACGCGCTGCGCGCGCAGGCGGCGTCCGCGGCGCGCGCGGCAGCGACGCGCGAGGCGGCGTTGGAGGCCGAGCTCGCGGCTCCGCGCGCGCTGGCGGCGCTCCCGGTGGAGGCGCGCGCGCTGGCGGCGGTCGCGGCGGTCGGCGACGCGGCCGCGGCGCGCGCGCGCGAGGGCGGTGGCGGGAGCGAGGAGCGCGCGCGGCGCGAGGCGGATGCGCGCGCGGCAGCGGAGCTGGAGGCGCGGTGGGCGACGCTCGGCGCACTCCTGGCGGGGCCGCTGCCGTGGGCTCGCGCGGGCCCGGAGATGTTCTGGCACGTGCCCTTCCGCGACCGCGTCGCCGCGTGCCGCGCGCTCGCCGCAGCGGTGAGGGCCGACGCGCCGTCGTGGGTGCTCGCTCTCTCGGAGCTGCTCGGGACGACAGTCAAGGAGTTCCCCGCGGTACTCGTGCGCTGGTACGAGGACGAGAAGCTGCTCGCCAAGGACCCCGCGCTGGGCAAGGAGGTGCGCGAGGTGGGGCGCCGCGCGCGGCGACAGGACTTTGTGATGCTGTGGGAGCAGCTGCGCGAGCAGCTCCGGGCGGGACAGATCGACCTGGACGACGCGGTCTTCCACGTGTCCGGCAAGGGGCGCGCGGAGGTGCTTGAGGCCTGGACGGGCCTCCCGCGCGCCGCGCTTGAAGCGCTCCTCGCGCGCCGTGCGGAGGTCGAGCGCTTCCTCGCGCGCCGCGACGCGCTCGCGCTCGCCGCCGCGCGCCGCGGGGACCTTTCGCGCCGCCTCTGCCTGCTCGACCTCGCAGCCGCCGAGGGCGCGGCGCCGATGCCCGAGCCGGAGCTCAACGCCGCCGCGGCCGGCGTGCTCGCAGCGCGCCTCCGCGCGGGGCCATCGGCCGGCAGCCTCGCACGCGTCGCCCACGCGTGGTTCTTCGCGCGCCTCGGGGCCGCGCCCGCCGCGCGCGCGCGCCTCGCCGCCTTTGCCGCAGGGCTCGCCGCGCACGCGCGCGCGCACCGCGCGGGCGCGCGGGCCTCCC
>ENA-UOXV01004261-UOXV01004261.1-marine-metagenome-genome-assembly--contig:-NODE-4261-length-16552-cov-6.044311_pt1 | contig 16552 bp, 19 predicted proteins | sample MGYA00238165_ERZ766961 | MGnify/ENA primary metagenome ERZ766961 (study PRJEB28924, sample SAMN03173240) | marine metagenome | biome: Marine; feature: Water; material: Subsurface seawater | place: North... | reverse complement strand
TGGTCACCTTGGCGCGGTAGGCCCTGTGGAGCGCGTTCTCGTCACAGGCGTACTCCGTGCCCCTCCTGTCAACAGGATGCACGACGGTGAAATCAAGCGTCAGACCGGCTGTGCCCGTGGTGCTGGTGGGGTACAGTGACGGCCCGTAGAGCCCTGGGGGCTGCGGCACGGTGATGAGAACGTCCGGTTGTTTGCCCCGCGTCGTCGTCTCGTGCGGCAGGCCATGAGCTGTGGTGGTGACCACCTTCACACCAGGGATACTGGCCGCTTCGTTGGTGAAGAAGCCCTGCCATACCTTGACTAGACTCGATCGGAAGCCAATTGAGTCACTTTACGATCTCGAGATTGCAAATCTGAAAACTAGCAGCAAGACACCGGGTCGCCGGCCGCCTCTGCAACGCCGGTCAAGCTTCAGGCGGTCGAAACCGAATTTTCCCCCTCTCATTCGACGAGTAAGGTTTCGTGTAACACTGGCAGGTGGAATTCCCCGTGCCCCGCGTCTACGGTGTTCCAAACTTCCAACAAAGCTCGCTGTCCAGCTTGCCCTGCAATTCCCCTTGCTGACACCTCCACCGCAGGATGGGAAAGCGCAAGGTCGATGCTTCATCTCGCGTTGCCGATGACAGAACCCGACAGGTTTCGCGCAGATATTTCCTTTTGCCTCAGATTCAGTTCCTGCTCATCTATGTCTTCGTCAGACTCGCTCAACCCTCAAAACCGGACAGGCCACATTTGTCAAGCGCAAGCACGGCCTCCTCAAGAAGGCTATGGAGCTCTCGCTGATGTGCGACGTCGAAGTTTGCCTTCTGATATTCTCGACTCCAGGTTTTATGCGCCCCCCGCAACCTCTGGAGAATTTGAAAGAGTGGTGCTTCTTTGATGTTGGACCCAGTCCATTCCTGAGTGCGTGTTGCTGGCCCAGCCAACAAGGCCCCCAAGGTGTCCCAGTACTCGTCAACAGATATCGACCTCCTCCTCACCCGTTTCATCGAATGTCAGCCATCCGAGGTGCTGTTCCCTGCCGCTGTCGATTTCCTTGCAAGTGGGGTGCTTAGCGAGGGGTCTCTCAGACGTGAGCAAGACCACCACTTCAAAACCTGGGATTGGGTTTGCAACTTGCAAGCGTGTGGCTCGGACAGTTACGAATGAGATGGTGGCTGCAGCGCTTCAGCAACGCTGACTACAAGGAGAAGTTTGCAGACAGCAAGGACCCCCACTCCGCCGCCGCCACCCAGGCAAGCTTGACAGTAGCCGCCCGCCTCGCGCTTCTAATATCATACCGCTACCCACATCCGTGCGTGTGATGTGGTCTAAGGTAGGAAGCTAAAGGCGGGGATCATGCGAATTGTGCTGCAGAGTGCGAAGAGGGATCAAGAAGGTGTGCACGGCGCTGCAGTTGAGAAATCCCAACTGTATGACGCTCTCAAGTCGCTCGAGCGACAGGGTTGCCTAGCCCTGTCGGCGCCTCAACAACAAGCTGCACTTCCGACCCAACTACCTACCGTCAGTACACCGCACGGCGCAAATATATATGCTCAGCTCTTTGGTCCTCAAGGCATGATGGGGAGGAGCATTTCAGGTTTGTCAGGTGGTGGCGCGCCGAATTCTGGACGCCCGGTAGACGGGGGCGCGGGTATACGTACCCTACCGGCATCCGCAGAATTGGAGCGGCCGTCTGGCCACGGGGAGGGTGGCTTGCCCGCGTTCGAAGCCAGCGCGCTCCCTCCAAAGGAGGAGGGAAAAGGTGGTGGTTACGAGCGCCAAATGAGTAAGGGGCTTGCGAGCGGGCGCTCTCGGCCCTTACCGGTGATGACCCTGACCATAGCTTCAGTCAAGTAGCCAAGAGTGGTTGCGGCAAGGAGGGGTGTCAAGCGCAGGGGCCAGAGCAGCGGTGGCCGGCACAAGCACGGGGAAGCCAGTGCTGCCAGAGGCTCTTGCCTCCGCGCTCTTGTAGCGCCTTGCATAGATCTCGTCAAATGAGGGGTTCAGGCAGAGCGAGCCAGCATGCGCTTGCAGCATGCGCTTGCTTTTAAGCCGTATGCACCAACAGGTTACTATCCCCAACCTCACCTCCACGCGCACGAATTCGTCGTCAACCTTAACGTACCGAGACGGCACCGCACAACCTTCTTCCGCATCTGCACTTCGCATGCAATCGGCGGGCGGCATCCCTTCGCCGGCAACACTCGTTGGCGGTGGCGCAGATGGATCGTAGGCCCCCCAACGGGACCCTCAACCACGAAAATACACCGGCCCGTCGCTGATTCGGGCCTCACCCTGCTTGTCAGTGTCGTCGCATTGAACATTGAACATTGAACTGCTCATGTGCAGGTTAACTCCTGGTGCGTGGCTGATTGATCCGCCAGTGTCGGCGCCACTTTCCTCCGCAAACCCTCTCGGAGGCGCCATCAACTCGCCGGCTCTCGCTCAGCTCCAACACCAGCGCTCTGGAATCGTGAGCATTCCAAACCTAGCAGCTATCACCATTCACCAAAACTCGCGCATGCTAGCCGCTGCGTGACACCGAGTGTGCCGCGGAGCGCGAGCTTCTCGCAGCCACACAAATACGTGTTGACGGTCGGGGTAATCGCAACCACAGTTGCAGTCGCCCGTCAGCGGTGTGCTTCCCATGGACACCCAGCCATTACAACGGAATGCCTCCATCGACTTTCTTCAATTCATCAAGACCCCAACCCAAACCCCCGCGGCACACTCCCGACCAGCACTGCCCCCAGCGCAAAGACCAGCAGGCCCTCGAGGGCGTGGCTGCTTTCGCCCCCGACTGCAAGCTAGAGCGCTCAATCCATGGTCTGCCTCGAGACACTGACGTGCTCGTTGGCCCCGGCAGATGCAATCTCCTCAAAAAACGGCCCCGTCGCAACTCGTGTGGGGCGCCGCCGATAAGGGGTCTGGCGCAGGGGCTGGTGCTGGTGAAGGAGTCAGGGGCCAACAGCTCTAAGTGCTCCGGGCTGTCCAGTGCCTTGCAACTTGAGACGTTGTGTCATCAACGACCGTGTCTGGGCGAAGGGGGCTGCCGAGGCGACTGCCCCGCTAGATATGCAGCACGGGCTGAACAGCACTACCGGGAAGCAAATTTGGAGGCACCCCGCGCCTCGAGAGAATGGCCGAGGGCAGGAGAATACGGGACAGACTCGATTCATCCAAGAGATTTCTCCGTGAATTGAAACCACAAATTATTGTTGCCATGCACTGCACAAGCCTCCGAAACGAGACACGCTATCGCTGAGGGTTCTTAGGAGAGGCTGATTGAGGTGTCGTAAGGCAAATATGGGTGCCCTGGGTTAGAGGAAATCGAGGACGAGGCGGAGGAGCTCCTGAAGTGAGAAAATCACGAATCTAGGTGAGGCGTGTGCAGATCCATTCTAGGGATGGGGGCATACGACTCATCCGGGGACAAGGTTCGTCCAGGTCCGTTGCACCCACATCAAAAAGGGTAGGAGGAAGGCCTGGTCGAGTGTTGCAAGTCGGGAGGCTTGGCCGAGACGCCTGTGGAGGGCGCAGGCGGCTGCGAGCCGTTGCTGGTCCCGCACCCAGTCCCGCCCGAAGGCCAGCGAAAAGACCTGGCAGCGCGGATCAGAAGCCATCAGAATGAGGCGAGGTCCGGAGACAGCATCTCGGTCGCCGCGCGTGGTTGGCGAGGACCTGCGCCGAGATGGCAACGGTGCGAAGCAAGCTGCCCGACGCCAAACCCCAAAACTTGACCTGAGCTCAACGTCAATTGGTCCGATTAGACCACACAGACCGCGTGGCCAGCTTTGGTCAAGCAGAGCTCGGAGCTGGAGCAACACCGTGGCGTCGTGGCTCCCCGACGCAACAACGCGGCAGCTGAGGGCTCCGTGAGGGCTGAACGCAACAGCCGAGATTTTTCCGCGGTGACCTTCCACAGGGCAGGCCGGGTGTCTGTTTCGTGCAGAGCAGCGGCACTCCCCGAGCTGGTCATGCCCAGTCAACCGCAGTTCTGCCCGCCAGTCCATGTCAAGGTCAGAGGAAACTGCAATTTCCTGAAGCTTCGACTGCTCTCCTGCGCAGCTGGGGACAACGCCCGGACTCTCGGCCGACAGCAGGACAGCTGTCTTGGAGCCAAGGGCGCGCACTGTCCCACACGGACTGAAGGCGGCCGAGAACACTGGGTCCACGTCTCTCCCGAGCGACTCCCGTATCTCCCCCGAGGCGAGGCAGTAGATTCTTGCGCGCCCTGTGCTCCCGCCTGCCAACACGAGACGGACCGGAATCAGTTTTGATCAACTGGCGGAAGGATAAGCGGCTGGCCCAGGACGACTCCATGACCCACAACCTGCAGCGGTCATAGTGCGACACTCGAAACACTTACCATCCGAGGCTGAGGAGTGGCAGTGACCTGCAAATAGTTTTGCTCCATCCGGCGCCCAAGAGAGCATCGACACGCGCGGGAATGGCCCGCGGCTCGTGAATCGCCTGCATGTGTGCCCCAAGCCTGTCGGTACAAATCGCGCGCTAGGTGCCGCGATTTTGCAAGCTTTAGCCCAAAAAGGAGTCAGCACACGCTTGTATCACTCATTTGTGCTGCCAACAAGCGATTTAGACCTGTTTTATGGGGATGAAATGCTCATGGAGAATGGACGCAGGGAGGCTGGCATTGAGGCACCGACCGCATGACTCTTCCGGGCGCCACTGCAGCTGCTGGAGAGATCCACACCCACACACCGTCATCATCTCCAACTGCTAGGGTTGAGCCATCGCGCGACCAGGCCACAGCCCACACTGACCGCATCTGCTTGTGTTTCAAAACCCCTCGAGAATCCCCTGTTACAGTCACGTAACAACATAAGAAAGACCCGGCTCCACGACACGGCTTATCTGATACAGCCCAGTGTCGAACGGGGCCTCTTCAAAACTGACGGCGGACTCGGGAGTGGCTCGATTGGCCGTGTTTGCGAACAAGCACAGGAGTAGCAGCGTGGGCCACACCTGTCGTTGGGTCCCAGACCAGGCAGCTCGCGTCTAACGATCCCGTAGCCAGCCGCCCATCGCTGTGACGCATTCTGATGATTAGCCGGCCGCTGAATACTTCCGGCTATTGAATACCGTCCAGAGAGATTTGCGGTCGGGACGTGCCTCGAAAACGAAACAGATGTAACAGTGTCTGAGTGACCGACCACTGCACATCGCCGATCGCGCTTCCGAGCGCACTGATTCGGACACATCCCATGATAACTCAGGAAATGAAGATCGACACGCTTAGAGCATTTACGTTATTAAGCTAGCTAGATCGGCGAGCACCTTGCAATCATCTCTCCCATCATGACGCCGCAGCCGAAAATGCGCCGCCCCAGTCGCAGCATCCCAAATACACACGGTCAGGTCGTCCGCGGCACTCGCAATCTGCAAAGCAGGCTTGAGCCGGAACGAACTGCGGGATAAACTCATGCGCTAGTCGGGGTTGTGTTTATGGGGTGGCATGTTGCGGAGAGACGCGCACCAAGCTGCCATCGGGGGACATGTCCACACAGAGTGTGGGACCCAGGTGCCCTGCTGTTTCGACGCGCACTTTCCCCGATGTTGGGTCAAGCAGTGCGACTCTACCTGTTATATGAGTACATCAGGGTTCTTGAAGTTTCGACATCTACAGCGCTGCGATTTTCTCCCACTCGTCGGGCTGCGAGGCCACACATACCCGAGCCGCTGCCGACAGCAAGCATTGTAACCAAATGTCCGCACTACTCCTGTGAGACACTTTATCACATGCACGGCCCCCAAATGATCGGAAGATCTTCTATGGATGTTTGGTTGTGCAGTAGACAACGTTGCTTCAAGACTCCCAGCAACCCGCCCGGCCCGGCCCGCCTCAGAGCGAGACGTGGGGGCGTGTGATGTCGAAAAGTTTCTCGTGGTTCCTTCAGAAGGAACCGCTCTGTTTGAGTCCAAGGCAACAGAGGTTGCAGGGGCCTCGCGCTCACAACCCGTACGTGACTCCATGGCCACAATGTCGCGTCTTGTATTCGCATCACCCGCGTCCACTATCAGTGGTGTCCGTCGTCTGTCTGGCGTCGTGGGGCGGCCGCGCTCCGCGCAGCCCACTCCAGAGGGCTCCAAGGAAGAGCGGCACGCGACAACCCAAAGGGGTTCCAACCGTGCCCGAACGTTGGCCAGCACCAGTGCCGAGTGGCTACGCAGACTAGTGAAGCCCAAAGCCGCTCGGAATGCTGCTGAGGCTCGCTCTGGATCTGCTTCTTCCTTTGATCAGCGTGCAGCGTACATTGAGAGCCTCGCCAAGTTGGGCCTTTCTGTCGAGTCCGCATGCCGAATGGAGGTCCGTGGTCGCCCTGCTGCACCATCCGAGGCGACATCACCAAAGACATCATCTTCGCCCAAGCAGAGTTCGAGTCCTGGCTTGGCGCGCCCCGCGGTTTACACGGCAAAGGTTGCAGAAACTGCTCGCTGTAACGGGACTTCACTCGGCATGAGTGATGCGGCCTTCAAGCACGACAGAAGGGCGCTAGTCTACGCGCGCTATGTCGAGAGTTTGGCATTGCGGGGGCTCTCGCTTGAATCAGCCGCCCGGATCGACCGCGCAGTTTGCCGCAAGGGCGCTGAAATGCTCCAGCTGCCAATCGGAAAGCATCCGAAGCCGACTGCGAGTGGCTCCCGCCAGAGGTAAAAGCTCATGACGGCCAAATCGTGGTAACGAGGCTTCTCGAAACACTGGGATTCAGTGTCGCGATATGATCGTAGTGCCAGGCCGGCTGGCGCGGTCTCTGCAGAAGGTTCTGCATAGCTCAAGGACTAGGCTGTTCCAAGGTTTTGGCATGAGTCCATGGTTCGATCAGGAGCGGGGACCGCGATTCCCGATGTTGACATAGTACACTCCCATGTAAAACTCCAGCTGCAGCGCGTGCGAGTTGGGCGGGCAGCGACGGAGATGACGCTTTCGGTCACCTCACATTTTTTTTTTCGGAATCAAGTTCTGAACTCCAAAAATCCTGGGGCGTAGCGCGCCGGATGTGGCCCGCGTCGCTACACCGGCAGAGCACAGCCCCGATGGATTCTCTTCTATTGCGTCTTGCCCTTGTGGCTGCTATTGCCACCGCGGGCGCAGGTTCGTCGTGCCACACCGCGGCACCGAGTACGAACCTCAGGCTGGCTGGCGGCGAGATGCAGATTTCGCGGACGGGCAGCAGCGAATCACGAATCCCCGGTCTACATAGTTGTTCAGCGCGGGATTGTTTGGCAAATAGCTCCTTTGGGGCGCGCGACGGTATCTCTTGCTCTCGACATGTGCGCGCAGCAGCTCAGGGGGATGCGGGTTGGCCGCGAACTCGAGATGCGGTCGAATTGGCTGCACTAACTGCCCGAGAGTGCGATTCATGGCTCAAGATTCAACCCTGGTCTGCTGGTAAGCCCGGGGACGGACCGCACGGATACTTGTCGAATCCTTGGAGCTTCCGTGAGGATAACTCTTTCGTGACGCTCCGCGACGGGTTCACTGGAACGTGGCACTGCTCACCCGACGCGACAGCACCCGGAAAGGTGATTCTTCGCATGGACTGGCTCGGCCGTTTTAAAGGGCACTGGGCCGAGTTCGAGCTTCAACTGCCGGGGCTTTCGCCAGCGTTCTGGCCGCGAGCGTCTTCCTTCGACTTCATGCTTGATTGGGGACTCGTGTTGCGAGTCGGCACACCAGACCCCGATGACAGTGATACTGCGGCCTACACGCCCGCAGGGTGTACATCAACTGTGTATCGTGCACGCGCAGTCTCTAGAAGTGGAGAGCAGAGCAGCAGAGACCTCTCTTGCCCCCCCGAGCGTGAGGCCCACGAGGGCTTTGGAGCTGTCGAGCATGGATCCCAGTGGAAGGGGGGGAGCATGGCTGGGGTGGATCAGCAGCGGCTGAAGGAGCAGCGTGGCGTATCCGTAGTGCCGGAAAGGCGTGGAGAAACGGCGATGGAGCAACGCGGCGAGGCCAGGACCTGCACCGAATTGACACAGGGAGGCACTTCGTCTTCCTCCATGGCTCTCATCGCTGGGTCCGTTTCAAGCACGAAGAACTTGACTGACAAGACAATGACCGCAGAGACGTCGGTCGTGTCTACGTCATCAGGGGAGCGTGATCGCCCCGATCAAATGGAAGAGCCAGTCAGGCCCTGTATTGGGGTGGCTTTTCGCCCGAGCTTTGCGACGATTTCGGGCGTTGTTGGGCACAGCGCGTGTCTCAGCTCCCAGTTGGCGGGGTCGGTGGGAGCGATGGGATTGGGTACAACGCGGATTTTCAGGGGCTTGGCTACGTTAGAGCAGCCTCGTGCTTATCGAAGGGCGTCCGGGATGGGGAAATTGCTTGCTGAGCAGTTTGGTGCGTGGCGGCGTGTGGCTCAAGGACACGCGCAGGGCGTCTGGACCGACCTGCTGTTGGGCTGGGACGCGGTGCTGTCCTCCTCGCTGGGTCAGCGCGTGCAGCATGCGTGTCAAGGGTCTGACACGGGCCGTGTCGGTGCGCGCCAGCAACTCGGCAGCTTGCGCGCAGCTGCGCCGGTGCTCCTCGCACTGCTGGCCGCGCGGCTGCTGGCGTGGCTTGCCGCGGAGTGCGGCGGTGTCGGTGCGCTTGTCACGGCGCTCGGCCCTCTGTGGCCCCAGGAGGCCCGATACCGAGCGCTCCGCCCGCGCTGGCGAGTTGCGGTTCCCGGACGGCGGTGACAAGTCACTAGCCTTCTTTTCCAAGCATTGGGGTACCTTGCGCTGTGCAGGGACGCGTTGCGGCGTTTCCGCGTGAACTTGACTCTAGATTCCGTGCATCTGGAAACAGCAACTGGAAACAGCAACTGAACCCGGCCCGCACATCGCATGGCACAGAAGTAGAGGCAGCGGATAGAATGAGAGCTGTGATTTATTTCCGGGAACGTTGAAAACGTTTGGGTCGTGGGAAAACGTTTTCCTTACGGCCATGCACGTCTGCTCCAAGGCCGCGCGCTTATGCGGAGACGGGAAGGGAAGGGGCCAGGCGCGGGAAAAGGGCTAAGTGGAAATGGACAGGGAGAGGCGGCCTTTGGGGCCGTGGGATTGGGGTGGGTGGGCCGGCGGAGAAACGAGGCACCCACTTTCTGCTGCAGCCGGCACTCTCAATCGAGAGTGCTGCAGGCCACGCGATGGGCACCGCGAAGCGCGGCACGTGGTGCCAGTGGAACTACATGGGATGCCGGACAACCCAGCGAGTCGCCGGGTGGCCCTCAAAGCTCGGGGTTGGCCCACGGGGAGGCCTGCGGAAGCTTGATCTCCAGCGGACCGGCCACCGTGCCCTTGCGCCACGGACCCGTCATCTCGTTCCCCGCTGCATCGATGAGCGTTCCGCGGCCGTCGCGCAGTCCGTCTGCCCACTCCCCCTCGTACAGCGAGCCGTCGGGTAGTGTCAGTCGCCCGACGCCGTGCCGCTTGTTGTCCATCCATGCTCCCTCGTAGCGGTTTCCGTTCGCATACTCCAGCACGCCTTGGCCGCATGCACGATCCACCTCCCACTCACCCGTGTAGTGGTCCCCGTTCGAGAAGAGTAGTTCGCCGTGCCCGTGCTTCATCGCCTCCTCCCACTCACCCACGTACTTGTCGCCGTGCATGTACGTAAGGGTGCCCTTTCCGTGCGCTTTGTCGTCCTTCCATAGCCCCTCATAACGCTCACCGTTCACATATATGAGCACACCGTATCCCTCCTTCACATCTTGCACCCACTCGCCTTCGTAGCGGTTGTTGTTGGCAAACAGGTACGAACCGCGCCCGTGCATCTTGCCCTCCATCCACTCCCCCTCATAGACTCCACCATCTGCATAGAGGTACTTGCCCCAGCCTTGCATCTTGCCATTCACCCACTGCCCCTCGTACTTTTCAACCACCTCGCCCTCCGGCGACATGTACACTACGGTGCCCTGGCCGTGACGCCTGTCATCCTTCCACTCGCCTTCGTACTTGTCGCCGTTCACGTAGATATACGTGCCGCGGCCCTGCATGCGACCGTCGCGCAGCTCACCCTCGTAACGCTCGCCGTCCGCGAAGGACAGCACACCAACGCCGGTAATGGTGCCATCTACCCAGTCACCCTTGTACCGGTTTCCGTTGGCGTAGATGTGCTCGCCCTGCAACGAGCATTCGCGCTGGTGTCAGCATTCCGAACCTCCCCGCACAATTTTCCACACAGAAAGGCCAAAGAAATCGTGCTCAAGTTCATGATCAAGATTTGCACGCACGCGGGCCGTGATAGCGGACAGTAGCCACTGCACGCGGTTGCGCGGAGGGCACGGGCTGGACCTGCCCATGGACGCGGTCATCGACCCAGTCGCCCGTGTAGCGCGAGCCGTCGGGAAACGTCATCCGACCAACGCCGTGCCGCTTGCCCCACTGCCACTCGCCTTCGTATTTCTCGCCATTTGGGTACACAAGCGTGCCCTTGCCGTGCATCTGGCCCTTCTCAATCTGGCCCGAGTACACGAATCCCTGGCCCTGGGGCGCCTCCTCGTGGGACTGCATCGCTGGGTGCGGGGCCCCCATCCTCTGTGGGCTCTGCATCTATGTCGCTCTGGTAGAACTGGCTTCCGCCTTCCGTTCCGGGGTGCAATGCGTGATGCTGAGCAACTTCTTGAGCGGCCCTCTGGCGGGAGTCGAATTGAAGAGGAGAGGAATGTATGTCCCGCTCGGAGAGCGGGACACGCGGTAACGGAGGTTGACTAACTATTTGAACTGATTTGATTTGATGAAAGGGGCAAAGTTTTTGGGCGAGCATGATCTCGTCAATGGCAACTGGGCCGGCCCGGTCCATGGCAACTGGGCTGGCCAAGTCCCACTGACGTAGGGAGGAGTTCAGGATATCAATCTCTGTCTGTTCGTGTAGGGCCTTGATACGGGCTGGAAGGTGAGCCTCTGGTCGCCCAGCGGGCGACCGCTGGGCAACGGGGATTTGGGAGCAATGCCCTTGCCCGAGCGCGGATATGCGGATCTATCGCGTGCAAGGGTGGAAGAAAGTAATACTTCCAAGATTGGTGAAGGATGGAAAGAATGGGGTGGCGGCGCCGCGGGTGTTTCCAAAGCAGAAGACAAGCTGGCGGACCATGGAATCTTTGCCACAAATGTTGGCCCAGCAGGTAAGAGCAGCGCGTCCGCCACCCCACTTCCTAAAATCGAACACACTATTTTTCTGAATCCTTTGGCCTCGCAGTGTTTGATCAAGCCGTGTCTGCTTTGATTCGAGATCCGAAACGTATTAGCCCGCCCGTCTTCGCCTGGTCCAGTCTGCACGTCGCCACGCACCATGGGCCTGAGCTTTGACCCCAGCCCATCAAAGTGAAAGTCCGTGTCTGGTGCGGTGCAGGAGCGCTGGCAGCGCTAAATCGTGTCACTCATGAGCGTTCCAAGGTGATCAACGCCCCATATGTTTTGCTGACCACGCGACATCGTCGTTGCAAATCGCAAGACCCCTTGCTATGCGGCTATGCTGCTCACTGAGAGAGATTGCGACGGTGCGCGGTAGGGAGGGCGGCTGGAGCTGCGAGACTGCCTGCTACGTGCCTTAGATGCCGAATTTACAAAACCAATCCCTGAAGCATCGCCCGAGGAAAGAATGAGTGCAAATAGGGCGCAAGCGTCGGCTGTGCGAGGTCAAGCGTGGCGGGGTGCCCACGCGCAAGATGAGCGGCTCCAGACGGCTACTGGTGGGGCACCGCAGCGATTCAGAGCGTCCCCCGAGCGAGAGTGGGTTGCGCCGGGCTCAGGGGCTGTGCCAGGGCCACTGTCGAGGGGAGGTGCGAACGTAGGGTGGCGCAGGAGGGGAGCGGAGGGGCAGCAGGCAGCCGCGGCTCGTGGTTGGGGGCAGGAGGAGCTCTCGGCAGGGAGACGTCCGCTCCCAGAAGGTCAGCTTCAGCACCACGGGTATGCACCTGAGTCGCACCTTGGGCACCCACGTTCTCCCCCGCTCGGGGGACCGGCGCCGACCCGCGCTCTGGGCCCGCGCGCGCAAGGCACAGCTACGAGGCGAGGCGGGAGTGGAGAGGAAAGGCCACGCGTTGAGCGAGACGAGCGGCGGCGAGGAACGTCGAGCACTGCGACTACAGGGGCGACAGCTGTCAGCTGCGGCCCGGAGTGGGTGCAGGGTCTGGGGATTCCGGCGGGGTGGGATGAGATGTCCGCGGAGGGCCAATGGCGGCGCTGCAGGGCGGAGGGCCGCTTCGTTACTCCGTCGTGGGGCGGCTGCTGGTTTCGTATGCGGCGAAAAAGCCACAACCAAGGAGGTGGGCGGGTGGCAGTGTGCATCTTCGCAGCGGACAGTCTAGGGCTGACAGTCAGTCGCGCCGGAGGCGGCGCTACTTCGGAGAAGCTCTTCAAGGTGTCTGATGGATATGGAGAGGAGGCTGAGGAGCTGGTCGGGACCGAAGTGTCGCTGGAGCACCTCGTCCGCCTTCTGGGGCGAGCCTCCTTCGCATGGTGCGTGTCGTTGGGCGTCGCACCGTCGGAGATCCGCGCGGAGTGGCTGCCGGCGGAGGCTACGGCAGTGTCTCTTGCGCCTGCCGGGATCAAAAGAACCAGCCCGGAGGCCTCGGAAACATCGGTGTTGACGGATAAAGCGGCAATGCAAACAGTCTCCACCACAGGCACGACTGGGTTGAATGGTAACGGTGCAGAATCTCACTCGACGGAGAGTGCTGTGAAGCGTGCGGAGTGTGTGCCGACGTTGGCTGGCGCGGAGCCCGACATGAGCTCCATGCATTTCAAAAAGCGCAAACTCGCTGCGATGAGGTGCGTGCCCTCTTCACATGCACTCAATTGGTTCCAGTGTCCCCTAAAAGTCATGTATCCGTGTTACGACAGGATGATGAACATGGAGGCAGAGGCCAACGAGTCTGCAACAACAGGGCCGGCCGCGGCATCGCACGAAGAGAACACGAATGGAGCAGACCGCACGGCCTCAGCAACGCAGTGTCAAGTTGCGGTGGCGAATGGCGAGCTGGCGTCTCAAGCAATGCGAGAGGAATCTGAGGTACCTGAACAGACTGCCTCGGCACACGCCCCTGCTAATATCGCGCGGATGCTCGCGACCTCTGCCTCGCTCAATGGTTTTGGCCACCACGAGAGTGAACAAACAGAAGGAAAAGGTGCGAAGGCACAGGGAGAGTCAGACACGAGTGTGAGCACAGCAGGAATGACGAGCAAGTGCGGCGCGGGCATCGATTCGATGAATAGCGCGACGGGGCGCCCCGGTACGCCGCACGGGGCACAGGATCTGTACATGGAGGAGACCTGCCCTGTTCCGGTATCGATTGGAGCCGCGCCAATGCAGGGAAGTGGTGAATTGCCGCCGGTCTCTTGTCGGTCTCCCAGAGGAGGAGCAGATGCAGCCAATGAGATGGGAACACAGCAGGATACAGGACCCGGGGCTGGCAAAAACAACTTGACTGCTCCTGTGGTAACAGCGTTCGGCAAGCAGGACACATGCAATGGCAATGTGAGCTGCAAAAGTGGGCATGGTGGTGCGTCGATGCTGCGGGCAGCGGCGGTAGTAGAAAAATGGGAAGTAGCCAAAGACGACCCGGGCAGAGCGTCGTCCTCTTCAGACGAGGATGCTCCGCTCTCGACGATGCTCAAGACTGCGCCGGCAATTCTCCAAGACCGAGGCGGGCGAGGTGGCGTTGCACAGAAGCACCATGGAAAGCAGGGGAGAGACGCGGAGCAGCCGGCCAATAAGAAGTTCCAACGCGAAGTCAAGGAAACGGATCGCCGGGGAAGTGTTGACACGTGGACAGCACCAACCGGTGGCAAGGAGAAAGTCTCTCGTGAGTTGCTTGCCGTCCTGCGCGAGGCAGCAGACAATGGATTGTGCTCTGTCCGCGGTGCACGCGCGCCAGTGCCACGTACTTTTTTTGCCGACGAGGCCGCACCACCCGCGAGAGGTGGAAAGCTCACGGTTGCAGCAGCGCTGGCGCGCAAGAAGAAGCAGGCAGAGTCAGAGTCTGACTCGAGCTCGGAGGAAGAGCAGCGCCCTGGAAAGAAGGCGGAGACAGGATCAGCGACAAAGGGGTGGAGGAGAAAGAATTTCAAGGGCGAGTCCGAAAGTGAATCGGAAGGTGCTGCAGTGCCTCGGCTGGAAGGTGGCAACAACGCGAGACCCGCCAAAACAAAAAAGGGCCAGGGGAGAGCAGGGAAGCTGTCTGGAATGAGTATGGGGGGGGATGAAGCACCGTCGACCCCCTTGTCGGGGTCGGAGTTAGAGTCGCAAGACTCTTCGGTGGAAGACGAGCGAGAACGCAAAAAGAAGGGACATAAAAAGAAGGGGCAGGGAAAGGCGTGTGCTCGGACGCTGACACCCTCCGGGCCGCCGCCCTTCGAGGCAGCGGGGGACTCTGAAGAGGAGGGATGGATGGACCTGTGCTCCGGCAGCCGCGTGCTGCTTCTGCGTAGTGCCGCGGAGCAGCGGGCCGCGGACGGGGTGCGAGCGAGCGGGCTGGGAGGTGCAGATCGAACAGTCGCGGGCGAGTGGGTGCCCGCCGAGGTCGCGCGCCTCGCGGGCGACTCGGTGCACGTGCGCGTCCCGCAGGCGCTACCGGACGGTGTCACCGACTCTCGGGCTGCTTCAGACCTCGCGGCGTTCGCGGCGAAGCGCGCGCGCTCCGAGATGGTCCCGATCGACTCGCAGCGCCTCCGGCCGCCGCGCGCCTTGCCCACTGCCAAGGGCACCAACGGCGTCGCGGGCGGTGGAGGCGCGGTGGGGGCCCCGTTTGCACCGGAGGTTGTGGCCTCTTGGCATCCTCAGCCGGCCGAGGATGGGGCGCCCGGGAAGCACCGCCCCGAGGCTGCGATCGGGGTGCCGGTCCAGGTGCCTGTCACGGTGCGCGCCGGCCCTGATGGCGCCGAGGTGGCTCTGCGCAGCGAGCCACACACGCGGGTCGTCGACGGCTGGGGCGGCGCAGAGGGGCGCGCCATTTCGCGCCTGTGCACTGTGTACCGCCCCGGGGTCGTGATGGTGATCGAGGGCAACGGCGACGTGCGTGTGCAGCTCGACACGCCGCTAGGAGGGCGCCTCTCAGCCCGAGCGCCCCCGCAGCGGCTTCGATTCGCCCTCGGCGTGCGCGTGAGCATTCCAGGCGCGGACGGGCGGCGGCTGGACGGCGAGGTGGTTGGGGCCATGGCCGACGGGGCGTACCAGGTGCGCCTCGACCGCTTCGGCCGAGATGGCAAGCGCCGCGTGCCTTGCCGGGCCGTGCGGTTGGCCGGGGCAAAGAAGGCGAGCGCGAGCACGGTGCGGCCGCGAACGGCGGAGTTGAAGGAGGAAGGATGCGCGCGAGCGCGCGGCTTCCGGCCGATCCCGTGGGAAGACAAGCAAGCGTACCTACAGGGGCGCTGTTTTTTTCGCTCTGTTGGGCATCATTCCCCCGCTCTGCTGAGCATCCCGCCGATTCGTTCCGAGGTGATGAGAACAGGGCAGCGGCCGATGGCAGAACTATGGCTGCATGCGTGAGGCGCTCGTGGGCTAGCACGTCTGATTGCATTGATAGCTTGTGGCATTCCTCACCTCGTGCTTCGGTGAGCAGGTGAGCTTTCGGCCGACGATCGCCTCGGCAGACGTGCCTGACGCAGATCCCCTGCTCTTTGCAAACGGTGCATCCAAGGAATCTGCCACACATGGCCGCGCGTCCCGTGCGGCCATGCGAAAGCAGACCCAGGCTTTTGGTGCATCGACCTCAGATGCGTTTCGCTTCAACCAGGTGCTACGCATGCTCCTTTTCGTTTTTCCCCAGTGCCAGCACACGGAAGCCATCCGCAGCACAGAATGGGTCAGAGCGGCCTGACCAGGTGTTTGTGGGCCGGTCCGCCCGAGCTAAGCGCTCACCTCTTGTGTCCGCAGCTCAACACACGGGCACGGAAGCTGTCGTTCCGCAAGAGCGCGATTCACGGCTGGGGCCTTTACGCTGACGAGCCGATCCCGGCGGAGAGTATCGTGATCGAGTACCGCGGCCTGCTGGTGTCGTCCAAGGTCTGCGAGCTGCGCGAGCGAATCTACGAGCGGCAGGGCATTGGGTCCTCGTACATGTTCCGCATCAATAAGACCCAGGTCATCGACGCGACCCATGCAGGCGGGCCGGCGCGCTACATCAACCACTCGTGCGACCCCAATTGCTACACCCGCATCATCGCGCTCGACGGCAAATCCAAGGTGGTGCTCTACGCCAAGCGCCAGATTGAGCAGGGCGAGGAGCTTTCCTACGACTACAACTTCCCCCCGGAAGACCGCGCTGTCCCGTGCCACTGCGGCGCCGCCAAGTGCCGCGGCTACATGGCCTAGCGCACAGCGCCGCAGCCCGCCTGCGTGCCGGCGCGCTCGCGTGTGCCCTTGACGCGCGTCGCCTCTCATGAAAGGCTGATTGATGTCACCGTGGAATCCCGCCGTGGACGTAGTGCCCTTGACGCGCGTCGCCTCTCATGAAAGGCTGATTGATGTCACCGTGTCGCCTCTCATGAAAGGCTGATTGATGTCACCGGACACGCCGCGTCCGATTAGTACGGGGTGAGGGACGCGGCGTGTCCACTTAGT
>ENA-UOXV01004260-UOXV01004260.1-marine-metagenome-genome-assembly--contig:-NODE-4260-length-16553-cov-32.408837_pt1 | contig 16553 bp, 18 predicted proteins | sample MGYA00238165_ERZ766961 | MGnify/ENA primary metagenome ERZ766961 (study PRJEB28924, sample SAMN03173240) | marine metagenome | biome: Marine; feature: Water; material: Subsurface seawater | place: North... | reverse complement strand
CCCCTTTGCAGGATGAAAACCAGCTGTCCTAACCGATAGACGAAGGGACCGTGTTTGGATCTTTTATTTTAAAAGTCATTATTTATCAAGCTCAATTAAACTATATGATTACATCTCTAATAGTTAATTGGAGTGTTTTTTTGTTATTCCAAATATTTTCACTGATTTGACCCAGCACATTCAAATTTCTTTTATAACTCATCAAATATTCACCAACTTTATTATTTGCTGAATTAAATGCTATAGATTTAATTGAAAATCCTGTTTCAGATTTCAAAATTAAGGAAATATGCTTTTTATTTAATATCTTTATTTTAATTACCTTCAAATCTTTAAAAAAAAATATTGGAACATGATTATCAGTTCCAAAGGGTTCTAATTTTTTTATTTCATTATAAAAGTTTTGATTAAATGCAAGTGTAGAAACTTCTGCGTCGTATGAAAATAATTTAGTATTTAAAGAATTTTTATTTAAAAAATCCTTTGAAATAAAGTCTTCAAAATTCTTAAGATTTTTTTTTTCTAATGTAAAACCAGCAGCAGCCTTGTGTCCACCTCCAACAATTATAATATTTTTATCAAATAAATTCTTGACAGCCCGACCAATATTATAATTGCCAGTAGATCTGGCAGATCCTTTTAATAATTCATTAGATTTAGTTATAACTATTGCAGGTTTATTAAAATAATCTTTCAATCTTGCTGCAATTATACCAATTAATCCTTCGTTAATATTGGGGCTATAATAAATTATCACATCAGTATTTTCATTTTCAATTTTTTCAAAATCTATTTCATCAATTATTAAAGTTTCAATTTCTTTTCTTTTATTGTTCAATTCAATTAATTCTTTAGACTTAATATTTACAAAATGTGTATCATCAGAAGATAGTAACTCTGAAGCATGACTAGATTTACCCAATCTACCTCCTGCATTTAATATTGGACCAATTAAATATCCTAAATCATCAATGTTAAGATTACCTTTTTTATTGTTAAGATAAAATAGCTCTTTGAAAGCTATATTTTTATTAATGTTAAAATTTTTAAGTGCAACTATAGCTATTAATCTATTTAATTTTCTTAATGGCATCACATCACAAACAGTGGCAAGTAAAACGTAGATTAAATAATCAGATATTTTAATTTTACATTTAATTTCATTAATTAATAAGTCTAAAAAAAAATACGTTAAAGTTGTTGCACAAAGATAATCATATTTTACATAACCATTATCTTTCTTTGGATTAATTATTGAATTTGCTTTTGGAAAAGGTTTATTTATTTCGTGATGATCAATTATTAATGATTTAATATTATTTTTATTTAAAAAATCTATTGCTTCATTAGAAGTTGAACCACAATCAACCATTATTATCAATTTTGGATTCTGTAAAAGTAGTTTTTCAAATAATTTTACTGATGCTCCATATCCATCTTTTTCCCTATCGGGTATATAATAAAAAAAAGGGTTTTTTATACTTTTAAAAAATCTTATAAATAATGATGTAGCTGCAGAACCATCAACATCATAATCACCCAAAATACAGATTTTTTCCTTATTATTGATAGCATCGATTACAAGTTTAACTGAGTTTTTAAAGTCAAAATTTCTAAAAAAAACATTATTTAAAATTAAATCATTATTAATGGTGATTAATTCAGTTTCGTCAAAAGATCTTGAAACAATTAATTTTGATAAAATGTCACTAAAATCATAATCTTGTTTTAATTTATCGACTGTATTTTTGTTAATTTTTTTTTCTATCCAATTTTTGCCCGAGACAGAGATCATTCCTTAATTGATTTTGTTCTTTTAATAATTTCCTTAAAATTAGTACTTTTGTGTGTAACAAGAGTTTCAAAGTTATAATTATTATCCTTAATTTCTATACCACTTAGGACGTCACCTGATGTTATTCCAGTTGCACAAAATATTGAGTCACCTTTTATTATGTCGTTCAATTCATACTTTTTGTTCAAATCTGCAATACCCATTTGTCTTGCTTCATTAATATCTTTATCATTATCAAAAATTAATCTACCTTGAAAATGACAATTAAATGCATCAAGAGCAGACGCAGCTAACACACCTTCGGGCCCACCACCAATACCTAAATACATATCAACATTATATTTTGGGTCTGATACATAAAGTGCACCCAAGACATCACCGTCAGTAATTAATTTTATATTTACATTCAAATCTTTAAGTTTATCAATAATTTTTTTATGTCTGGGCCTATCCATTATGCATACTCTAATAGATGAAATTTCCTTGTTATTAAAATCAGATAAATTTTTTATGTTTTTTTCCAAAGGATAATCAAGGTCAATTAAACCTTTTTCTATTTTTCCTGTAGCTATTTTGCTCATGTAAGTTTCTGGCGCATTAAATAAGTTACCTTTTTTTGCTATAGCTAAAACTGCAATTCCACCAGGTAAATTATTAGCAACAAAATTAGTTCCTTCTACAGGATCTACAGCAATATCAAAGTCTGGTCCATTTTTAGTACCAAGTATCTCTCCTGTATAAAGCATAGGAGCCTCATCTAAAGTCCCCTCTCCAATAACCACTTCACCTGTCATATCAATTTTATTTAATTCTGATCTCATTGAATCCACAGCAGCTTGGTCAGCAGCATTTTTATCTTTTTTTCCAACAAGGTAAGAAGAAGCAAGAGCTGCTTTTGATGAAACATTAATAAATTGATCAATAAATTTTTTATCTATTGTCATTAAATTTTTTCATCCAAAGACTCAGTGGAATTTATCTCATTTTCGAATTCTCTAAGACGTTTATATACACTTGCTAACTCTATAATAGTGGGCCAAGCTTTTAAAAGATATTGCATTGAACCCTCAACTCTGCCAAACGCCCTTATTATTTGTTGCATAACACCTAATGTCACAACACCAGCTACTATAGCTGGTGCTAAAAAAACATACGCCGATAATACATTTGCTTGTAAATAAGCCATACGACCAACATTAAAATACAAATAACGAATATAACTTAAAAAATGAATTGAACGGACATCATCAAACAACTCATTAATAGATTTAGGTCTTACATTATTATCATCCTCAGCAACTACTAGTATTTTTCTATACGCAGCTTCTTTTTTTTGAAGATCATATTCAACACCAACTAAACGTAATATCCAACCAAGTCCTATCAAAAAGGCAGTGCCCCCTAACGTCCAAAGTAATGCACCTGTTATAAGTCCATATTGCCACTCACCAAAAAAGAAAATTGGTATACCAATTGATAATCCCAGCAGTATTGGAACAAATTGTATTAATACCATGACAGACTCAATAAAACTTGTACCTAGAGACTCCATAATACGTGTAAACTTAATTGTATCCTCTTGTACTCTTTGAGAGGCACCTTCTATTTTTCGAGCCTTATCATAAACTGAATGGTACCATTCAACCATTGCCGTTCTCCATCTAAACAAGAAGTGAGCAGTAAAGAAACTTATTGCAACATAAAGAGCAATATACATTCCTGCTAGTGTAATAAAAGAGGCTAAACTTGCCCAGTATTCATCGATAGTAATTGCATCTGGTGTAGCAAGAGCCTTTTGAATCATGTCATAGAACTGACCAAACCATTCATTTATTTTTACATCAATTTTTACCTGTACCCACAATGAAGACAAAATCACAAAAGAACCTAACCAGGCCCATAATTGCCATTTTTTTTTAGTAAAAAATTTAAACATCTTAATTATTTAAGAAAGTTATCAGCATATGATTTTTTAATCGTTTTTCTTTTTTGAGGTTCAATAATTTCAAAATCTATTTTATTTTTTTTTGCGTAGTCTATAGCTAATTCTTTAGATGAAAACTCTAAATTTAACTCTGAAAGAGTATTGGAACTAGTTTCCCAACCCATTAAAGGATTAATTCCAGTATTTTCTGTATCAAATTTGATAACCCATTTATCTGTCTTACCAAGACCAGACTGCATTGAGTTTTTTGTTGGTATATAAATTTTAGCTTTAATCATAAAATTGGTCGGGGCGGCAGGATTTGAACCTGCGACCCTCTGGTCCCAAACCAGATGCGCTACCAGGCTGCGCTACGCCCCGATTGAGGTACTAATACATTAGATATTCATAATTTCAAACAATAAAGAACATCAAAAGTAAGTCTTTTTTTGAAGAATCTGATATACAAGATTAATGATCATTATCTGCAATAATTGCTCTAAAAAATTTGACGTTGATTCATCCTTAATACCTCAAAATGGAAGACTGCTTCAATGTAGTGCTTGTGAACATAAATGGTTTTTTAAAAATGAGGCTGTAGCTTTAACTAAAAATGATAATTCTATTGATCAAATTAAAAAATTTACAGAAGCTCCAGACTCTATAGATATCGAAAGTCCAATAAATATTGATGAAGAGTCTATAGAAAACCAAGCTTCATTTAAAGATAATGACGACATAAAGAAAAAAAAAGGTCTTGTAATAGATCCAAGCAAATCTAAAAAAGGATATAATATATTATCATTAATTGTTGTTTTCATAATTTCATTTGTAGCTCTAATTATTATTTTAGATACTTTCCAAGCACCAATTAGTAAAATTTTTCCTAACTTAGAATTTATTCTTTATAATTTATATGAAACTATTAATGATATTTGGTTATTTTTAAAAGATTTAATTTGATTCTATGATTAGGACACTATCTAAACCGTTTAAATGGTTCTTTCAACTTGAAGCGGCAAGTGGTTTAGTTTTATTGATTGCTGCAATTATTGCCTTAGTTATAAGCAATTCAATTTTTAGTGAATTTTATTTTGATTCCCTTAAGCATTATTTATTTATTGGTGTAAATGATTATGGTTTAAAACTTTCTGTGCATCACTGGATTAATGATTTGTTGATGGCAATATTTTTCTTTTTTGTAACTCTAGAAATTAAAAGAGAATTTATTCAAGGTGAACTATCCAATTTGAAAAAAGCATTATTACCAATAATTGGAGCAGTTGGTGGAATGGTTATCCCTGCCCTTGTTTATATTTTTATAAATTTTGGTAACTCAGAAACTTTAAATGGTTGGGCAATTCCATCAGCAACAGACATTGCCTTTTCGTTAGGAATTTTATCTCTTCTTGGTTCAAGAGTACCAATATCATTGAAAATTTTTTTAACAGCACTAGCAATTATTGACGACCTTGGAGCTATTCTTATTATTGCTTTTTTCTACTCGGGAGATTTGAGTATAAGTTATTTAAGTTTAATATTGATATCTTATATCTTTTTGCTTATTCTAAACAATTTTGGAATTAAAAAATTCTTACCATACCTAATAGTTGGTTCATTCATGTGGTTTTTCACTTATAAATCTGGAATTCATGCAACAATTTCAGGTGTACTTTTGGCGTCTACAATACCACACAGAATAAAAGACAAAGATTTTTCTCTATTAATTAAACTTGAACATGCAATAAGTCCATATGTAGCTTTTATGATAATGCCAATATTTGCATTTGCTAACGCAGGTGTTTCATTGGAAGGTTTGACCTTATCTTCTTTATTGCTACCAGTTCCACTTGGAATTCTCTTGGGTTTGTTCGTCGGCAAGCAAGTTGGTGTTATGATTTTCTCTTTTGCTGCAGTTAAAATAGGAGTAGCTCAAATGCCAGATAGATCAAGTTGGTTAAGTTTATATGGCGTTTCTGTCCTAACAGGTATTGGTTTTACTATGAGTTTATTTGTTGGTAACTTAGCATTTGCTGAAGATATTCAATACATTGATGGTGTAAAAATTGGTGTTTTAGTTGGTTCTTTATTTTCAACTTTGGTTGGTTATTTTATATTGCTATTTACTTCAAAAAAATAGTTTATGTCTTATAAAAAATATTTATTAATTTTAATAAGTTTAATTATGTTTTCTTTTATAGAAAAAGTACAAGCAAAATATGAAAAATTATTTTTTGACTTTAGTATTAAAGATATAAATAAGGAAGTTTTAAATTTAAGTGAATTTAAAGGAAAAACAGTACTGCTAGTGAATGTAGCAAGTATGTGTGGCTTTACTAAACAGTATTCAGGACTTCAAATACTTTATGAAAATTTTAAAGAAAAAAACTTTGTAGTAATTGGAGTTCCTTCAAATCAATTTGGCGGTCAAGAACCGGGTTCAAATGATGAAATAAAGAATTTTTGTGAAACAAACTTTAATATAACATTTCCAATTACAGATAAAGTTGATGTTAAGGGTGATAATGCACATCCTCTTTATAAGTGGGCAAAAAAAAACTATGGGAATTCATCAGTACCCAAGTGGAATTTTCATAAAATTTTAATTAATAAAGAGGGAAAAATTGAAGAAACCTTTTCATCTTTTACTAAGCCAAATTCAAAAAAAATAATAAAAAAAATAAAAGAATTGGTCGAGTAAATTTATTGTTTAGTTATATCTTTAATATAATCTTTTAAATATATTTTACCAAAATATTTAAAAACTTTGTTTTTTAAATTTAAATTAGTTAGTGCAGAAGCATATCTTTCACCAGGTCTTTGTTTTAAGAATTTAATTTTTGAACCAAACATTTTTGCAACCTGCAAAATTGTATAACTTTTATGGTTTGAAATACTATAATGTCTACATTTATTATTTTTCCAAGCCAAATAACAAATGTTAACAGTATCAAATATATGGGTAAATCTTCTTGATTGAGTACCTGGTTTTACAATTGTTATTGGTTTTTTTGTTTTAAAACAATTTTCAAATATACCAATTACTGTTGCCATTTTACCTTTACATATTTGATTAGGCCCATAAACATTGTAAAAATATATAACTTCAAATTTAAAGTTAAACCATCTCTTAAGATTTTCAAGTAATTCTAAATTTTTGGCTTTTGTAAAAGCATAAGGAGAAAGATTTTTGTCATTACCTTTATTTCCAAGTGTTGCCGAAGTTGCTGAATAAATCAACTTAATATTATTTTTTAAGCAATAATTGAAAACAGCATTTGAACCGATAGTGTTTGAGTCTATGCAGTTATTCATATAAATAAAACTTTGATAAATACGTGAGAATTCACCAAAATGAAAAATTGAATTTATTTTTTTAGGTTTTTTTAATAATCTTGAAATATTTTTTGTATCACCTTTAATGTATTTAACTCTTTTATTTATGATATGATTTTTAGTAAACCCAGAAGAATAGTTGTCTATACTTATAATCTTAAATTTTGTTTTTTTAATAAATAAAGAAATTAAATTAGAACCAACAAAACCTGCCCCTCCCGTTATAATAATAGTATTTTTTTTCATATCAAATAGTGATAGTTAAACCATCATATCCTGGTTTTATATTATTAGGCAATTGTTTCAACAATTCATTGTAATCAAGATCTGAATGTAAGTTAGTCAAAATAGTTTTTTTTGGCCCTAATGATTTATTAATTTTAAATACGTCTTCTAAATTAAAATGTGAAGGATGTTTATTATATCTTAAACAATCTATAATTAGATAATTTAATTTTTTAAATTTAAAAAAGTCTTTTTTATAAAATTCATTTGCATCACTAACATAAGCAATCTTTTTATTAATAATATACGCTACAGAATCAATTAAACCATGTCTGACTTTTATAGCATTAATATTGATTTTTTTACCAGCATTGCCCAGTGTAAATTCTTTTTTTAAAGATTTTAATGTCAAAATTGGTGGATAATCATACTTTTTAATAAAACAATATGAAAAATTTTTAGTCAGATATTTTGATGTAACTTCATCACAATAAACTTTTATCTTTTTTTGTTGTTTTAAATAAAAAACCCTTAAATCATTTATGCCATGAGTTTGGTCAGCATGACAATGGGTATATAAAACTTCATTTATCGAAGACACTTTTTGTGATAATAGTTGACCTCTTAGGTCTGGACTTGTATCGATTAAAGTGTTGTTTTTATCAAATGAAATAAGAGCAGAACATCTTGTTCTGTAATTTTTTTTATTATTAGGATCGCAATTTCCAAAATATCCATCAGGTCTTGGTACACCCATGGAGCTACCCGTTCCCAATAATGTAAATTTAATTTTCATTAAAAAATAATCTATTAAAGTTATCAGTTGTGATCATGACCATTTTTTCATCTGATTGATTTTGTAATTTAGCAAGTTTAGATAAAGTATATTTTACATAACTTGGTTCATTACTCTTTCCCCTCATAGGTACAGGAGCTAAATATGGACTGTCTGTTTCAATAAGAAGTTTTTCTAAAGGAATAGTTTTAAATGTTTCTTGAAGGTCTAAAGTATTTTTAAAAGTAATTATACCACTGGCTGAAAAGAAAGCATTTAGAGATGATAGTTTTTTTGAAAATTCCAAAGATCCTGTAAAACAATGCATTAAGATTTTTAAGCTACTATTTTTATATGAATTAAGAATATCAAATGTTTCTTTTTCAGCACTCCTTGAATGAATTATTATTGGAATATTAAGCTCTATAGACGCCTCTATATGAGCTATGAAACTACTAATTTGACTATCTTTATTACTGTGTTTATAGAAAAAATCTAATCCTGTTTCACCTACACCAATTATTTTATTATTTTTTTTAACAGTTTCAATTATTTTTTTTTTGTGAACTTGATTTTTTTCTGTTTCATGTGGATGAATCCCATAGGTACCATAAATTATTTTATCTTTATTAGTTAAAATTTTTATTTTTTCAAAACTTTCTAATGTTGTACATATAGTAAGTAGTTTAGTAATACCAATTAACTTTGATCTATTTATAATTTCTGTAAGATTTTCAAACAAGGGTTTGTGATCTAAATGACAATGTGAATCAATCATCTTTTTTTTCTATTTTTTTAAATAAAATATCAATTTTATTTAAATTATTACCCGATTTTAAATAGTTATGTAGAACTATAGACTCAAGATTAATATCTGATGGTTTTAGATTGAATATTTTTATAGCTTTTTCTATGGAGGTTGGAATTATTGGGTAAAGTAAAAAAGATATTTTTCTAATTACCTCTAAAGCCGTATAAACTATGCTATTTAATCGATCTTTGTCGTCTTTCTTTTTCCAAGGTTCTTGATCATTAAAATATTTGTTTGCTTCAAATAAAGCACTTACAATAAAATCTATATAATAATTAATATTTTGTTTATCAATTTCATTTCTTATCTTAGAAAGATTATCACTAAATCTATTTAGTATTAAAAGATCATCTTTATTAAAAATTTTATTATCTGGAATCTTTGATGAGCAATTTTTTTCTGCAAATGCTGTGACTCTTTGACATAAATTACCATAATTATTTGCTAAATCACTGTTTATACAATCTTCAAGTCTATCTTGCGATATATTACCATCATTACCAAAAGAAACCTCTTTAATTAAATAATACCTTAAAGGATCAAGACCATAAGTATTTATAATATCTAAAGGATCTAAAATGTTTCCTTTTGATTTAGACATTTTTTCTTCACCAGATAAAATCCAACCATGACCATAAATTTTTTTAGGCAATGTAATATTTGCGGCCATTAAGAAAGCTGGCCAATAAACAGCATGAAATCTAAGGATATCCTTACCTATTAAATGAACTGATGCAGGCCAAAAATTTTTAAATAATTCATTATTTGTGTTTGGGTAATTAAGAGCGCTGATATAATTTGTTAAAGCATCTAGCCATACATAAATAACATGGTCAGGGTTATTTGGTACTTTGATTCCCCATGAAAAAGTTTTTCGACTAATAGATAAGTCTTTTAAACCACTTTTAACAAAACTAACAACTTCATTTTTTCTTGAAACTGGTGAAATAAAATCAGGGTTTTGATCGTAGTATTCTATTAGTCTATCCTGCCATTTAGAAAGTCTAAAAAAGTAAGACTCTTCTTCAATCCATTCAACCTTAGATTTTGAGGATATAGAAATTTTAATTCCATCTTTTTCAATTATTTCATCTTCATTATAAAAAGCCTCATCCGAGACGGAATACCAACCAGAATATTTTGATAGATATATATCATTATTTTTTTCAAGTAGAGACCATAGGTGTTGTACAGTTTTTTTATGTCTCTCTTCTGTTGTTCTAATAAAATCAGTATTAGATAAATTTAATGTATTAGAAAGGTCTCTAAAGGTTTGACTAATTTGATCGCAAAACTTTAGTGGTTCTACATTTTTATTTTCTGCTGCTCGTTGAATTTTTAAACCATGCTCATCAGTTCCTGTTAAAAAAAAAACATTAAATCCATCCATACGTTTAAAACGTGCAAAAAAGTCTGCTATTATGCTTGAGTATGCATGACCCATATGGGGTTTTGCCGAGGGGTAATATATTGGGGTTGTTATATAGTAGTTTTTATCCATTTAATAATTTTGATTTAAATTCTATAAATAAACTTTCTTCATCAAGGTTAAATTTTTCAGTATTATGAATTTTATTAATAAAATTATAGTAAAAGCTTAACAAAGACTTTTTTGTTCCTGTTAATTTGTATTTTTTTAAAAAAAATAATTCAATAAGGTTAATTAATAATCGTTTTATTAACTTATTTTTTTTATAATACTCATTATCAATTAATAGGTTTAAAAAATTAATCAATGTGTAATCTTTTAAATTTATATCTTTGTCTCTAGAAAAGTTAATTAAAGCAATAATATCACCAGGTGTATTATAGTAATTAATCAAATCGTAATTGACTAAATCTAATATATTTTCATTTAATATCTGATTTGAAATGTGCATTGATTGAACGAAAGTGAAATTAATTTTAAATGTTAGGCATCTTGATTTTAATGTTGGTAAAATATATTTTTCATTATTGTTAATAAGAATAAAAAAAACATTATAATTAGGTTCTTCAATTATCTTTAATAAAGCATTAATTGAATTTTTATTAAGATTTTCAATATTATTTATTAATATAAATCTAGCTTTATTATTAAATGTTGATTTATTAGTATAATTGATCATTTCTCTAACTTGTGCAATATCGATATTTTTTTTTTCATGCATCAAATCAATTAAGTAAAAATTTGGGTGTGAGTTATTTTGAATTAATTTAAAAGATTTATTTTCTTTATTAATAGAAAGTTTATTCACATCATATTTAAAATCTTCATTTTTTGACAATATATAATTTATAATATGGAATGCTAATGTAGATTTACCTTGGCCCTTTTGGCCTGACAATAAAATTTTATTAGGCATTTTATTTTCATCATAAAGATTTTTAATATCATTAAAAAAAACATTCATACCAAATAATTGTGTGTTGTCTGAAGGTTTTAAAATCATACTAAAATTAAATTATTAATTTTATCTAAAATAATCTCTTCATTATGTTCAATGTTAAGATTGGAATTTATCAACATATATTTTTTAGGATTCTTGCTTAAAATTTTTTTGAATCCTTTTTGCACTTTGTCATAAAAGTTATAATTAAATCTATCATATCTATTCAATTTTTTTCTTTTCTTTAATCTATTTTTCATATTTTTTTGATTTACAGTATTCAAAAAAGTAAAATCAACATTTATTCCCTTTAACAAAAAATCATTAATATTTTTGATAAATTTAAGATTTACACCCATACCATAATGTTGGTAAGCAATTGTAGAGTCTGAAAATCTATCAATTAATATTATCTTTTTTCCTATATTTTTTTTTATTAATTCTATATTTTCACTTCTTGCAGATAAATATAATAATAAATCTGTATATTTATTAAATGATGATTTATTATTTAGAATTAGTTTTCTTATTTTTTCAGAGTTAATACTTCCACCTGGTTCTCTAATATGTATAAATTTTTTCTTTATCTTTTTTAAATATTTTGAAACATTATTGATATGATGTGATTTGCCAGTTCCCTCAATACCTTCAAATACTATAATTAATTTTTTAGACATTACCCCCAAATCAAAAAATTAATTGATTTCATCAATCTAGAAAATATATTTAATCTTTTAACATCTTCTGTGGCAAATAGTTCGTGCTCTTCAACAATTTCATTTTTATAGGCTACTTTTAATATTCCAAGAATATCACCTTTTTTGACAGGAGCTTGAATTGGACCATTATAAACTACCGTTACTTTTAAATTTTTTTTACGTGCTTTTGGTACAGTTCTATATATATCTTTTTTTACATAAGCACCTACTGTCTTTTTTTTCCCCAGCCAAACATTAACCTGCTCAATAGGTGTGTTGGTTTTTGCAATTTCTATTAAATCAAAATTAGTTAATCCCCAAGTTAAAAGTTTAGAACTTTCTCTTGATCTTTCATTTTTTGTGTTAAAACCACTTCCAACTGCAATTAATCTTCTACCATTACGATAAACAGAAGAAGCTAAGGAGTATTTTTCAACAGCTAAATATCCAGTTTTAATCCCATCTGCTCCCAGACTCTTATAAAGCAGTGGATTTCTATTACCTTGAGTAATTGGGTCACCTCCTGTTCTATCCCATGTGAACTCTTTTTCTGCAAAATATTTATATTCTTCAGGAAATTTTTTAATAAGGTAATTGGACATAATCATAATATCTCTAACTGTAGAAACATTTTCTGTATTGTTTATTCCTGATGAGTTAGCAAAATTTGTATTTTCCATACCAATTTCTTTAGCTTTGGATGTCATCATTATTGCAAACTCATCTTCTGTACCAGCAATTCCTTCTGCTAGTGCAACACATGCATCGTTACCTGAAGCGATAATTATTCCTTTAAGCAAATCTTCAACACTAACTTCATCACCAACCATTATAAACATTGAAGAATAACCTGCAGAAGATAACCTCCAAGCATTTTCTGAAACTATAAATTTATCATCTAGACTTAAATCGCCACTTTTGATTAGATCAAAAGCAACAATTGCAGTCATAATTTTTGTCATTGATGCTGGGTATATAGATTTATCCGCTTCTTTTTCATATAATATTTCACCAGAGAGATAATCTTGTAATATCACAGTTCTAGCTTTAATTTCAATTGCTGAGATAGAATTAAATGTTAATAAAAATGCTAGTAGAATTGTTAAAAATTTTATTTTAATCATTTTTTATAATTTCTATATTTTCAAACTGAAGTATGCTTATATCATTATATGAATTTTGTAGTGAATTAATGTTACTAAAAGGACCCAAATATACTCTATATTTTTTATCAGATATTTTTTTAAATTTAGGTTTTTTAATCGAACTTTCGGCTTTGATTCTTTTTAACATCAGTAAAGCAGTATCTTTAAAGTAAAAATCAGCAACTTTTATAGTATAAGAAAATTTAATGCTAAGATCTTCTTCATTATTCTTTTTAACTATATTCAAATCACTAATACTAATATCATTAACCGGTGCTTTGACAGCAACAGTTTTTTCCTCTTCATAAGTTTTTGCTTTTTGTGCTACAAAAAGTGAATTATTAAGTATCTCTAAAACTTCAATATAAGGTTGATCTATGTTTAATTCTAACTCATCAGCTATTCTTAGAGATAAAACAGCGTTATTAAAAGAAGGATATTTTGAGTCTTTTCCAACAGTTGCTATCAGTGACTTGTTATTTAAAATATTAGTAATTTTAACAGGTGTATTAATTTTTAAATTTTTTTGAAATATAATTAAACTGCGTTCATCAATTTTTTTGTTTACTATTTTTTCTTTATAAAGTTTATCGCTATAAACTAATGCAAAGCCTTTATTTGAATAACTATTAACAATAGTTTTATTTGTTTTATTGCTTATTAAAGTGGTTGTTGTGCAATTCGTTAAAAATATACAAATAGTTATTAGTAGAATATTTTTATAAAACATTTTCAAACTTACCTTTTAAAGTACATACAGCTAAACCAAATCTTAATGATCTGTTCCATTGAAGAATTTTTTCATAATTTTCAAAAACTATATATGCAGGTTCTAGATTTTCAGCATTTGGTATAATGTCTTTATCTGGTGTTATAATAGCACCAATTAAATCATCATCTATAGAATAAGTATTCTTATTATTTATGTATTGTTTAAGAATTTTAAATCTATTTTTATTATGTAGTTTTTTAGCAGATGTATTTAAAAATTTTTTGGGAACATTTTTATTTAGACTAACCTTAATAAAACATGGTTGATTTTTTTTCCAGCCAATTTTGTTAATATAGTTAGCAGCAGAGGCAAAAGAGTCTTTTGTAGATTTAAGTTCAATAATATTGTTCCTATCATAATCAATAGCATATTTTTCTATTGTTGATGGCATAAATTGAAAATTACCAAAAGCACCTGCCCAAGATCCATACAATATCTTATGGTCAATTTTTTTTGATTCAACAAGCTGCAGTATGGTAATAAGTTCTTTTGTAAAAAATTCAGATCTTCTTTTATCGAAACTAAGTGTAGCTAATGATGATAAGATATCCATTTTACCAACATATGTTCCAAAATTTGTTTCTATTCCCATTAATGCTAGTAATAAACTTTTTTCTACTGAAAATTTATTATCAATTGAATTGATAAAATCTTGATTTGATTTATATAATTTAGTACCTTGGTTAACCTTAAGGTTAGAGGATCTTTTAGTTATGTATGTTTTTGTATCCTCATAGAACTCTGGCTGAAAACGATCGTATTTTATTACTTTAGGTAAAAAAATTACATTTGACATTGCAATGTCAAAAGTTGACTCAGAAATTCTATTTTCTAAAGCATATATTTTAAAGTTTTTTAGCCAATCTTCAAATGTTGTATCATTTGCAGATAATGTATTATTGCTAAATAATAAAAATATAATTATTAAATTTTTAATTATTTTCATATAAATCTTTTAAATAAATAAATACAGCAATCCAGATTAAAATGAAACTTACTAACTTTGTGATTGAAAAAGGTTCGTTATAATAAAAAAATCCCAATATAAATTGAAATGTAGGTGTTATGTAGAATATCATGCCCGTCGGGCCCAATCCACATAGTTCAACACCGCGTACATATAAAAATAGTGGTATCACTGTCATTGGTCCAGCCAATAACAACAAAAGCATCATTGGTGGATTTGAGAAGGTAAAATCATTTGATCCTTCTTGAACAATTAAATAAAAAGCAATTAAAGCAAATGGTAAAATAAATAGACTTTCAATTAAAAGACCTAGATCTGTATCTACATTTATTTTTTTTCTTAATAAATTGTAAAAACCCCAGCTTAAAGCAACAATAAGACCAACCCAAGGTATAGATTTAAAACTTGTAAAAAGTAAAAATGTTATTGAAATCAAAACTAAGATTATTGAAACTCTTCTTTTAGTATTTAATACCTCTTTAAAAAAAATATTTCCTAATAAAACACTTAAAATTGGCATTATAAAATATCCAAAACTTGCATCAATAATTTGATTATTTGCTACAGCATAAATCCAAACTGCCCAATTTACAAATATTAAGAATCCAGAAAAAAAAAGTGTAACCAAAATTTTATAGTTTTTAATAGTGGTTAAAAATATTTGCCATTTTGAAAAAAAAGATGTTGTGATTAATAAAAAAAGCGCTGTCCAAATGCATCTATGTAAAACTACTTCTATGTGACCAACAAAAGAAATGTATTCAAAATAAATAACCCCTATTACACCCCACCAAAATGAACCTAGAGCGGTTAATGTAATTCCTTTATTGAAGTCATTATTTTTCATTAAAACAAAAGATTGAAGTTATAATCCATTAATTAGGCTTTTTGTCTATTTTATTGTTGAATTAATAAAATTTAATTATAAAACGTTGCTAACGGAGAGATGGCAGAGCGGTTGAATGCACCGGTCTTGAAAACCGGCAAAGGGGCAACTCTTTCCTGAGTTCGAATCTCAGTCTCTCCGCCACTAACCTTATGAATATTTAAAATTCTTAAATAATTCAGTAACTGTATTGTTCTTAATTTCTATTGTAAGGGGCTGACCTTGATTAAGTTTATAAAGATTTTCATCATCATAATCTAATAAATCACATAATAAAATTAGCTGTTCTTTAGTTAATTGATTAATATATTTTTTAGTAAATGAACCTAACAATTTATCCATTTCCTTTGTGCCTCTATAATTTGCACGATAGATTATTTTATTTTTTAAATCCTTTATATTAATGATCATAAAATTTAATATATTGTATCTAACATGAAAAATAAGAATAACTATGATTATTTATTAGCTGATCTTACTAAGCTAAATGGTGTGGGTAAAAAAACTATGGAAATATTAAAGAAAAAAAAAGTAAATAATATTTTTGATTTACTTTGGAGATTACCCAAATCTTACACAGACAGAACGCTAGTTAGTAAAATTTGTGACCTTCAAATAGGTATGATTCAAACTATAAGAATTGTTCCATTAAAATATCAATTTCCTAGAATTAGAAACTTACCAAATAGAGTTAATTGTATTGATGATACTGGAAAAATTGATTGTATATTTTTTAATAGTCACGAGGGTTATTTAAGAAAAATTTTACCGTTGAATGAAGAAGTGACAATTAGTGGTAAGATAAGCAATTATAAAGGACGATATCAAATAACAAATCCTACATATATTT
>ENA-UOXV01004258-UOXV01004258.1-marine-metagenome-genome-assembly--contig:-NODE-4258-length-16559-cov-4.044898_pt1 | contig 16559 bp, 14 predicted proteins | sample MGYA00238165_ERZ766961 | MGnify/ENA primary metagenome ERZ766961 (study PRJEB28924, sample SAMN03173240) | marine metagenome | biome: Marine; feature: Water; material: Subsurface seawater | place: North... | reverse complement strand
CTTCTTTTCACCAGGCTTCTTCTCATCGGGCTTCTTCGGATTTAATCCCCGCTCAGCATGACGCCGTATCGGACATAAGCCGGATCGGCAAAACGTTGCTTGATCTTGTCTTGCCGCCGCAATGTTTGAAATGCGGTATCATTGTAAATTCTTCAGATACGTTGTGCCTTTCCTGTTGGCGTGACTTTAGTTTTACAACACCGCCTTGGTGTAACGCCTGTGGGTTGGTGTTGGAGTTTGATCCGGGGGCCGATGGTCTCTGTGCATCTTGCGCGCGGCATGCCCCGGCATTTGAGCGCGCGCGATCTGTTTTTGCTTATAATGAACATTCCCGGACATTGATTTTATCATTTAAAAATCGAGATCGCACGGATACCGCACCAACATATGCACGATGGATGAAACGTGCGGGAGCCGATCTATTGGCGGACGCAGACTTTATGGTGCCGGTTCCTTTGCATTGGTCTCGTTTATATTGGCGGCGTTACAATCAATCGGCATTGCTGGCTCTGACGCTGGCTCGTGAGACCGGCGTGCTGGCCGTTCCTGATCTATTGGTTCGCCGCCGCCGTACGTTGCCATTGGGACGCATGAGTCCAACGCGGCGGCGCCAAACATTGAAAGGCGTTTTCACACTTCGTGAATCGTATCGGGAGAATTTAGAAGGAAAGCGCATCTTATTGATCGATGATGTGCTTACGACGGGAGCAACAGCTCAAGCATGTACGCGTGCACTCTTGCAGGCTGGTGCTCAATCCGTGGACGTGTTAACGCTGGCTCGCGTGATGCGCCCATTGCCACATCATGAAATTTAAAGGAACGATCGACAGTGCCGGATATCGATATCTATACGACACCCTTTTGCCCTTATTGTTCGCATGCAAAAAAGCTTCTCAGTAATAAGGGGGTTGAGTTTACAGAAATTGATTTGATGCGTGACCCAGGTCGCCGCCAGGAAATGCTTGATCGTGCCAATGGTGGATATACCGTGCCGCAAATTTTTATCGATCAGCAGCATATCGGCGGATGTGACGAGCTTTATGCCCTTGATCAACAGGGTGGACTTGATCCGTTATTGCAGCCCGGTTTGGAGACATAAATCTTCAGCATGACTGATACTTTTAACGTCGCTTGCATCCAGACCAATTCTGAACGTGACGTCGCACCAAACATTGAAGCTGTTAGCCAGTTCGTTCGCCAAGCTCATGATCAGGGGGCTGATTTCATTTTGTTGCCTGAAAGTGTCAACATGATGGAGCCGAAAGGCCGCCATGTTCGTGAAAAAATTGTTTATGAGGAAGATGATGCATTCCTCTCTGCCTTTCAGAAGCTCGCAAAAGAATTAAACGTTTGGATCTTAATAGGCTCACTTCTTGTAAGAATTAGTGACGAGCAGGCAGCGAACCGTTCCTTACTCATTAACGGCAGCGGCGATATCGTTACTCGCTACGATAAGATTCATATGTTTGATGTGGATGTCGGCGACGGTCAAACATACCGGGAGTCAAAACTATACCGGCCCGGTGAAGATCTGGTCATTGCAGAAATTCCATGGGGCACACTCGGCCTCACGATTTGTTATGATTTGCGGTTTCCATATTTGTATCGAGCTTTGGCGCATCAGGGTGCGTTGTTCATGACAGTGCCGGCGGCTTTTACCCGCGTAACCGGAGAAGCGCACTGGCATGTTTTATTGCGGGCGCGGGCCATTGAAAATGGATGTTTCATTTTTGCTCCCGCACAAACCGGTGATCACGCCGAAGGCCGACAGACATTTGGTCATTTTCTGATCATCGATCCTTGGGGCAATATTTTGGCAGATGGCGGAACAGATGTTGGGTTTGTCATGGCTGAGATTGATCCGGCCGAGGTGGCTAAGGCGCGAGGCAAGATTCCGTCACTGAAACATGATCGCCCCGTATCATAAAAGTCGCTGAATAAGGCGTATATTTCAGTATTTCACCTTTGTTAATATCTGCCGTTCTAACGTTAAGGGCTGGATCTTTTGCTTTAGGGGTATGATATATATGGCGCGCCCGGGTACAGAAATCCCAGTTTTTTCTTTTAAGGTTAGCGGTCGAATACGATGATTTTATATCAATTGTCCTGTCATGAAGGTCATGAGTTTGAGGCCTGGTTCCGCGATAGTGGGGCCTATGATACGCAATGTGAAACAGGTGATATCGTTTGTCCATTTTGTGGCGACCGGGATATCGTAAAGGCCTTAACCGCACCTTACGTATCAACCAAGGGATCTTCTAAGCCAGCCGAAAAGCGAGCGCGTGAATTGGCGATGCAAATATTACAAGCGGCGGAGACGTCACGCGAGCATATCGAAAACAATTTTGAGGATGTCGGTGATAAATTCGCCGATGAGGCGCGGCGTATTCATTATGGTGAAACGGATGAGCGTGACATCTATGGTGAGGCAACGCCTAATGAAGCCGAGGATCTAACCGAAGAAGGTATTAAAGTTTTTCGGTTGCCACCGAAAAAGCGCCTTAACGACTAACGCCCTATATTGTTAGCGGTGAACAACAAACGCAAGATAGTTAACGTCAAGATCTTGTGATAGGGACCATCTGTCGGCGATAGGGTTGTAAGACATTCCTTCGAGGGTGGTGATCTCCAGATCGGTATTATGCAGATCATTTGAAATCTCAGACGGGCGTATAAATTTACGCCAGTCATGCGTGCCAATTGGCAGCCACCTTAAAATATATTCGGCACCAATTTTTGCAAGGGCCAGAGACTTAAGCGTTCGATTAATTGTCGAGAGCACCATCGCGCCCTTCGGCTTAATAAGCGCCTTGCAGGATTTTAGAAAAAGCTCAACATCGGCGACATGTTCAACAACTTCCATATTAAGAACAATGTCGAATTGTTGTCCTGCTTGTGCGAGCTCTTCAGGAACGGTGCAGCGGTAATCGATATGAAGGCCATTTTGTTCGGCGTGAAGGCTAGCGACGCCAATCGTTTTTTCACTGGCATCAATACCTGTCACCTGCGCGCCGAGCCGGCACAAAGGTTCGGACAGTAGGCCACCACCACAGCCAATATCGAGAAGCGTTAAGCCGGCCAGCGGTTGGCTGGCGTCAGGATCGCAATCAAAATGGCTCAACAAATGGTTACGGATAAAACTTAACCGAGATGGATTGAGTTTATGCAGCGGCCGAAATTTGCCATGCGGATCCCACCAGGAATCAGCCATCGCCGTAAAATGCGCGAGCTCCTCGGGTGATGCTGTCCCTTGTGTAGATTTACCCTTTGTTTTTTTGGCGTTTCCTTGGGTATTTTCGTTTGAAATCATCAGTTTTGGTCTATTCCGGGTGGGGTTGTTTCTCAGATTCTATCAGAGTATGAATACCCGCCGCCGCGCCCGCAACTGGTGAATTGTGGTCCAGGGAAAGCCGACTGAATTCACCAGGGATTTAAAGGGCATATGGGGTGGCATCGTTAATTTGGGTTAATGGATGAGACATGTTGATTGTCCAAAAATATGGGGGCACATCTGTCGCCGATGCGGAGCGCATTCAGGCGGTGGCGGAGCGTGTCAAACGCGACGTTGATGCCGGACACCAGGTTGCCGTCGTCGTCTCGGCGATGGCCGGGGTAACCAACCAGTTGGTTGAGCATGCGCGATCTATTGCTCGCCTCCATGATGCCCGCGAATATGACGTTGTTGTCGCTAGTGGAGAGCAGGTATCAGCCGGGTTGCTGGCGATGGCTTTGCAAGCTTTAGGTGTTACCGCGCGATCTTGGCAAGGTTGGCAAATTCCCATTCATACGGATGGAGCCCATGGCAAAGCCCGCATTAAGAGTATTGATGCCGAAAATATTAAATCTCACATAGCGGATGGTGAGGTTGCTGTCGTTACAGGATTTCAAGGGATCGGGCCGGACCAGCGCATTACCACGTTAGGACGTGGCGGCTCGGATACCAGTGCCGTTGCGCTTGCCGCAGCACTAGAAGCAGACCGTTGCGATATTTACACCGATGTTGACGGTATCTACACCACAGATCCGCGGATTGTTAAAAAAGCCCGGAAACTTGAGCGTATTACATATGAGGAAATGCTGGAAATGGCTTCGTTGGGGGCCAAAGTCTTGCAAACGCGCTCCGTAGAATTAGCTATGAATTGGGGCGTTCGGTTGCAGGTTCGTTCCAGTTACAATGACGAGCCAGGTACGCTTGTCGTAGGTGAGGAAGAAATCGTGGAAAAAGAAATAGTCAGCGGCATTGCCTATAGCCGTGATGAAGCCAAAGTCACATTGAACCGTGTCACCGATAAACCGGGTGTCGCGGCAAGTATTTTTGGGCCTTTGGCGGAAGCCAGTATCAATGTCGATATGATCGTTCAAAATATTTCGGCAGATGGCAAAGCGACAGACTTAACGTTTACGGTGCCGAAGGATGATCTTGATCGAACGGTTGAGCTGTTAGAAGCTGAGCGGAGCAATCTTGAATTCGCCGAATTGATTGCAGACCGCAATGTTGTGAAAGTATCTGTGGTTGGTGTTGGCATGCGCAGCCATGCCGGCGTTGCTCAAAGAATGTTTCAGGCTTTGGCGGAAAAGGGCATCAATATCCTGGTGATATCGACATCCGAGATCAAAGTCAGCGTGCTGATTGATGAAGAGTATACCGAACTGGCGCTGCGCTCCTTGCATCATGTTTACGGTCTTGATGAAGATTAAGCGTTCATTGACTGGCTGAAACCGGCTAATGATTCTGCCGTCTGTTCGGTGGCCAAATCTCTTGGCATTCAGATGGGGCGGTTGCAGGTGTTCTTTATGTGCCGATTAGAGGCAAATCAGGGGTTTTCAGCGAAAAACCTTGAGTTTTTTCAATAATTTGGCAGAATGCGCTGCCGCGGACATTGTCCGTATGGGTGGGAATTTTATGAGCGAACCGCAAACTCAATCGCAACAAAAAAATAGCAGTGCCGCTGATGGTACCAGTGCGGGTGCCGCCACCGATACTGGTGACACCAGTTCCGGCGTTGGCGCGCTATTGCACGCCTCAAGATTGCGCATTGGTGATGAGCTCCGTGAAGTTGCCGATGTTTTGCGAATTCGCTATCGCTACCTGGAGGATATCGAAGCCAGTCGTTTTGATGCATTGCCGGGCACGACATATGCCATTGGATTTATCCGGACCTATGCAGACCATCTTGGATTGGATGGCGACGAAGTCGTTCGCCGGTTTAAAGAAGAAATCGCGACATCGAGCGGCGAAGAGAATCTTGAGTTCCCGGCTCCAATTGGAGAGGCTGGTATCCCTGCAGGCGCTGTTGTTTTTGTTGGTTTGGTCATCGCTGTTTTAACCTATGGCGTTTGGTACGCCAGCACGACAGAAAAAGGTTTTATTGCCGAGCTGATATCGCCGCTGCCTGATCGCTTAGCAAAAATCTTACCTGAAGAAGAGAAGAAGTCAGGCAAAGCAGCGACGGTGCCTGAAGATAAATCAGAGCCTAAGGTTGACTCCACGTCTGAGCCCGTTGCGACGGATCAGTCTCTAGAAACCGTTGTCTCTGGTTTGCCGGCAACAACACAGAAAACAACAAAAGAGACCAAGGTTGAACGAGAGCAGACTCCGGGAATGCCATTAGCGTCCGATATGGCGCCAGATGCAGCGTCCAATGCGGCATCTGATGCTATGAATAAACCGTCTTCACCAGATGCATCCAAAAAGATGAAATCGGTTATGACGAAGAGTGCTTCCGTATCGACTCAGGCGGCACCGGTTAAACTGCCTGAAACAAAAATTAAAGAAAAAGAAATTAAAAAAGTCGAGCCGGTTAAAGCGGTCGAAAAAGAACTGGAAAAGAAAAAACCAGAGCAGAAGATTGTCGAAAAAACTCCTGCAGTCGTGGTGCCTGTCGCCGCACCGGTTGTTGCTCCAGTGGCGGCGCCAAAGATTGCACCTAAAAAACCAACGAAGCCCGTAGCCGCTGTGCCGACACCGGAAACCAGTATTGCTTCTGCAGGTGGCGCAACGGCCGGTCGTGTTTATGGCACGGAAAATAGTGACGTCCGCATCGTCGTGCGGGCAAAAAAGAATAGTTGGATTCAGGTTCGTGATGATGTTGCGAATAAGCTCTTGCTGACTCGATTATTACGCAGCGGTGACAGTTATCGGGTGCCAAATCGCACCGGACTGAAATTGCTGGCTGGTAATGCGGGCGCCCTCGAAATCCTCGTCGATGGCAAATCCGTGCCGTCGATCGGCCCGCAAGGGGCGGTTCGCCGCAGCGTTGCTTTGGATGCGGCGCGCTTGCTTGAAGGCAAAGCCGTCATCGAATAACGCATTTAAAGATCAAAACTTGACCGTTCGTCGTTGGAGCGGCACAAAACATAGAAATAAGCCTCAAACGCGGCATATGACCATGCCATTTGATGAGATAGGACGGACCTAATGTCCACAGAAAAAAATATAGCAAATATTATGACACGGCGTTCCAGCGTTCCGGTGAAGATCGGCTCTGTCACAGTTGGCGGCGATAATCCTATTGTTATCCAATCCATGACGAATACGGATACGGCTGACCCGGATTCCACCGTTGAGCAAGTTGCAGCCCTTGCAGAAGCCGGTTCTGAACTGGTGCGCATTACGGTTGATCGTGAAGAGTCGGCAAAAGCAGTTCCTTATATAAGGGAAGCGCTTGACAAGCGGGGAATTGATGTTCCTCTGGTGGGTGACTTTCATTACAACGGTCACACACTTCTTACAAAATATCCTGATTGTGCGACGGCGCTGGCGAAGTACCGGATCAATCCTGGGAATGTTGGTTTTCGGGAAAAACGTGACACACAGTTTTCAACGATGATCGATGTTGCTCTGATGAATGACCGTCCGGTTCGGATTGGCGTTAACTGGGGCAGTCTCGACCAGGATCTGCTGATGCATCTCATGGATGAGAATGCAAAGACAGCCGAGCCGAAAGATTCCCGACTCATGATGCATGAGGCGCTTGTGCAATCGGCAATCATCAGTGCTGAGCGTGCTGAAGAGCTTGGCATGTCCCGGGATAAAATCATTCTGTCCTGTAAAGTGAGCGAAGTTCAGGATCTTGTTTCGGTGTATCAAGAGCTTGCCCGCCGTGGTGATTACGCCCTTCACTTGGGCCTGACAGAAGCCGGTATGGGATCCAAAGGTATTGTGGCGTCGACCGCGGCGCTCGCCGTACTGTTGCAACAAGGGATTGGCGATACCATCCGAATTTCTTTAACGCCGGAACCGGGCGGAGACCGCACGCAAGAAGTCATTGTTGGCCAACAAATTTTACAAACCATGGGAATGCGCGCGTTCACACCGATGGTCACGGCGTGTCCAGGGTGCGGTCGTACTACGAGTACAGTATTCCAATCGCTTGCCTCAAAAATACAAGATTACGTTCGGGTTCAAATGCCGGAATGGAAGGAACGCTATCCTGGTGTTGAATCCATGAACCTTGCCGTGATGGGGTGTATCGTCAATGGCCCTGGCGAAAGTAAACATTCCGACATTGGCATTAGTTTGCCTGGCACGGGTGAAGATCCTACAGCGCCGGTGTTTATCGATGGTAAGAAGGTAAAAACCTTACGTGGAGCGAATATTGCTGAAGAGTTTCAGCAAATTATCGACGACTACGTTGACACGCGATATGGCAAGAACGCTTCGGCGCAATCCGCCGCTGCCCAATAGCAGGATTTTCAAGAACCATGGCTTCCCTTCAGCCGGTCCGCGGTACGCACGATATATTGCCCGAGCAAGAACGGCGTCATCGTTTGGTTCAGGAAACGGCGCATGACGTCGCAAGCCGTTATGGGTTTGACGAAATATCATTACCGATATTTGAATTTACCGAAGTGTTTGCTCGTTCAATTGGCGAGACGTCGGATATCGTCTCGAAGGAAATGTACACCTTTAGCGATCGGGGCGATGAATCAATTACTTTGCGCCCAGAAGGAACGGCAGGCGTTGCGCGCGCTTTCATCTCCAACGGACTGGCGCAACATTTACCGCTAAAGTTTTTTTACCGGGGGCCGATGTTTCGCTATGAGCGCCCGCAGAAAGGCCGCCAGCGGCAGTTTCATCAAGTTGGTGTTGAGCTTCTTGGTGTCGATCAACCACAGGCTGATGTTGATATCATTGCACTTGGTGCCCACGTTCTTGAGGCATTAAATATTTCTGATAAAGCGACTCTTGAATTGAATACGCTTGGCGACCCAGAAAGTCGTATCGCCTATCGCGAAATCTTGGTCGCCTACTTACGCCAGTACGAATCAAGTTTATCGGATGATAGCCGCATACGGCTTGAAAAGAATCCGCTACGCATTCTTGATTCTAAAAACAAAGAAGACCGTAAGATCGTTCAAGATGCACCAACGATATTCGATAGTCTCAACGATGCATCGAAAGATTTTTTCAAGACAGTGTGTCAGGGCATGGATGCATTGAAGATTCCGTATACGGTTAACCCACATCTGGTTCGCGGTTTAGATTATTACGGCCATACCGCATTTGAATTCACAACAGACGCTTTGGGGGCGCAAGGGGCTCTCATCGCTGGCGGCCGTTACGACGGTCTGATTAAACAGATGGGTGGCCCGCCTACACCAGGAATCGGTTGGGCTGCGGGCGTTGAGCGATTGGCAATGATGGTCAATGAGCCAGACGCGCAAAATAAACCTATCGCCATTGTTCCTGTTGGCGATGGGCAAAAAGAACGGGCCCAATTGATTGCTCATCAGTTGCGGCATGCCGGGTTTTCCATCGAGCTCGGGTATTCCGGCAATATGCGCAAACGTTTGAATCGTGCCAATAAACTTAATGCCTGTGCGGCGATTATTCTGGGCGAAGATGAATTGGCCAAAGGTGTTGCCGCAGTTCGAGATATGGCAACGGGCGACCAGCAGGAAGTTTCTCTGGAGAGCCTCGCTGATTCCCTAGCGCGGTATCGGTCTTAGATCATGGTTGCTACATCAATCGACACACGTGAGGTTCTCATTGTTGGCGCTAATCATCGATCCAGTTCGATGGGCATTCGCGATCGTTTGTTTGTCGAGGATGCCGATATTTCTGGAATGCATAAAAAGCTTCAGGCGCGAGGAATTTATCAGGCCTTAATTCTATCGACTTGCGACCGCACCGAAGTAACGGTTATTCATCGATCGGGTGATGATACGGCAACGCGCATCATCGAAGCTCTTGCCGAACACGCTGACATGTCAATCGCGGAACTCGCCAATCAGTTGTATGTTTTGTCCAATGTTGACGCTGTCCAGCATATTTTTCAGGTTGCAGCATCCCTCGATAGTTTGGTGATTGGTGAGCCTCAGGTCTTGGGGCAGGTGAAGGCCGCTCATCGATTGTCGCGCACATGTGGTGCGGTTGGCTCGGACCTCGAAGCCTTGCTTCAATCAACGTATGAAACCGCTAAGCGCGTGCGGACAGAAACGAATATCGGCGAAGGTCCTGTCTCGCTTGCAGCAGCGACAGTTCAATTGGCCCGAGATCTTCATGGTGACCTTCAACATTGTAATGCATTGGTTGTCGGCGCTGGTGACATGGGCTCATTAATAGCGATATCATTGCGCGATGCGGGTTTGCAGCAGATCACATTGACTCATCCGACGCCGATTCGTGTTGAAGGAATGGCCCGGGACTTAAATTGTCATGTTGCTCCCTTTGAGCAATTGGCGGACCAGTTGATCGAAGCTGACATTGTTCTCGCTGCAATGGGGCGGCGTCACCATACAATGAGTGCGGCCCTTATGGCGGGGGCCATTGATAAACGCCGGCATAAACCCGTATTGCTCATTGATACGAGCTTACCCGGCGATATTGAGCCCGCTGTATCACGCCTTGATGATGCCTTTGTTTATGATCTCAACGATCTCGAGCATTTGGCGGTTACAGGACGTGCAGATCGACAAAATGAAGCCGAGAAAGCGACCGCTATCGTCGAGATGGGTGTGCGGCGTTATATGCGTCATTGCGCCGAGCAAACGGCGGCACCGGTTCTAACATTGTTACATCAGCACTTTGAATCTGAGCGGCAGCTGGCATTAAAGAATGCCGGCCAAGATGCCGAGAAGGCGACACGATTGTTTATGAACCGTCTTTTGCACATGCCAAGCGAAGTCCTGCGTGAGAGTGCTGCCGATGAAGTCGTAACGTTAGAGGGTTGGCGCTCGGTTGAAACGGCAGTCAAAAGATTATTCGGTCTCAATATCCGGGTTGTCGATACCGCAAACCAGGAAGAGGGCGAAAAGTGAGTTTAGATCAAAATTTAGATAAGGTCGCCACGCGCCATGAAGAGCTTGGTGCGAAGCTTGCCCAGGCTGATGTCGCGGCCTCTAAAGATTTTGTAAAACTGTCTAAAGAGTATGCTGAATTGACCCCGGTCGTTGCGGCAATTACGGACCTTAAAAATATTAAAGGCGAAATCGAAGACCTGAATGCATTGGTCGCAGACCCTGATAATGACGGTGAGATGCGGACTATGGCCGAGGAAGAGCTTACCGTACTCAAGGATAAACTGCCGTCTCTCGAGCAGGAAATTAAGATGTTGCTGTTACCAAAAGATGAGGCGGATGAGAAAAACGCTATTTTGGAAATTCGTGCCGGCACAGGGGGCGAAGAAGCCGCCTTGTTTGGTGCCAATCTCTTTCGCATGTATCAGCGGTTTGCCGAAGAGCGGAAGTGGAAATTTGAAATCATCAATATCAATGAAACCGGCATCGGTGGCTACAAAGAGGCCGTTGCTTCAATCACAGGCCGAAATGTATTCGCGCGCTTAAAATTCGAATCAGGCGTGCATCGTGTTCAGCGGGTACCGGAAACCGAATCAAGTGGGCGCATTCATACATCGGCGGCAACAGTTGCTGTGATGCCGGAAGCTGAAGATGTTGATGTGCAAATCGAAGACAAGGATCTGCGCATCGATGTTTTTCGGTCCAGTGGGCCAGGGGGGCAATCGGTAAACACAACTGATTCAGCGGTTCGGATTACGCATATACCCACCGGTATCGTTGTGAGCCAACAAGATGAAAAATCGCAGCATAAAAACAGGGCCAAGGGAATGCGAGTTCTGCGCTCGCGGCTTTATGAACATGAACGGCAAATTCTTGATAACGAACGAGCCGCAAATCGGAAAAGCCAAGTTGGCTCCGGTGACCGATCAGAACGAATTCGCACGTATAACTATCCCCAGGGCCGCGTGACCGATCATCGCATCGGTTTAACGCTCCATAAGTTGGACCGGGTCATGGACGGCGAGCTGGATGAACTCATTGATGCCCTTACAGCGGAAGATCAATCACGCCGGCTGTCAGAAGTTGAGTAGCAATGCTCAATATTCAAGAGGCACTCAATCAATCTAATGCGTTTTTAGCTCAAGCCGGGATCGAAACGGCGCGTCTTGATGCCAGATTATTGGTTGAATATGCGTTAGGGCTTGGTTCTCATGAGAGTTCGCTAAAAAGCGAGGGGATCTTACAGGATGAGGAATATCAACGCTTGCAGACGTTGGTGACGCGCCGCGCTAAGCGAGAACCACTCGCCTATATTATTACCGAGCGCGAGTTTTGGAGTCTGTCGTTTAAAGTGTCACCGGCGACGTTAGTGCCGCGACCTGATTCAGAAACACTCATTGAAGCGGCGTTGGAATATGTTTTGGAACGCAATGATGCTCTAACCGTTTTAGATTTAGGAACCGGGTCAGGGTGTTTGTTGTTGTCGCTATTACATGAATTGCCCCATGCAACAGGCGTTGGGATTGATCGTTGTCCTGAAGCTCTCAAAGTTGCGCGGTATAATGCGAATCAATTATCCTTATCCGGCCGGGCTTCCTTTGTTTGTGCAGATTGGTGCAACGGATTATCCGCCTCATATGATGTTGTTTTATGTAACCCGCCGTATATTTCGAACGACGAGCTAGCAACACTGATGCCGGAAGTTGCTCAGTATGAGCCTCACCATGCGTTGTCGGGTGGCGTTGACGGGCTGGAATCCTATCGTGCTGTCGCATCACTCATTTCTGACGTGTTGTCTGATCAAGGAAAAGTAATTTTTGAAATTGGTATGAATCAGGTCGCCGATGTCTCTCAACTCTTAATCCAGAATAACCTGCAAGTGATTGATATTAAAAAAGATTTATCAGGTTTGCCGCGCTGCATTGTGGCCCAATCATCACGCTCAAAAACTTTTTGACGAAGACCCCCTTAGGGATAAAAAAAGTGTTGGAATGCAGGCGGAACACGATTAAGTTGATGCCATTGGTGATCATTTGATGGTCACGGGGGAATGCACTTTTAAGTGCTTTCACACACATCTGCTCCCTAACCTGAATCGAAATCGTGACTTGGATTTTGATCCTGCGTGCAACGCTTGTTAGGTCGCGTGTGAGTCAATTAAAAAGATAAATAACGGGCGACGAAACGGAATCATGAAACCAAATCAAAGAAGGCCGCGTTCGCGCGGTAATGGGAAGCGTCATACCGGCCGAACACACAGCTTCGATAGCAGTGGGCCGGATGGTAAAATTCGCGGAACGGCTCAGCAAGTTTTTGATAAGTATCAAGCTTTGGGCCGGGATGCATCATCTGCGGGCGACCGAGTTGCTGCCGAAGGCTTTTTCCAGCACGCGGAGCATTATTTCAGGATCATTGCTACCGAACCTCGTCCAGCCGAGCCTCGTCCCGTCGAACATCGTCCCAATGTAGGTACGCAGACTGGTACCGAGCAAGAGCAGAAACCTGCGGCAGGTGCCGTCGAAGTGCCTATTGCCGAGACCAAAGGCGATTCGCCTACAAAATCTAAAGAAGATTCGCCTGCAAAAACCAAAGGCGATTCGGCTGCAAAATCCAAAAAAGATGCAGCGGCAAAAAAAGAGGCTGAGGCCCAAGCGCAAGCTTAGTTGAGCCGCTTCTTTTAAGTCTGATTCTCACAGAGCTTTCACACGATTTTGTGGATTTTGTATGATTTCGGTCAATTTCGCCAAATCTTTTTCTGATAGTCTTTAACTTGCGCCGCCTTATTTTCAGGCCATATTACGCCTAGCAAACATGGTTCAACGAACCTTGTTATCATGAGGGATCCGGCGCTGCCTTGCACTTAGGGGTGAAGGATTCGGTCAGTTAGGGTTTTACATTATGGATTTTGAGAAATATTCCGAGCGGTCCCGAGGATTTATACAATCTGCACAAACCATGGCGCAGCGCGCCGGGCACCAGCAGCTTACACCCCTTCACATACTTAAGGTTCTTCTAGAGGATCAAGAAGGCTTGGCGGCCAATCTCATGCAGGCAGCGGGCGCCGATCCTAAAAGGGCGCTTCAGCTTTGCGAGGGCGAGCTCAGCAAAATGCCCAAAGTCGAAGGATCGGGCGCGGGGCAAATCTACCTTGCGCAAGAAACCAATCAACTCTTTGAGCAGGCAGAACAGCTCGCGGAAAAAGCCGGCGATCAATTTGTGACGGCGGAACGCCTGCTTCTCGCCCTGACATTGTCAGCCGGCACGGCGGCGGCGAAGGTCCTTGCCGATTCTGGGTTAACGGCACAAAACTTAAACAAAGCCATTGAAGATGTTCGTAAAGGGCGTAAGGCGACGAGCGCTTCGGCAGAAGACTCGTATGATGCTCTCAAGAAATATACCATTGATTTAACGGCGCAAGCTGCAGAGTCAAAACTTGATCCTGTGATTGGCCGCGATGAAGAAATCCGCCGCACGATTCAAGTATTATCGCGGCGTACCAAAAACAATCCGGTTCTGATTGGTGAGCCTGGTGTCGGCAAAACGGCGATCGTTGAAGGATTGGCGCAGCGCATCATTAATGGCGATGTGCCGGAAAACCTTAAAAACAAAAAGTTGATGGCCCTCGATATGGGCGCTCTCATTGCCGGCGCAAAATATCGCGGTGAATTTGAAGAGCGTCTTAAGGCCTTGCTTGGCGAGGTGACGGCTTCTGCGGGTGAGTTTATCTTGTTCATCGATGAAATGCACACCATTGTCGGTGCCGGTGCGGCTGAAGGGTCGATGGATGCGTCGAACTTGCTGAAGCCTGCTTTGGCACGCGGTGAGTTGCACTGTGTTGGCGCGACGACTTTGAACGAATATCGGAAGTATGTTGAGAAGGATGCTGCTTTAGCGCGCCGTTTTCAGCCGGTGTTTATCCCGGAACCGACAGTTGAAGATACAATTTCTATTTTACGGGGCTTGAAGGAAAAATATGAACTTCATCATGGTGTGCGTATCCATGACTCGGCTTTGGTATCGGCGGCAACACTTTCAAATAGATATATCAGCGATCGCTTTCTGCCCGATAAGGCGATCGATTTGATGGATGAAGCTTCAAGCCGGTTGCGCATGGAAGTTGATTCGAAGCCTGAAGAAATTGATGAGCTGGACCGGAAAGTTATCCAGCTGAAAATCGAGCGCGAGGCATTAAAGAAAGAAACCGATAAGGCTTCGAAGGAGCGCTTGGAGTCTTTAGAGCAAGAACTCAAAGATTTAGAAGGCCGCTCCGGTGCCTTGACAAAAGAGTGGCAGGGCGAAAAAAACGCGCTTGCCGATGCCACCAAGATTAAAGAGCAACTCGACCAGGCCCGCAACACGCTTGAAAAAGCGATGCGGGAAGGCGCCTATGAAAAAGTTGGTGAGTTGCAATATGACCTGATCCCCAAGCTAGAAGCCAAGCTGGTTGAAGGCGAAGCACAAGAGCAACATACGATGGTTGAAGAGGCAGTGACGCCCGAACACATCGCTTCGATTGTGTCGCGCTGGACCGGGATTCCGGTTGATAAAATGCTTCAAGGCGAGCGTGAAAAACTTCTGCACATGGAAGATAAGTTACGTAATCGCGTGATCGGCCAGGAAGAGGCGTTATTACATGTATCGAACGCTGTGCGCCGCGCGCGCTCCGGCCTGCAAGATGCCAGCCGGCCGATTGGCTCGTTCTTATTTCTCGGCCCGACGGGCGTCGGTAAAACCGAACTGACTAAAGCCCTTGCCGAATTTATGTTCGATGATGATAGTGCGTTACTCCGCATCGATATGTCCGAATACATGGAGAAGCATGCCGTTGCGCGGTTGATTGGCGCGCCACCGGGCTACGTTGGTTATGAAGAAGGCGGTGCTTTAACAGAAGCGGTCCGGCGCCGTCCTTATCAAGTCATCTTATTCGATGAGGTTGAGAAAGCACATCCGGACGTTTTCAATGTTCTCTTGCAAGTGCTTGATGATGGCCGCCTGACGGATGGTCAAGGTCGCACGGTTGATTTTACCAATACGGTCATTGTGCTGACATCAAATATGGGCGCTGACGTTTTGGCATCCCAACAAGTAGGCCACGACTCCGCTGAAGTGTATGAGCAAGTCATGGACGTGGTGCGCGCTTCCTTCCGGCCAGAATTTATCAACCGTTTGGATGAGATCATCCTGTTTCATCATCTGTTGCGAGATCATATGGATGGCATCGTGGAGATTCAGCTGCGGCATCTGCAATCGTTATTGGCTGATCGCAAAATCGATTTACAGCTCGATACTGCGGCGCTGAAATGGCTCGCCGATACCGGGTATGATCCGGCCTACGGGGCGCGACCCTTAAAGCGGGTTATCCAGCGGTCCTTACAAAACCCACTGGCCAGCCTAATACTTGAAGGGGCTGTCAGTGATGGCGAAACCGTTGCGATCTCTGCCGGCAAAGACGGCCTCACCATTAATGGCGTCAAAGCCGAAGCTGCTTAATTTATGAGCCACTTCTCGGGATGCGTGAGCGTGCCGGGGTGGAGTTCGTGCCTGATGGTGGCGGTGGCCCGTGTTTGCTGCGGCGGGCCAGCCATACAAATATTAAACCTGTAATAAAGCCCCCAATATGAGCCCACCAGGCGATGCCGCCCATGTCTTGGCGATCGCCAATTGATGTGTAGCCTTGGAACATCTGTATCGCAAACCAGACGCCCGTATATAAGAGTGCGGGAAGCGGGAGGACCAGCGGAAAGAAGAAGATCGGCTGAATGATATGAACCCGGGCTTTCGGAAATAAACATGTATAGCCCCCCAGCACGCCGGCTATGGCGCCGGAAGCGCCGAGGGCAGGAATTTCCGATGTCGCATTGAAGTAGAAATGGCCATAACTGCCAACGGTGCCACACAGAAGATAAAATAATAAAAAGGGGATATGTCCGAGGCGGTCTTCAAGGGGCGCGCCGAATAGCCACAATGTCCACATGTTAAAGATTAAGTGTAAGGCACCGCCATGCATAAACGTGTTGGTGATCAGCGACAGATATGGGCTCGCTAATAAACCTGTATGTTCAACAATGGCAGCATTACTTAAGAAGGTTGGTACCAAGGCGAAATTAAAGATGAAGTTAATTTCGTCCTGCGTGGAAAGGCCGATTTGATAAAAATAAAGGGAAACGTTGGCAACAATGAGCGTCATCGTAATGGCTGGAGAACCGAGCGATGGGGCGTCGGTGCGAAAGGGAATCATCGAGTTGTCCGTTGGTTGCCGTCACAACGTGAGAGTTCGTGTACCGTACGCGTGCGGGCCCATCTTCGCAATGAGAGGG
>ENA-UOXV01004255-UOXV01004255.1-marine-metagenome-genome-assembly--contig:-NODE-4255-length-16562-cov-5.207791_pt1 | contig 16562 bp, 14 predicted proteins | sample MGYA00238165_ERZ766961 | MGnify/ENA primary metagenome ERZ766961 (study PRJEB28924, sample SAMN03173240) | marine metagenome | biome: Marine; feature: Water; material: Subsurface seawater | place: North... | reverse complement strand
ATCAGATATAATTCCACTTAGAGCCTGGATAGAAACTAGTTTGGTTTTCAGGTTAGGGTTATTTGAAACATGGGCAACCATAAATGTGACAACTCCAAGTAACCGTCTGGTTTTAAGAGATCATTATTGGATGAGTTTAACTGGTCATTTTTATTTTTAGATTGTCTTTGTCAGTCGTATTTTTAAAGTTAAATAGTTGGTGTTATAAGCAAACAAATTGGGTTTATGTTTTACCTTCGGAGCACAAACTAAAACAATGGAAAATATTGCTAATCTCCCTGCAAAAGTTGGGAAAAGAGTAGTAATTGTAGGGGCTGGATTTGCTGGATTGAAACTCGCCCGATCTCTTTCTGAGAAGTACTTTCAAGTAGTATTAATCGATAAAAACAATTATCATCAGTTTCAACCTTTATTTTATCAAGTTGCCACTTCAGGTTTAGAGAGGAAGAGCTTAATGTTTTGGTAAGTGATTTTATTGGTAAGTCTTATCTCGTTGACTTCACGGTTATTAATCAAGGAGAATATTCTGTAGTAGCAATTGAAATGAATCAGAAATTAGCCGCTGGCACTTATATGATCAATGTTAATGTAGGAGGGGAGAATCATAATCATAAGCTGATTGTTAGGTAGTTTAATTCTTTAACCCCAAATAGTTCTGTTTAGAATTTCATAGTAACACAATTTCTAGTGGTAATAGTTTATTTAGTTTATTTAAAACTAATTAGTTAGCAACCACCATCTAATAAAGACGTACTTTCGCGCCCAAATACATATACCGTGGTAAATTTCACAGATTTAGACCTTTCCGAAGAGTTGGTAAAGGTTCTACCGGAACTAGGTTTCGAAAATCCAACAGACATTCAAGCTCAATCCATTCCAATTCTAAATAAATTCGATTCTGATTTTATTGGATTGGCGCAAACGGGTACAGGTAAAACTGCTGCCTTTGGTATGCCTCTTCTTGACTTTGTAGATTGTGAAAGACAAGTAACTCAAGGCTTAGTTGTAGCGCCTACTCGTGAATTGAGTATGCAAATTGCTGAGCAATTCAAAATGTATTCTAAATACAAAAGAGGCTTAAAAGTAACGGTTGTTTATGGTGGGGGAGCGAATATTGTCCCTCAAATTAAGGAATTAAAATCAAAACCTCAAATTATTGTTGCTACTCCTGGTCGATTATTGGACCTGGTAAACCGTAGAGCGATCGATTTAAGTCATGTAGGTGTTGTGGTTTTGGATGAGGCGGATGAAATGTTGAATATGGGTTTCAAGGAAGATCTAGATAATATTCTTTCTTTTACTCCTGACGAAAAGTTGACTTGGCTGTTTTCTGCAACAATGCCAAATGATATTCGCCGAATTTCAAGCGAATACATGAGTAACCCAAAAGAAATTAAAGTTCTTAAAGGTGAAGAAACAAACAAAAATATTGAGCACCAATACGCACAACTGAAAACATCGGATAAGATGGAAGGGTTAAAGCGATTTTTGGATCGTGACCCAGACATGACAGGTGTGATTTTTTGTAGAACTAAAGTTGACACACAAAATGTTGCTGAGAAATTGGCAAAAGATGATTATAAAGTTGAGCCTTTACATGGTGACATGAGTCAGGCCATGCGTGAGCGTGTAATGAAAAGGTTTAAAAGTCATGAATTACAAGTTGTTGTAGCTACTGATGTAGCTGCACGTGGTATTGATGTAAATAACCTTTCTCACGTAATTCACTATTCACTTCCAGATTCTAGAGAGTATTATACTCACCGTAGTGGTAGAACAGCTCGTGCTGGTAAAAAAGGAATTTCTTTAGCTCTTGTAAATAGTAGAGAAGTTCATAAGTTAAAAGAATACGAAAGCAGACTAAAGATAAAATTCGAAAAAGTTAAAGTACCGTCAGTAAATGATGTACAAATTAACCGAATGACCTTGCACTTCGAATCCATTAGAGATACTCAAAAATCGCCTCACCTTACTGATGAAATTCTAGACAAGGCTTATGCAACTTGGGAAGGAATGGAAATCGATGAGCTAATTGATAAATTAGTAAGTCACGAGTTGAATAAACTCAATTATGGTAAAGACCATAAAGACCTTAACGATTCTTCAAAATCAAGAGATCGTGGAGACAGCAGAGATCGCGATAGGGGAAGAGGTCGTGATAGAGACCGAAGAGGTGATCGAGAAAGAGGTGGCGATAGAGATAGAGGCCCAAGAAATGATCGACGAGGTGACAGACAAAGTCGTGATCGCGGTGACAGAGGTGATCGTGGAGATAGAAGACCAAGCAGAGATAGTTACGGAGACAGAGATAGAGGAGATAGAAAACCACGTAAAAAGGATGCAGACACAGTAAGTTTTTTCATCAACTTAGGTGAGAAAGACGGTATGGATCGCTCTTCTTTAACGGAATTTATAAGTAAAGAATCTGGAATTAAGTCAGGTGATATTTTAGATGTTAGAATGAGAAACTTAAATGCTTATTTCGATATTAATAAAAAGCATTCAAGCACGGTTTCTTCTTCATTTAAAGGGAAAGAGAAAAACGGAAGAGAATTAAGAGTGAATAGAGACGATCATTAATCTTAAAACTATGATTAACAGGGTCATCGTTTTAGTTTTAATTCTATCGTTCAGCCTTCAAGGGATTTCACAAGCAAGTGAAGGATCTGGTTTTCTGGATAAAGGAAAACAACAAGTTGGTTTTTCATTGTCGGATATGAGTTCTGCAGATGCCTACGGCATGGAAATGCATGTGAGATACGGTTATTTTATTGCTAATAAGTTTGAAGTAGGATTGGATGTAAACACAGGAGTTCGTGATTATGGCATTACATACGGAAGCTTTGGTCCATTTGTAAAATACCATTTTATCGACAAATGGTTTTCTCCATTTGCTGTGGCAAGTACCGATTTTGGCTTGTGTGATTTTACCGATAACCGATCGGCTCATTATTTGTCTGGAAAGCTTTCTTGGGACAAGTATTTTGTAGGAGCAGGTATTGGTTTTTATGGATTGAATGATCATTGGGGATTTGAAACCGCTTTGGGTTATCAGGTAGAAAGTTATATTAGAAGAGATGATGGAACTCCCGAAAAATTCATCAAACAATGGTCCATTCCTATTAAGTGGAGAATTAGTTATTCGTTTTAGTCAGATTTACTTTAGATAGAACTAGATGATTGTTTTGTCTGGGCCTTATCCGAGTTCTATTTTTCTAGTTATCGGACTGTATGTCATTCCCTATTTTATTGTCTTAAAATTAATCAGTAAAACACCAATATTCTCTAGACCTATTCAAAAATTATCATTGCTTCAAAAGGCCTTGATTTCTGTTTTTGGTTTAATTATTTACACCCTGATTTTGTTAGTATATTTGGGTATGTTCGATACAGAATCAATTAGCATAATAAACTCAAAGGGTTAGTTATAGTGAAGTAGATTTTACAGGATTTGTAATAATCTTAGTTTTTCCTCCAGAAGAATGGAGTAAGAAGTATCAATACAGTAAATAATTCGAGTCGTCCTAATAACATTAAGAAAGACAAAAACCATTTTCCTAACATCGGTATTTCAGAATAATTATCCATTGGCCCAACATTACCTATTCCAGGTCCAATATTACCTATACAAGCTATGGAAGCGCCAATAGCCGTTTTAAAGTCTAGTCCCATTGAAGCCATTACAACAGCGCCAAAAATGAAAATCAAAAGATAGATTAGGATAAACGACAGTACGTTGAATACAATTTCTTCAGGCACTGCTTTTTTATTCAATTTCACTGGAATAATAGCAGAAGGATGAATCAGTTTTTTCAGTTCTAATAAACTATTTTTTAAGATGATTAGGTGCCGAACTACTTTTACTCCACCCGAGGTAGAGCCGGCTGAGGCACCCATAAACATGAGCCAAAAGAAAATTACTACTACCAAAGGCGACCAAAGAGTATAATCAGCCGTTACAAACCCAGTGCTCGTTCCTATGGCAACTACCATAAAAAATCCTTCTCGAAACGATTGTTCCAACGGCTGTCCATTTACCAACCAAACAATAATCGATACAAACAATCCGCTACCGATTGCCGCTAAAGAATAGAATTTAAACTCCTCGTTTTTTAGCAATTTGTTGAAATTGCCTTTTAAGGCAAAGTAGGTCATGGTAAAGTTGATTCCTGCAATAAACATAAAGAGGGTAATGATCCAATGAATGTATTCTGAATCATAAAAGGCAACACTGGCATTTTTAGTAGAAAAACCACCAGTAGATATCGTAGACATGGCATGGTTAACCGCATCAAAAACTGTCATTCCTCCACCAATTAATAAAATGGTCTCTATGAGGGTAAGAAAAACATAAATGGCCCAAAGACGCTTAGCGGTTTCTTTAATTCTAGGGTGCATTTTATCAGCACTTGGCCCAGGTGATTCAGCTGCAAATAGCTGCATTCCGCCAATACCCAATAGTGGTAATATGGCTATGGTGAGAACAATAATTCCCATTCCACCTATCCAGTGAGTAATGCTTCTCCAGAATAAAATGGAGTGGGGGAGTACTTCAATGTCGGTAAGAATAGTGGCTCCTGTGGTAGTGTAACCGCTAATGGTTTCGAAAAATGCATCGGTGAAGTTTGGAATTACCCCAGAAATCACAAAAGGTAGTGTACCTGTAAATGCAAGCATTAACCAACCAAGGGTTACAATTAAGTAGCCCTCTCTTTTCTTAAGTTCCTTTTTGTGATCTTTCGTTAGTAGTAAAAGAAACCCGCCAAGCACGAAACAGATTAATGCCGAATACAAAAATGAGTCTACTCCAGCTTCATCATAGCTATAAGCAACTGGAACACAAAACAACATGAAAATGCCGTTAATTGCAGAGAGTAAACCAAGAACATTAATAATAATGCCCCAGTTTAGCATGGATCTATTTGAAAAAAGCTTCAACTTTGCGAACAGATTCAGGTAAACAAAATACAATTAGCTTATCTCCTGGTTGAGCTTGGAAATCTCCCATGGTAATGAGGGTTTCCCCATTTCTTACAGCGCCACCAACCACGGCTTTTTTAGGGAACTTCAAGTCACGAAGCGGTTTTTTTGTAATGCGTGATCTAGCCTTTACTTCATAATCATAAATTTCGGCGTTGATACCACGAAGCATGGTTGAGCTGATCACATTTCCTTTTCTAACATATTGGAAAATGCTACTGGCAGCAATTAATTTTTTATTTAGAAATACATCTATCCCTACGGTTTTTGAAAGGTGAATGTATTCCATGTTTTCGACTAAAGCAATGGTTTTTCTAACCCCATGAGCTTTAGCAACCAAACAACTCATAATGTTGGTTTCACTATTACCTGTTACAGCAATAAAAACACCCATTTGCTCAATGTTTTCCTCTTCTAAAAGTTCAACATCTCTAGCATCACCATGTATTACCAGTACATTCTCTAACTGATCGGCAAGTTCAAACGCTTTCTCTCGATCTTGTTCTATAAGTTTAATATTATAATCCTTACAAAGTGATTGGCAAGTTTTAATACCAATTTTACTTCCCCCCAGCACCATTACATTTTTAAATGGAATGGACTGATTTCCAGTAAGGTTTAATACTCGATTTATTCCTTCTTGCTGGGCAATAAAATAGCAATCATCACCACGTAATATTTTTGTGTCTCCTTTAGGAATTATAGTTTCACCTTTTCTATGAAGGGCAACCGCCATAAAATTTAAATGAGGATTTAAGTCGGCGGCTTCTCTTATCGTTTTGTCAATAATAGGAGCTGTATCACCTAAGTGAATTCCAATAAGATTAAGTTTTCCTTTTTCAAATTGAAAAGCATCTGTAAAAGCACTTTGTTTTACTAAAAACGCAATTTCCTCAGAGGCTAGTTTTTCAGGTGAGATGAGTGAATCTATGCCCAGAGATTTTAAATCAAGTTTTTCATAGTTGTGAATCAATTCTGTGTTGGCAATTCGGGCAATTGTTTTATTAGCACCTAATTTTTTTCCAAGTATAGCAATGGTAATGTTGGTTGCCTCAGAGTCAGTTGCAGCGATTAATAAATCGCAATTTTTCACCCCAACTTCTTCCATAATACTTACAGAAGTAGCATCTCCCCTAACAACAATTACATCAGTATGTGCCTCGGCGTATTTTAATCTAGCCTTATCTCGGTCTACAAGTATAATATCTTGAGATTGATCGGCTAATAGTCTGGCTAAGTGGACCCCAACTTCTCCAGCTCCTGCAATAATTATCTTCATCTAATGGAATTCCACTTTTTTATCAGGTGCAAATTTATTCCTATTGATCAAGTAAAAAACTGATTGTTGTTATTTATTGGGCTAGTTTATCGGTTTTAGATCATCTCCAGTAAAAACGAACTGAATAATATTTGCACCCATTTTTAATGCTTTTTGACGTTTTGCTTCTGGATCGTTGTGTACAATTGAAGATTCCCAGCCATCTCCTAAGTCACTTTCAAAACTATAAAAGCAAATAAGTCTTCCGTTATAAATTAAACCATAACCTTTAGGATAGCCTTTGTCGTGTTCATGAATTTTTGGTAAACCGTTTTTAAACTCAAAATTTTGATGGTAAATAGGATGTGAAAACGGTAGTTCAACAAATTCTAATTCTGGAAATACTTTTTTCATTTCCAACCGAATAAATTTATCAAGACCATAGTTGTCGTCAATATGCAAAAAGCCTCCTGCAAGCAGGTATTTCCTTAAATTCTCAGCTTCTCCATTACTAAACACCACGTTTCCATGACCAGTCATATGAATAAAAGGACAGTTGAATATTTCGTCACTTCCCACTTCAACAATAGATTGCTCTGTATTAATGGTTGTGTTTAAGTTTTTATTGCAAAATTTGATGAGGTTTGGTAATGAGGTTTCCAAGTTGGCATACCAGTCACCACCACCATTATATTTTAATAAACCCAATTGAACATCTTGTGAAAACGAGTCCAAACAGAGAATTGTAAGAAAAAATAATATGACCTTTTTCATAAAAGTGCGTTTGTAATAGCCGAACAATATACCCCTGCAGTTTCGGTTCTTAAAATTGATTTACCGAAAGTTACCTCTTCGTAATTACTTGCTTTAGCAAAGCTAACTTCTTTTGAAGTAAAATCTCCTTCTGGACCAATGAGTATGTTAATGTCTGTTTGGTTTTTAATGGCTTCCGTAAAGGGCAGAGTTTTCATTCCTGTTTCGCAATGAGCTATAAACCCAGGGTTGTTATTTGCAACAAAATCTTCAAATGAAGTCAGAGCTTCTAGTCTAGGTAAAAAGTACTGCCCAGATTGTTTTACTCCAGAAATTAATATCTTATTTAATCTTTCAGGTTTAATAATTTTTCTTTCACTTCTAGAAGAAAGTATAGGGACAATTCGGTCAATTCCCAATTCGCTAGATTTTTCTAAAAACCATTCAAAGCGGTCTATGTTTTTAGTTGGTGCAATGGCTATGGTTAAATTGAAATTGGCTCTTCTTTCTATTTTATCAATTTCAATTATTTTAAGTTCTGTTTTTCTTGGATTTGCCAAGGTAATTTCTGCAAGTCCTTTTCGGCCATCTCCGTCCAAAAGTAAAACCTGAGAGCCCTCAGTTAATCTCATTACCCTGCATAAGTGTTTGGACTCACTTTCTGAAATGGAGATCTTATTTTCAAATGGAAAAGGATGAAAGATTTTATGCATTGGGCGAAAATAGAAAATAAACTTGTTATGCATTTGGAGTAAAACCTGTCAATTCGAGTAAATTTTACGATTGAAATGAGGAAAATTTGTATCGAGAATAAGGATTTGAACTTTAAAATAGTTCTCGATACGTTTTTTTATAAAAAAATCACTCGACCTGACATTTTGGTCAATAAGTTCAACCCAAATGCACAACGGGTAAATAAGTAAAAAAAAAACCTCCATCCTTATTCAGAATGGAGGTTTAACTTAGGAAATCCTAAATATTTAATTAAGCATTCTCAATTACTCGAGGTGATGCGGCCATTATTTCTTCATTTGCATTGGCTTCAAATTGTTTGAAGTTATTTACAAATTTAGATGCCAACTCATTTGCTTTTTTGTCATAAGCTGCTTTGTCTTTCCAAGTGTTTTTTGGGTTAAGAACATCATTTGGTACATTAGGGCATTCAATTGGGAAATGAAGTCCAAATACTTCGTGAGTATTGTATTCCACATTTTCTAATTCACCTGTAAGTGCAGCTGCAATTAATGAACGTGTAATTTTCAAACTCATTCTTTCACCTACACCATAAGATCCACCAGACCAGCCAGTGTTAACTAACCAAACAGTAACTCCAGCATCTTGCATTTTCTTACTCAACATTTCGCCATAAGCAGTTGGGTGAAGAGGCATAAAAGGAGCTCCGAAACATGCAGAAAAAGCGGTTACAGGCTCAGTAATTCCAGCTTCAGTACCAGCAACTTTTGCAGTATAACCGGAGATAAACTGATAAGCAGCTTGACCAGGAGTCAATTTACTTATTGGAGGCAATACACCAAAAGCATCACAGGTTAAAAAGAAGATGTTTTTTGGGTTTTGTCCAATTGAAGGAGTTGCAATATTATCAATGTGATAAATAGGGTATGAAACTCTAGTATTTTCAGTGATTTCAGAATTCTCAAAATCTACTTCATTTGTTCCTTCTTTAAAACCAATGTTTTCAAGTAAAGCACCTGGCTTAATAGCTCTAAAAATGTCCGGCTCTTTTTCTTCAGAAAGATCAATTGTTTTAGCATAACAACCACCTTCGAAGTTAAATACAGAATTTTCATTGCTCCAACCGTGCTCATCGTCACCAATCAATTTACGAGTAGGATCAGCAGATAAAGTTGTTTTACCAGTACCAGAAAGACCAAAGAAAATAGCCGTATCACCATCTTCACCAATATTGGCAGAACAGTGCATGCTCAACGTATTTTTTTGATGAGGTAAAATGAAATTTAAAGCAGAGAATATTCCTTTTTTAATTTCACCAGTATAACCAGTTCCACCAACAAGAGCAATTTTTCTAGTAAAGTTCAAAATGGCAAAATTGTGTTGACGAGTTCCATCAACAGCTGGATCTGCCATAAATCCAGGAGCGTTAATTACAGTCCATTCAGCATCAAAGTTCTTCACCTCTTCTTCTGAAGGTCTCATAAACATGTTATATACAAACAAGTTTGACCAAGGATATTCATTTACTGCGCGCAAGTTCATTTTGTAAGCTGGATCAGCACACGCAATGGCATCTCTTACGTAAATTTCTTTACCAGAAAGGTAATCTACTACTTTGTCGTAAAGTTTGTCAAAAGCCGCAGAATCGAATGGGATATTGATATCACCCCACCAAATTGCATCTTCAGTTATTGCATCTTTAACGATAAATCGATCTTTAGGAGATCGGCCAGTGAATTCTCCAGTGTTAACGGTGATAGCACCTGTACTGGTTTCTTCTGCTTGTCCTAAGTCAAGCGAAATTTTTTGTAATTCTGATGGTGATAAATTCCAGTGCGCTGTCGCACCTTTAATTCCATACATTTCAACTGTTGCATTGTCTGCTTTCAGCCCTGTTTCATTCATAATTTTTTCATTTTCTGAATTGAGCCTGCAAATGTAAGGGTAATAAAGCCTTAATGTTTAAATAATGTATCACACATTGTTAACATATATGGTTAATAAATGCGGTTATTTATTTACCAAAGAGCGAGCAGACAAGACCCAAGCTGCTATAAAAAGTACTCCTCCAATTGGAGTAATCGGTCCTAAATAACGAGCTGCCTCAATTCCATGAATAAGGGTAGTGCTCAGTAAATATATTGAGCCGCAAAAAAGAAAAATCCCCCATTGGAATAATCGATAAGACCATTTGGAAATGTTGAAGCCATTTTGTTCCAATAAAGCAATTAATATAATGGCTAAAGAATGAATCATTTGATACCGAACGGCTGTTTGAAAACTTTCAATTTTTACCGGAGGTAAAAATGTTTTAAGAGCATGTGCGGCTAATGCACCCAAAACTACGGCAATGGCCATGCTGTAGAATGCAAGTTTCAATTGTATTGTGTTGTTAACTTGTGAAGAAATTGTCATGAGTTAAGGGGCTTTAAGGGTATGTAGTGAGCAAATTTGTTACGCAAACTTAAAGGCTTAAACTAAATTGGAAGAAAGATTTATGAATAAAAATATATTACTCCTCGGAGCTGGCAGGTCAACAGCTTGTTTAATTCAATATTTATTGAATGAAAGCGAAAAGGAAAACTGGCACATTACTCTTGTTGAACAGAATACTGAATTTGCAGCGAGTAAAACTAACGGGCATAAAAATGTGACCATTCTTTCATTGGATATAGTAGATGATCATCAAAGAAAAGAATTGATCTCAAAATCAGATATCGTTATTAGTATGTTGCCCGTTCGCTTTCATTTATTGGTTATTGAAGATTGTATTCTTCTAAAAAAGAACATGGTAACGGCCAGTTATATTTCTCCTGAAATTGAAGCTAAGAATAAAAGCGCTAAAGAAGCTGGGGTAACCATTATGATGGAAATTGGAGTGGATCCTGGGATTGATCACATGTCAGCCATGAAAATAATTGATGAGATTAGAGAGGATGGGGGAGAAATGTTACTCTTTGAATCTTTTACCGGAGGTTTAGTTGCACCAGAATGTGATGATAACCCATGGAATTATAAATTTACTTGGAACCCAAGAAACGTAGTGTTAGCGGGGCAAGGGAGTGCTGCAAAATTCATACAAGAAGGAAAATATAAGTACATTCCATATCATAGATTATTCAGAAGAACCGAATTTATAGATATAGAGGGATTTGGGAAATTTGAGGGCTACGCTAATCGCGATTCGTTGAATTATCGTTCCGTTTATGGTTTGGATGATATTCCGACTATTTATAGAGGAACTTTAAGAAAACCGGGTTTTTCAAGGTCTTGGGATCTTTTTGTGAAGCTTGGTGCTACTGATGATTCATATATCATGGAAGGTTCTAAAGATATGACACATCGTGAATTCATTAATTCGTTTCTAGCTTACGACACTCATAATTCAGTTGAGCTAAAATTGAGGCATTATTTCAATATTCCACAAGACGATCCTATCCTTGAGAAATTTGAATGGCTAGATATATTCGCTACTATTCCAATTGGAATAACAGAGGATAAAACTCCAGCACAAATTTTACAGATAATCTTAGAGAAAAAATGGACGTTGAAGGAGACTGACAAAGACATGATTGTAATGTGGCACAAAATGGGTTGGAAGACTGCTGAAGGTGAAACCAAAATGCTTACCTCTAGTATGGTCGTGAAAGGAGAGGATAGAACTTATACCTCAATGGCAAAAACGGTCGGTTTACCTGTTGCAATTGCTACAAAAATGATATTGAATGGAACCATTAATGAACCCGGTATTCAAAGACCTATTTCTAAAAAGATTTATGAACCAATTTTAGAGGAGTTGAAATCATTTGGGATTTCCTTTGTAGAAAAAGAAATGACTCCTGAGTTTTACAGTAATTAGAGATAAACAAAAAGGAAAACTTGAGAATATCCCACATGAAATATTTTCTAATCGGATTAATTATTCTGGTTTTTCCATACTCATTTTGGTACTTTTTAAATTCAGACTCTTACATCACCATTCATGATAATCTGGATTCAGAATTAGTTTATATAAAACTATTATTAGAGTCAGGAAATCTCTTTGGATTTAATCTACATGGTGAAATTCCTCAAATAATGAATGGCCTAGAAAGGTCATTTATGCGATCAGGTTTTAACTTTACTTTTATTTTGTTCAAATTCTTACCGCCAGTATACGCTTACATTACAAACCACTTAATTGTTCATATCACTGGTTTTGTTGGTATGTATTTATTCTCAAAAAAGTATTTGCTAAAAGGGAACGAATTTTTAGCTTCGTCAATATCAGTTTGCTTTGGATTCGTGGCCTACTATCACATTCCTTTTGGACTTTCTATTGCGGGTCAGCCCTTGTTGCTTTTTGCTTTCTTAAATCTTTTAGAAAAGAAGCCAAGGACATACAACTGGTTAATAATATTAGCTTTTCCATTTTATTCATTTCTACCAGTAACGTTGCCATTTTTCATTCCAATTTTATTAGGGTTTGCCGTTTGGAAGTACCGAGAAACGGGGAGAGTTCCTATGCTTTTTTTAATAGGTATTTTCGGATTGTGCTTTGTAAATGTTTTAGTTGAATTTAACCTGATTTATTCTACTTTTTTTGGAGACATTGTATCTCACAGAACTGAGTTTAATAAGGCAGTAACCGCAGATTATTTTACATATAAAGAAATGCTTTACACCATTTTTAACGGAATGGAAAGAACTCATTATCATTCCGGGTTGTTTTTAACTACACCTATAATATTCGCCTTGTTACTCAGTCGGATTTTTCAAATTAAATACGAGAGTAAGGTTAAGCTCATATTTTGGTTTATTGTGGGTGTTACTTTTTGGGGACTGCTTATTAAGTTCGTAATTTATAACGAAGGGCACCCAAATTTTCTTGACACATTTAATCTAGATAGGTTTAATTACTTACTTCCATTTTTATGGTTAATTCTCTTAGGTAGGCTTTTAGTTGCTTTTAAATGGAATTCGATTTCACAGAAAACCTCAGGAATTTTGATTTTATTGCTTACTTGTTATAGTGTAATTATCGGGAATGAGGAATTGATGAGAAATTACAAGATTTTAAATTATGAAGAAGTTGATTATCCGACTTATTCACAATATTATGAGCCAATTTTATTTGAGGAAATTAAAAGCTTTCTTGGTTCAGAAAACGTGAAAAACAGTAATGTCTTGTGTTTAGGTTTTGTACCTAATATTGCTCAATTCAATGGTTTTAATACCTTAGATAGTTATCAAAATAATTATTCGTTAGAGTATAAACACGAATTTCGAAAAATCATTAAAGCGGAAATCAATAGAAGTGAATACATTCGAAAATACTTTGATGAATGGGGGAGTAGATGTTACCCTTTCACGTTAGGGCTACTTGCTAATGATCTAGTGGGCAAGAATTCTAAATTAGAGATACAAGATATTAGATTTGATTTCGAGCAAATAAAAAAAATGAGAGGTAAGTATAGAATTTCTGCTGTGGCTATTCAGAAAGTAAACCCTTCGGATTTAAAACTTCTAAAAGAATTTAATTCTGAATCTTCTTTTTGGAAATTTCACGTCTATGAAATAATCTAATGCGAAAGTTTTGAGCAAAAAAAAGGGGGCATTGCCCCCTTTTTTTATGTGTATTTATTTAAACACTAGCTTTTGAAAGAACTTCAGCTAAAGTACTTCCAATTGTAGCAGGAGAATCACTAACATAAATGCCGCATTCTCTCATTATTCTCATTTTTGCTTCAGCAGTATCATCAGCACCTCCAATTATAGCACCCGCATGTCCCATTCTTTTTCCTGCAGGAGCAGTTTGACCAGCTATAAAACCTACAACAGGTTTAGGGTTTCCAATACTTTGAATATATTTTGCCGCTTCAGCCTCATAATTCCCACCAATTTCACCAATCATAACAATTGCTTCGGTTTCAGGGTCTTCCATTAAAAGTTGTACCGCATCTTTAGTTGATGTTCCAATGATAGGATCTCCACCAATACCAATTGCAGTAGAAACTCCAAAACCAGCTTTTACAACTTGGTCAGCAGCTTCATATGTAAGCGTACCCGATTTTGATACGATTCCAACTTTGCCTTCTTTGAAAACAAAACCTGGCATAATACCAACTTTAGCTCCATCAGGAGTAATAACTCCAGGGCAGTTAGGACCAACTAATCTGCAATCGTAAGCTTTCAAATATTCTTTAACTCCAACCATGTCAGAAACAGGAATACCTTCAGTTATACAGATAATTACTTTAATGCCGCCATTAGCAGCTTCCATAATTGCATCAGATGCAAAAGCAGGAGGAACAAATATGATAGACACATCGGCTCCAGTTTCACTCACAGCATCAGCAACAGTATTAAATACGGGTCTGTCTAAATGAGATTGACCACCTTTACCAGGAGTTACTCCACCAACAACATTGGTTCCGTATTCAATCATTTGACCAGCATGAAAAGTACCTTCTCCACCAGTAAAACCTTGAACGATTATTTTTGAATTTTTATTAACGAGTACACTCATTTTTCTTTGTTTTCTGTCTTAATTTTATGGATGCCAAAAGTAGTAGAAAGCCAATTAGAAATCTACTCTTCCTCCGTTTAAATTATAAAATGCCGAAACTATTTCTACACCCGAATTTTGAACTGCATTTGAAATAATAGTTGATTTTTTCACTAATTCTTCAGCTTGAATATCAGCATTAATTTTAACAACGTCGTTTACTTCTTTAGAAGTACTGTTTTCCACTGCGGGAGTAATCAATGATAACAAGTGATTTAAATTAGGGCCATTATCGCCTCCTGCAACAGCTGCGCCGCATGCGCCACAACTTTCGTGGCCAAGCACTACTATAAGTTTTGTTCCCAAGTGTGCAACAGCGTATTCAATAGAAGCTATGGAAGAAGTGTTAGCTGTATTCCCAGCAACTCGAATTACAAAAACATCTCCAATTCCTTGATCAAAAACTAATTCAGGAACGACTCTAGAATCAGCACAACTCAAAATTATAGCAAAAGGAGCTTGTCCTCCAGTTTGACTATCCCGTCTATCGGAATTAGAATTTGGATGACCTAATTGATCATTCACATACTGTTTATTTCCTTCTTTTAATTTGACTAAAGCTTCTTGTGCATTCATAATAATCTGTTTTTTTTTGAGTGTGTAAAAATAAAAAAGCCCCTAAACCGATTGACATCGAAGGGGCTTTTATTAATAATTAATTGTAAATCCTATTCAGATTTCACAAACTTGTAGTAGGCTTCGTTAAGAATAGCGATATATACACCAGGTTTTAAAGCTGAAATGTCTACTTCAATTAAATCAGATACATTTTCCATTTTTATGGACTTATTGATAAATACTTTACCACCCATATCAACGATTGACAAATTAAAATCACCAGTCATTTGAGTTATAGAAAGAACCTCTCCATTTTGCCAAACTTTACCTTCAATTTTATTATAAGATTGAACTGAAGTAGTGTCTTTTGATGTATCCTGAGGAGTTCTAACAATAAAATCGTTGGCACTAATTGCCGTAGTAACGTCTAAATCAAATGTGATTTTTCCATTTGTTGCTCCAGCAGGAACTTCTGCCCAAACGGTATCAGCCATCCAAATTACCAGAGCTGCACTTTTACCATTGAATTTCACGCCAGGCTTATTAATAACATCTGTACAAGAAATTCTTACCGTATCAGCTATAAATGCTGAATCAGGGCTAAATGAATTGATTTTTGGAATTCTTACATTATAAGAATTTGTTGATGTACTTGTTTTGCCCCCTGCTTTAACAGAAATAACACCCGAAGTTGCCGTGGCAGGCACTGTAATAACTAATCTGGTTGTAGAAGCAGTATCAACAGTGACAGCTACTCCATTTAATTTCACTTCGTTATTTGCAGGTGTTGCATCAAATCTAAATCCGGTTAAAACTACTTGACTACCTCTGTAACCTTCTGATGGAGAAAATGAAGATAAAACAACTCCTGCTGGAGGTGCAACTGTAAATGTTTTGCAAAGGCTATCATCGGCAGTGCTTCCACCTACCCCATAAGTTGAATAAACATATTTAGCACAAACTCTGGCTGAGCCTACTTGTGTGAAAACATATTTTTCTTGCAGCGTAACGTCAGTATTTTGAGATGGAACTAAATTGGCAAACCCATATTTCCCAAAAAAACCAACTACTTTTCCATTTACACTGTATCTCAGTGAAACACTATCTGCTGCTCCTAAAATCTGTGAGCCTGTATTATGTAAGTTCACACCAAATGACATGGTATCGTTCACAATGATTGAATCTCCTGAGACTTTATGAGGAGGATTGACTGTAACATCGTCATAAACATAAACGGCTTTTACACCCAAATCTTGAGCTTGAACAGCCCAAGTAAAACAAGCCAAAAGGCAAAGAGTAATAAGTTTTTTCATAGTATTTTTATTTTTAAGTTTATCAAATTTATATAATAAAACTTAACTGAAAATATGTTTTTTGAAAAATCAATTTTTTGTTTTTTCTAAAACTGATATGAATGTGTAAAAAGGTGTTTAAATCCAACGAGCCAAAAATGCTAATTGAAAAAGTCTCTTTTATGTTTGTTCAGCACCACAATTCGGGCAAAACTTTGATTCTTTTGCAATGGCAAAATCACATTTCTTACAAACTTTTGTCGAATTTAATTCTTCTTCAGTAGTTTTTTTGTCCTGTGCTTCTTTTAGGTTCAAGGTCACAATTCCAGTTGGCACAGCAATTATGGCATAAGCTATCATCATGGCTACTGAAGCAATGCTTTGCCCTAGAGCTGTTTGGGGAGAAATGTCTCCATAACCAACTGTCGACATAGTTACTATTGCCCAATATATGCTTATTGGTATACTTGTAAACCCATTT
>ENA-UOXV01004249-UOXV01004249.1-marine-metagenome-genome-assembly--contig:-NODE-4249-length-16575-cov-7.060351_pt1 | contig 16575 bp, 23 predicted proteins | sample MGYA00238165_ERZ766961 | MGnify/ENA primary metagenome ERZ766961 (study PRJEB28924, sample SAMN03173240) | marine metagenome | biome: Marine; feature: Water; material: Subsurface seawater | place: North... | reverse complement strand
GCCCGCAGACGACCCACCGCCCGCCGAGACCGCCACCGCCTGCACCACCGGGGCCGCGAACGCAACCGAAGACGGAGGAGCCAGCACCGGGCCCACGCCCGGGAGAGCCGCGGCCGAGGCAGAGAGGACTCAGCCCGAGCTTCTGAGTTGCTTTATACACTTCCCACTTCTGAAGTGCTTCAGAGCTTCACCAGGGCGGTGGCGGCCCGCGCGGTGACGATTTCCGATGCGTGTCGCAGCAAGCAGAGGATACGGATGGCTTTTGCACGGCGTAGGTTGTAGAGGGCGTTCGGTCAAACACCAGCAATCTCTGAAGCTATCAAGCGCCAATGCGCTACAGCGCGTGCTCCCACAGTCACACTTCTGCGGCCCGCAGAGGGCGTTCTCAAGCAGCAAAGGAGGCCCCCCTGACCTTGACGCTATCCAATTCGACAAGATCAGGTCTTACCTTCAGGCCACCAGCGACAGCATCTCATTGGCAACTCTGGCCCTCTGTTCCCGACTGAAACCACACTTCGGCCTGCTCCGGCAGGAACTTTTCGATCATCGCGCACGTGGACCACGGCAAGTCGACCCTCTCCGACAGGCTGCTCCAGCTGACGAATACCATCCGCGAGGATGCTGATGCGCAGTACATGGACAAGCTACAAGTTGAGAAGGAACGAGGCATCACAGTAAAGGCACAGACAGCAACACTTTTCCACAGGGGATACATGCTCAACCTCATTGACACGCCAGGGCACGTGGACTTTTCTTACGAGGTATCAAGGAGCCTGGCAGCATGTGAGGGCTGTCTTCTCCTCGTCGATGCCTCCCAGGTCGCCAGCACCCGAACCTGCGCGCGACCACGTCCTGCGCAGCTCACCTGCCCGGGTGTGCATTCGTCACAGGGCGTCGAAGCACAGACTCTGGCAAACTTCGCTCTAGCGAAAAAGAGTGAGCTAACGATCGTGCCGGTGATGAACAAAATTGACATCACGTCGGCCGATCTCGCCCGCACCAGTGACCAGGCCCGGCCCCAGCACGCCGATGCGGTAGCCTTCCTTCCATTTGCCACGCTCAGCTGACCTTTCAGCTGCGATGAGTCCAGATGGAGTTGACGCTCGGGACGGACAAAGAAGGGCTGCTGATGTGCTCTGGCAAGACTGGCGAAGGAACACCGGCGCTTCTCGAGGCTATAATCCAACGCATTCCGCCCCCCAAGGGCGATCGCAACGCAGGCATGTGCGCGCTGCTCTTCGACACCTGGTTCGACAAGTATCGCGGCGTCGTGTGCCTACTTAGGTCCGCCCGCCTGCCGCAGCAATCGTTCTCGCCTGCCGCAACAATCTTTCTTGGCCCCAATGCGCTAATGCAGGGATGATGCTGGCAGGTTGGTGGCGGGAACGATTCAAGTTGGTGACAAGGTGTGTCTCAAGAGCAATGGGCGGGCGTACGAGGTACAGGAGGTAGGCATCATGCACCCTGAGCCGACACCCATGCCGTCGCTCTATGCGGGTCAGGTCGGTTACGTGATCTGCAACATGAAGACGCCCGGCGAGGCACGCGTTGGCGACACCCTTTGCGCCCTCGAGCACGTGGACACGATCGCAGCGCTCCCAGGCTTCGAGCCGCCAGTGCCCATGGTCCTGACCCCCCCATCCCCCCCCCATCGCCGCGCGCACCCGCGATAGGTGGTGTTTGGAACGTGATGCGGGTAGGAAAGACGGCTTCGGCAATGACGCCGCGCACCCACCTGGGCCCGAAAGGTCTTCGCGGGGGTCTACCCGATCGACGCGTCCGAGTTCGATTTACTCGACAAGGCCATGGGCAAGGTCGTGCCTCGCATCGCGTCACGGCCATGTTCCGCTGGTCCGCCTCTCGGGGTAAGCTGTTGTGCTCATTGATGGCGTGGCGTGCCCGCAGCTCTGTCTCAACGATACGTCAGTGACTGTGGTGAAAGAGAGCTCTAATGCCCTCGGACTTGGCTTCCGCTGTGGCTTTCTGGGGCTTCTCCACATGGACGTTTTCCGACAGCGTCTCGAGCAGGAGCACCTCGCCGACATCATCGTCACCAACCCGGTGCGCCGCCTCAGCAGTCTAAAGCCGTGCCAAAGTCAGCACGAACCGGCGCCCCAACTGCTGAGTGGGCCGTGTGATCAACAGACAGTGCCATTCATCGCACGGATGAGGAAAAACCCCGAAGAGGATGTGATCGTCTCGAACCCGTCAAACTTTCCAGACGTGAACGAGGTGGCTGAGTTTCAGGAGCCTATGATCAAGGCCAACATCATCGTACCGAGCGAGTACCTGGGGATGGTCATTGAGCTGTGTGAGTCGCGCCGGGGCCATCAGACGGAGATGTCGTACCTCGATGAGACCCAGGCACTTCCCAGCTTCGCTGCATCTCCCGTCGACAGGAGTTTGATGGATGACCAGCGGCGCGGGGCAGGTCTTACTTGGGTACGAGCTGCCGATGGGTGAAGTGGTGATAGACTTCTACGACAAGCTAAAGAGCTGCTCTCAGGGCTACGCCTCATTCAACTACGCCCCGTCGGGCTACCGCCAGGCCAACGTGCGCACCCGGCCCCTCATGCCCGAGATTGCGACTGCACCCTCAACGGCGTGTGAAGTCTATGCATTTGAGCTGAACCCTTTGCTGGGGCTGGGGCTGGGTTGCAGGTACAGAAGCTTTCCTTCCTGCTCAACGGCCTTCCTGTCGACGCTCTCTCCACCGTGGTCCACAAGGCACGCCGACAATTTTGCACCCTCGTGCGCTCCAACACTCGCCAGTGCACGGCCACTGATCGGTGCGTCCGGCGTGCCACAAACAGGACAATGCTGAGGACATTGCGCGCAATGTGGCGCTGCGGCTCAAGAACGTTCTGAAGCGCGAGCAGTTTGAGGTGGCAATCCAGGCTGTCGTCGGCAGCAAGGTCCATTCGCGCCGCCCGAGGTGCATGAGTGGGGGACGAAGTGCGTGATTCGCGATGGGATTGACGCGCAGGTCCTGGCGCGGGAGACAATCAAGGCGGTGCGCAAGAACGTTCTAGTCAAATCGGGGAAGACAGTAGGTGGAGGCGACGTGTCGCGAAAGAAGAAGTTGCTCGAGAAGCAGAAAGAGGGCAAGAAGCGGATGAAGCGCGTAGGAAATGTCGAGCTCTCGCAGGAGGCATTCCTGTCTGTTATCAAGACCTCGTAGAAGAGTTGACCGCACCAGGGGCTGACTTGTAGCTGCCTGGCTGCGGTGCCCCCGACTATGCACTGCCCGTCCTGCACACCAGCCTTCATCCAGTATTGTTCGTGGACTATGTCTGAGCTTTAGCCAAAACAGAATCAGGGCATTTGAACGTAATGGCTTAGCCCTGAGCTGACGTGCAACGATAACAGATAGATGAATTCCATGCTAGCCTGCTCCATCCTCTACCTGAAATCTCACGGAATAGGAAGAGCACTGACCTTCGACGGGATCTCAACACTCATAGTGATTCTCAATGAGGACTCCCACGAATGACGCCCAGAAAGAGGAGGATGTTTGCTCAACTGTATTTCGTAAGGCATGCGACGGCTCAGTTCTTCGTGCGTGGACAGGGGTTAAAAGTCCGTTTTTAATCCGCAGGTTCAAATTCCTCTTCCGAATCCGCGTTCCCTCCTTTGAGCCAGTGGGCGTTGTGCGGATACCAGGGCAGGCAGGGAGTGCAGGAGGGGATCGCGGTGACCGAAAACGAGGTCGCAGTGAAGCGAGACTGCGCCGGGTGGTTCTCAGGATCTAAAAGGCTGTCCTGGAAGCTGCATGCTGAGGAAAGGGTAAGCCCGATTTGTGCGCTGCAGCTGTCGGCCTCGGCAACGGAGGACCAGGGGTCTGTGACAAGATGCCCAAAAAATTCAAGGTGTTCGATGAAGGCCTGCCCGAACACAACGCATCCGGAGAGCCGCGCTCGTCAAGGCCCCTCAGGGAAAGGAGAACGAATGGGGTGGAACGCCTAGATCCGTCCTCCACTTTGGGAAAGCAGCAGCGAAGCACCACTCAGCCTCATCAGCCTCAAGCTGCAGGCACTCCAGGAGCTAAGTCTAACGCACGACGAAACCGTGATGCTTCCCAAAGCAAGCATAGCTCCTTGGATCAAAACGAGGAAGCACTTCTCAACACTCCGGAGTGGGAACCCGTCACAGGTTCACAGCCAGCTGTGCACAATCTCTTTCTTGGCTAGACCCGTTATCTGCTATATTGTCTGGCGTACCCACCGCAAGTTTTGGGGCTAAAGTGCCAGACATTGTCGAATGCACATGATTTTGACCTTGCGAAGGAAACGAGAGCTCACAAATAGATGCTTGCGTTGCGCAGCGTGTTCTGCAGAGATTGACCTATCACCCAGCACCTACAAGGAGGAAGACCATGGCGTCCGTCAGCCTCCCAATCCAACTTGGTGCGAACCGCCTAAGCCTGGTACGATGGACCCAGCGAAAGTCTCCAAGACAGCCTGGCGAGTTTACGAAGGCAAAAAGGACTTCACCACTACAACTAGCTCTCTTCAGGTCGTGCCAAAACCAAGAGAACTTGCATCCTAGCATCAAGAACTTCCATTTCATGAGGGCAGATACGTGGGATTGGTTGAGTATTCTCGTGAGTGTATAGTGCACAAACCCTACTGAGTCCAGTCTGATGTTCAGCGACAGCTCGACGAAAAGGATTTGAAGCTCCTCCGCAAGAATCATGAATCCAAGGAGGGTAGTCGCTTTCTCTATCAAACGTAACCGTCCTCGCCAAACCATCCCAGCCTCCTGCAGCCTTGCATTAATTTATCTCATTGTGTGATCTGTTTTCCGCAGATGGGCGTCCAAGGAGATGGTCAAGTTCGCCCTTGAAAACCCTGAAGTCATGCAGGTTCAGGCCACCCATGTTTTCTTGGTGAATAGCCCCTGCTTCTTGGTTGAACGCAGAGTTCGAATTCTGGATAGCTGGTTACAATTCTACTTGGTTTGTGTTTCGAGATGAGAATCGCGTGCCCAATCATTGACCAAACGCACGGAACGTTGCAGAATCTGTTTGGCTGTGACTGCGTCGACGGACAACACCCCAACTTCGCGAAGTACTTTGGACAACCATGTCGCACCCTGCTAAAACCAACTAGTGGCGCTATGTACTACATCAAGGTGCCTGGTCCTACGTCACCATCCATCCGAGATTGCCGCAGCTTCTGGAAGTGGAAAAAAACTGGGGCGGACGAGGCGCATCGTGCTGGTCAAGGCGAGCCGCGCCTGCATTACGAACAGTTCACCTGCAACCCGAAGAACACTCCCGAGCATCATCCCAACTTCTTCGTCGCTCGCGTGTACTCTTTCCATAAGAGCTTCTGCACGTTGTTTCCCAACCAATCTCGACTCTAGCGAACCTTCAGACGAAAATGCTGTGATTCTTCCCCTTTCCCTCTGGGCCTAAATCAACAGAGAATCCGTGAACGCGCAGATGCAAAGCATGCATTCGCAAGTCCGATGAGGGCAAATCGGACGAGTCGCAAGACAGCGTGCATCAGTACGTTCATGATATCGCCCTCGTCCAGGTCGCAAAATCCCCGCATTTGTAATGCTTCAAGTGAATACCTCGAGCTCTCGCTCCTGGCCGGCTTGCACGAGAGTTTTCCTAAAATCTCTGTTCCATCGCACACTGACTTTGAAGACATGCAACACGCAGATCCTCGACGGGCAAAGAGGCCAGGTTAAGCCAAGGAAGAGTGGGAAGGAAGCGAATTCACCAGCAAATCCTTTTGCCAGCAGGGTTCCTTCGAGCTCCTCCAGACATCTGACAGACTCTCCAGTCAACCAGGTTCTTGTGTGCATTGCTCACTGGGAATTAGGTCTCACGGCCTCTGTTTGCAGCACGCCCTTCGCAATCCCGATGACAGAATCTGAGCACCATTTCTACAGCAGGTGACGACTCCGGCTCGCAGCGACGATTCTGGTGCAGGTTCCCGAAGCGCATCCCGTGGTCGTAATTCGAGCTCACCCTGTGACGACGCCATGGCCCTGACTGGTCCTTAGCCGTCCCTTCCATGGTTGATTACTTCCATGCGTTTCGCATTGAGGCTTTTTAAATGAACTCTGAGAAGCACGATTGACAACCGGCACATCATGCAGGAGGGATCAAGAAATCATCCAACAGCCACAGCAAAAATGAGTACCGTATTTTTGTTCCACAGCAAGGTCTCCGAAACAAGGGAAACAATAAGCTGGTTGAAGTGGTGAGGAAGTCAGGAGGGTCGTCAAAGGCTTCTCGCCCGTCGGACAAGTCGGCCACCAGCACTCCTAGTTCCCGTGCTGGAGGCTCGGCCACCCGTTCAAGCTCAGTCGGCGCGATGCAACCCTGCCATCTAAATCTGGGTTCGCCAGTTCCGCGACAACGCTCACTAGATTTCCGCGAATCTCCTGCAAGCCGGCTCGATGAAGATCTTCTCAGTATGCACCTTACTGGCCAGTCTCCGGCACACGGGATGAAAACGCCTAGAAGACCGCCCGCCCACCCAAACAATGCGAACAACAGAGCTGCAGGCCCCGAAGACAATTTTGGGCCTGAAACGCGCCCGCAGCACAATGATTCAAATTTTGCAGAACCCGAAATGAACGTTGAGGCCGACCAAGACCAAATGCCTATTGTTTCGGAAGTCGAAACCAATCTGCAGTCTGCACGCGCAGAAGATGAGCCGATGTAACAACCTCGTCCCTCTTGACCGCGATGAGCGCCTGATCCTTTGAACTTGCTTGTACTTTTCGGTCCGCATTGTTTCACCAAGCATATGCTGCAGGCCTGAGCTCGAGGGAATGGGTGATTTCAGTGGGCTGAGTACCAGCGCATCAGATGGACTGTTTTCGCAGCACAACGACAACGACGCTGGCTTCAATCAGTATCCATGTTTGCTCGAGCAAACAATGTAAGTGAAGCGCCACCTCAACACATTCTGGTAAGTTCCCTGTTATGATTCTACAGGAGTCCTTACGATGTGTCTCGTGTCAGGTATATCGACCAAGATAATGACCGCCGTACCTCTATGGGATCTCATACGCTGCAGCTTTCCCCCGACCCCCCCCACTTCAACCCGCCATCTTTGGATGAGCATCCAGAAAACCAGCAGCTGTTCGGTGATGATACTTTGCTTCATCGTAATGAGGCAGTCGGAGGCCTCGCCGTAGTGGAGAATTCGATCTGGACCAACAACTGCACCGATGTGGCCATGCCCCCATGCAACCAAGAAGAAGACATGGATGTCATCGGACCTTAAGTCATGCGAGTCCTGCAAGGAAGGCCTCAAGAGAGCTCTGTAGACAAGAATTTCGGCCTGGTGAGGCCGTAGAGCTGAGTTGACTGACGGTTGGTTACCAGCCTCGCTGTTGAAAGTCGCGGAGGTTGATAGCTTTGTTGAAAGTCGCGGAGGTTGATGATGGTGTAAACACGTCTTTGTGCTGATCATGATCACACGTTTCTGTGAATACTTTGATGCCCCAGTACTCGACTCCGCACCTACTGAGCTTTCAAGGAAGCCTCGGGTGCTCGCACAGCCTGCTGTGATACGGGCTCTCTCGTTGCGGTGTTCACAAATGATGGAAAGTGCACTCCTTCTGTTCCTATGCATTCTTGGCGATTCAAGCACCTCGCAATGATTTCATTGACTCAACACCCTCTGTAAATTATGGGCTGCACCGCCGGCAGTGGAGTGGCACCGTTGCAGAGCGGGCGAGCATGCGCCTCAGACCCGGAGGGCGGTTCTGCGACGGCTCGACTTCAACAGCAATGCTAGCCATCCACTCGTCCTAATCATCTGGCAGGTCGTCGGCCTCCAGAGCTGCCTCGTCCCAATCACGGGACTCCTCGAGCGCAGCATCGTCGAGCAGCTCCCATGACGCGTTGTTGTCCTTCATCTGCGCTTCAAATCGCGCGAGCGATGGGAATACTCGCGAGATTGCAGCGAAGTAGGGCGCCGTGACATGGTCGATTAAACCCTTCTGTAGAGCGACGCGGCTCTGCACGAAGCGGTCGCACGAAGGTGTCACATCCATGCCCCGCTCACGCTCAACATCACCCTGCATGAAAAAGTCGTCGGTCACCCGCAGCGCCCAGCGGCGGGCGACAGCAAACGGCTTGACCACGTTCGAGATGTCCGCGGCCTTGATGATCAGCTCCATTTCAAGCTGCAGCGGACGCTCCTCCAATCCCACGGCCTCGAGCCAGCGCGCGTTTTCGAGAAATCGCGCGTGGCGTGCGAAGTCGGTAGCCAGGATGCAGCCCTGCACCGTGTTGCGGAAGCGCCACAACACTGGAGTCGACCATCACTTCAAAAGCGCGGAGCGCATGGTGCTTTTCGAGCAGCGCGTCCTTGAATGCACCCGCAATCTTCTGGCCGGCCCTTGCGATGAAGGGGCTCGACACCCCAGGGTGCTCGAGGTCGTGGCAGATCACGTTTCGTACAGCAAGCATGCAGCGCTTGACGCGTCCCAAGTCCCCTGCGAGCAGCGCGGGGAGGCCCGCTTGCTTGAAGATTTCAAGCACGATGTGACACAGATCGTCGGCTGAGAATGTTGTTGAATCCATCTCAGAGCTGCCAAGCAGTCGCAACGCTCGGGCCATCACTGCGGGGTTGCGCGCCGGCCAGCTCGGAAGTTGTATGTTCGACCACGCACGTCGAATCTTGAGCGCGCTCTTCACCGGCTGCGTCACATGCATGTGCATGCGTGCGGTCGCGGTTGCGGTCGCGGTTGCGGTCGCAGTCGCGGTCGCAGTCGCGGTTGCGGCACCCTTTCCACTTCCTCGTAGGCGTGGCAGGACTGCGCGTGAGAGGGCTTAGTGGCCCGGCATTATCAGCGGATGACACGACTTGCGGGAAGATGGATCCGCTGAAGCTAGCAGAGTGATACGCCCACGACAACAGATGAGATCGCGACGATGGTCGACCCTTTGTCGAAACGCGTTGGACGAAAGATCCGTGGCGCGGAGCAGCCGAATTCCTCCGCAGGAAGCAGTCTTGGGATTTAGCTGGTCGCGGATTCGCTTGCACGCCAAGCTCGACGCCCGCAGAGGCGTGCGCGTCGCGGAGAAGCGATGTCCCGTGTTTCATCGAAGACATTGGGGCGCGCGTCACCTTCCAGGTCTCACCACTGGGCTGGTGAGCTTCTTGCAGTGCCCAAAAATTTCTGCTGGGGGAGCATCTGCAGAGTTTTCGATTCGCAGTCTCTCTAAGACGGCCAAAAGATCCTCAAAGGATTCAATTTCGACACCCAGGTCATGCCGAGCGTGCCTAGCTGTATTCTATCGCGTCATCACGCGAAATCTATTTCGACAGCCGCCAAGACTGGCCGTTGCGGTCACACGCGGGGTTTACAAGTCGAAAAACTCTCATTTCGGACCAAGGAACCCTAAATTTAACTAAATCTACCAAATCTCAAATCCGACCCCGCCTCGAAACGAGTTGTCCCGCCGTCTTGCCCAGGAAACGCCGTTGTTTTCACCTGGAGGTTTGACCGCAAATCACATAACCACCCGAACGGGAGGTACCTTCTGAGTCGCCCAACGCACGGTCAGCGGGCTGCAACTGCCGGCCTGGGAGTCCCTTGCAATACACGCGGCGGCTGCGAGAAGCGTCGTCCGACACGTGACGGGCTCAGGAAAGCCCAGACGTCTTACCGCGACAGTCGGCCCGCTTCCGGGCTCTGTTGCGCGAGGAGACGCCGACATGACCTGTCGGTGCCGCTTGCATGACCATCATCGCGTGCGGTCGAAGTTTTTAGCTCTTGTTGTGCTCTTTACCGCACAAATAGCGACGGCGTTTACCCCAGCCAGCACGCCGCACTTGCTTCACGTAGTTCAGGGGTCGAAGTACAAGCATGCTTCGCCACTCTTCAAGGACACACGATCGCGGCTGCGAGCCCTCCCCGGTCTTGCTGCGTCCCTCGATCTACCGGGAAATCTCATCCCGGGAATAGGGAAAGCGACGTCTTCCGTCTTCAAGATGCCGAGGCTGGAGAATCCGATGACCCAGGAGGCCGCAGACGCTCGAGCGCTGCGGGAGGCGCAGGCTCGGATGGAGCGCGACGCGGCACATTCGTCGCGGCTCGCGCTGTCGCTCTACTTTCAGAACCACGAAATCGCGAAGCGGGGGTTTGCGGACGCCGAGCGCGTGCGCGTGGCCTCGCGCATCTCGCGATCCTGCCCAGCGCCGTCGGAGCGCCGCGGCTTCTTCATGGGCCACGGCTGCACAGCCGCGGGTTGCGAGATCGACCTGGACTCGCCGATGCCAGCGCAGCCGGACCACTCGCCAGGGCGCCACGTCTCGGCGATGGTCGAAGCAATCTCTGCGCGGATCGGGGCGGGGGCATCCGTGGAGCGGGTGCGGCGCGAGGTTGAGGAGGCGTCCGCACGTGCAGCGGCACGTGCGCAGTGCAGCTTTTCACTGGTGGCGGATGTGGGACACGCCTTGGAAGTTCTCGGGGTGGCGCATCGGATGGACCATACGGTACACGAAGAGAAGCGCTTTCGCGACGTGCTGATCGAGCGCCCGGAGGATGCGCCGGGCACGCGCCGCGGCGTCGTCGTGCAGCTGCTGGGGTGGGAGAGCTTTGTGCTGGGACGCGACGAGCCCAACGCGTATGTGGAGGCCAAACGGAGGTCATTGAAGAAGGGGGGATGGGCCGTGGTGCAGGTCAGCGAGCCCAAGTGGGTGGCGCTCGGGGCCGGGCAACTCGAGTGGCTCGCAGAGCAGCTCGCGGCAGCGGGCGTTTGGGGAGCGCAGCCGAGCGATCTGTAAATGTCGATGAGAAGTTGCTCGAGTGCCGTGTCTTGTAGTAGCCATAGCATGTGAGCACTTCACAGGTAGATTCAATCTCTGTGAGAAGGGGTAGGATGGGCGCAGGCACATGCTTTTGAATGGTTTAGAGCGGATGCCCAAAATTGCACAATCAAACCATGATCTCGGACGTGCAGTTTGTCGCGCCACCCCCACTACTACGCATGCTGAGATCAAGCCTGGCTGGGCTTGCCCCGGAAACTCTGGCAGATCGGAGACTGCTGTCGGCGGCGTCGTCGGCGGGGGTGCTCGGCGGCGCGCCCGGGCCCGGAGCGGGGGACCCCAGCGGGGCCTCGAGCGTCGAGGTTGCGGAGCCCCGAGAGGAGCCGTGCGCCGCCGAACGGGGCTGCGCAGGAGAGGCCGCGCGGAAGGCCGGTGGCGCAGGGGACGGGGAGAGCGAGAAGGAGAGCTGCGCGCTCCGCTCCCGCGCCTCAGCGATGGGAGATAGACCAGCGAGGTGCGGCGGCGCCCCCGCGCGCGGCGGGGGCTTGGGCACTCCCCCCCGCGGCGCGAGGGGCGGGAGCATGTGGGGGTCCGGGAGGACAGCCGTAGCCCGCCTCGCCGCCGAGCCGTAGCCCGCCGATGGCTCTTGATCAGAGACAGCCGAAGCCCTCTGAGAATTCCTCTGAGCGCTGTGCGGCTCCCTGCCGGAGTGCATCGCCCCCGAGGCCGCCGCGTGTAGGGACGCTGCCGTGTGTAGGGGCGCAGCCGCCCTGCGCGCCAGGTCCGCGCCCGGCGGCGAGTGCATAGCGGCGAAGAGCTGAAGCACCCGCCCTCGCGGCGCATCTGCCCCTGCTGCGCCGCGCGCAGAGGCGTCTCTCTCACTCTCTCGAGCGGTGCTCACGCTCGTCTGCCGCGCCTCGGTATGCTGCGCCTGCTCCGCCGACGAATCCGCTGCTCGGCCCGGCTCGTCGCCCGGCCTGGCTCTGCGATCGACGTCGGGGCTCTCCACGGCCTCCATCGAGGCCGAGAGATCGTCTGCTCCGGGCCCGCCTCGCCGCCGATGGCTCTTGATCACCTCCCGCAGCGTTGCCACCAGCCGCGCCTGCTCCCCACGCTCTTGTTCGGCGGTGCGCAGCGCCTATCGCCCGCCAAGCCACTCATCAGCCACTCTTGAAAGGGGAAAGAAAGATCAAACACAGCAAGGTCGGGGCACACCATCCTCAGGGCCTCCGCTTCACGCCCCTCAGCAGCAACCGCTTCGCCCAGCGCCACGACTTCGGCGCGCAGTGTACGTTCGGAGCACGTGGCAGCGGTCGAAGCGGCTGCGCGCGACTCCGCTTCATCGGCGCGCAGCAGCTGCGCCGCGAGCAGAGCCTCCTCCAACACCCGAACTCGCCCAACCGCGCATGACGCCTCTTCCTCTGCGCGATCGCGTGCCTCTTTGGCAGCACGCAATTGCTTCTCCAGCTCTGCAGCTCTCTCTTCGGAGCGTGACACCATCTGCGCACAAGCCACATTCCCGCTGTTACCACCAGCCCGCCCCCGGGGCAGCGTCGCGGCGGACGTGCAGTCGGGTGCAGGGAGCGATCCTTGGAGCGCTCCGCGCAGAGTTCGCAGCCCACGCTGTCGTGCAGCTGCGCCTGAGTGCCCTGGTCTGTCATGCTGCACGCCTCGAGGCCTTGGCGAGACTCGGCTAGTGCCATCTCCAGCTCCCTGCCGCGCTCTTACGCGTTAGTATGCGCGGGGCTGAGAGGCAGGCTAGACAAGGCACAAAGTGGTGCGGGGGCGGACCGGATGCGCTGCTCCAGCGCGGCAGTCGATGACCGCGCGACTTGCACCGAGGCGGTGGAGTCCTTGTTTTGCTCGCTCAGGGGATTTCTGATGAACGACTCCTGCGCTGGTGCTTCCACAGCTTTCTTGGCCAGCGATGCCTCCTCGCGCGCCCGGCGCAGCGCCCTGCTCGAAGTCGCATGCAACGCCTCCGCCTGCGCAGAATTTGCAACAGGAATATAATTTCCTCGCAACGAATGACAGGATGCTCAAAAGTACTGCTCACACACCACCCAGGGTGACCTATACCCGGTGGCACCCCGCAGTCGCCAACGCTTTTCTGTCTACAGGCAAGGGTGTCGTTTTGACACCCTTACGGCCAATCCTCGTCACATCAGTGGACGGAGCCACAGTACCTCGGCAGCGCGTGATGCGAGTTCCGTCACCTCTCGCTCCCACCTAGCAGCCTCCAGCCGGGCGGCCGCACAGTCATTCTGCAGCAGCTCGAGCAGTCCCGTCGTGCGTGCCTGTTCCGCTAACAGCCCGAGCCGCTCCTCATGGCATCGCCCAGACGAGCACTCAATGCTAGCGCCGCAATTGCTTGGAGCATCGCGTTGCTCCTCTTCATGACCATCATCTGACGTCTCCTTGCTGCACACCTTTCCGCCATGCAAAACGTCCACGCCCGCTTGACGATTCAGCACGGTGCCAGCTGCAGTCGGGCGCTCCTTTTCGCGACCCGGCCACGCGGGAGCTTCGACTGTCGCGCAGCTTCCCTTGCTCCACATTACTTGCTTACCACTGGACGATCGATTTGTCTGTCCGTCCGAAATGGGCAGCAAGGGTGATCGGAACGAACGCGAGGCTGCTGGGGAAGCTGAGGAGACTGCCGGAGAGAGCATCGATAGGTCTCGGCGCAGTGAGTCGATCGTATCGCCATGCAAAAATTCGCTACGCTCGGTCATTCGCCCTGAACCTAGACCAAAAGGCTCTGGTGAGACACAGTGCGCGCCCTGCATCGTGCCTCAAGCGTCCGCGGGAGCTGCCCTCCTCGCCCTCCTAGGCTGACTGAAAATCGTCAATTCGAATTTCCACGCATGGAAATTTGAGCCATTCTCTTTGACCATTCTTGGTTGACCTCTCCACAGCAAGATGAGGGGGGCGGAACATCAGTTGCCTGGGTTCCATTCCTCAGCGTCTCCACCCCCAGAGTCCGCCAGAAAAGGGACAGAAGGTGCTACCTCGAATTTATTTCATCTTCGCGCTGCACTCCTTGTTGCCAAGGTGTGTGAGGGAACTGTCCCGTCCAGCTGCTGAGAGGGCTTTGAAGGAAGCCTCCTGCTGGGGCATTCCTTTTAGAGTGAGCACCCAGCAGGTGTGCTTGTGCAGCTTATGTGTGCAGCCAAGTTTCTCTATGACAAGGCCCCGAATACATCTGCTCAATGGTCACATCAACCGTGGTTGTGCGCGGCAGGGGCGCAGCCATGGCCAGGGCGGGGGTTGTCCTGGTCTATGCGGTGCTCATCTTCCGCCTCTCCAGAGCGCTCGAGATTCAACTCGAGTGCTCTCCTTCGACGATGTGTTCGAGCGAGGTAAATGCAAATTGTTCTCCGTTTCTCGACCCATGCTCGCATTCGATCGATCGCGGTGACCTGGAGCAGGTAAGCGCAGAGATCGCAAACCGCAGCAGGCGCTGAATCGTACACCCCTGTCAATCTCTGCAGACCGAAGCTCACATTGTCGCAGTGGGTCTTGGCCTTCCTGATCCATGGGTGCAGCACTCTCAGTGCACTTCGTACGAAAGCGGAGAGAGAAACTGCTCTTGCACGTCTCCGTTGCGGCCAGAGTCGCTGTACTTGAACAACTCAGACTTGTCAATAGTATTCTGTGCAAACGTAACACTCCACTGGACCAACTTCAATTTCTCCAACCTCGTTCCTCCTCTAGATCATGAGGTGAATCCAGCGCCCGTTGTTGGCATAACTCAAACCCGAACCCGACTTGGCAAACCCCTGCAACATCACAGGAGTGGTGGCGTTGCGCGCCATTCCCGCACCACGAATGCCCGGATCCCTCGTCAAGACCCTGTTCGGACCTTCTCCCATCTTCTTCTACGTGCGAAGAAGATGGTCTCGGCATCCAGGCTGCCTGTCGGTGCGTCTGCCCGGAGGGACAATCCGTCCGAAAGGTCGCTCTCTGGGCACCTAAGCAAATATTCCCACCCGGAGACACGAGAAATGACTCTACATCTCTTCTCCGAACGGCGGATTTCCTGTACTGGCCGTTTCAAATCGAGTACTGGGTCTTTTGTGAAGCAGAGTGCAACTGCTCGGAGTACAAGCAGTGTGCGACAGAGGCTGACGTGGTTGCACATCCCAAGCACTGCTGGACGGAGGACCCAACGTCCCCAACTCCCGCAAAGATCTGCAGAAATATTTTTCCTTCCAACTGCTCCGATCCCATCGTCAGTGACTACAACGCCTCGTCCTGCGCCTGTTGGTGTCCTCCCGGCTTCGTTGCTCACCCTATCCCGCCCGACAACTACAGTTACCACACTCTCCTCCCACCGTTGGAGCCGCAAAACCCCTCAACTCTTCCGTGGAAGTGGTTCTGCGTCGACCGTGATGAGTGCACAGAATTCTCTCTCACAGAGGGCTATCACGCTCCGAGTAGCGGCGAAGATGTCGCAAGGATTCTGCGATGGAGTACTCCAACCTACTCGCCGCGGCACAACTGCGACCAGAATGCCAAATGCCGCAACACACCGGGGTAGATCCTAAACACTCAGCCCACTAAGCCATCGAGCATGTTCTCAGTGCATCTGCACAATGCAGATCATTCGAGTGCGAGTGCAAAGAGGGTTACATCGGCAATGGAACACACTGCCTCCAAAATTGTAATTGCACCATGCAGGGAAAGGTTCTCACCTGTCCCTCTTCGTCGGAGTAACCCTCTCAGTTTTGTATTTTTCACTGACAGAATCTTCCTTTGGCTATTTTGGTGACTTACACGGCACGATTTGGCAGCGTCTATGTGCGTCGTTTGAACATGATCACTGCCCTGACCCGTGGCACTCGAACTGCGACTACTTGCTTCCCTCAGAATGTGAGGAGGTTCGGATCGGAGACGAAGTTGTGTGCCACTGCATCTGTGCCGAAGGGCAGATACAGCGCTCTTTGAAGGTTGGCATGAGCGTTGAAGACCCTCCCGTAATTGTGACAACGGTTCCTCTCTTATATGACAACGGATTCAAACTCGCTTGGGCGGCGATGGGTTTCTGTGAGGAGCCTTGCAATTGCACAGGAAGACACCACCAGTGTGCCACACAGCGCGACGTTGACGCACGTGGTAGCCGATGGTATGCGTTTCCTGGATTCGATCAGCAATTGCCGCACCTCTATCCCTCGAATTGCTCCGACGACAATGCAAGCACTTGTAACTGCTCTTGCCCGCAAGGTTTCGTGCCGCATCCCGCGCCAGGATACGATGAGATGGAATATGCAGTTCCCAGACCGTGGAAGTGGTTTTGCCTCGACCGAAATGAGTGCGGGGGTGGATTTCACTCGACAAGCCCTGCGTTTCAATGGTGGCCGCAGTCCAAGGCGGAATTGCCCGAGAATGGTCAGCCGCAGCATAACTGCCACAAGAATGCTACATGTCGCAACACACCTGGGTCAGTGCTCCGCCCGGAAATGCAGAGCTCGACATCCAGTCGAGAGGTTTTCAGAAACTGACCTTCGAATGCGATGTCACGCAGGTCCTTTCAGTGCGAGTGCGTGGAAGGTTTCAACGGGAACGGAACCCACTGCGCGGTTGGCAACGGCACGCACTGCGAAGACTGCCAGGAGGGTTATCTCGGCAACGGTACATTATGCGAGGACATTGATGAGTGCAAGTTGTCACGCTGGATCAGGTGGGTGCTCTGGAAACTCCGCTTCCACCACAAGCTGAAGCCTCCGCGGACAACCACGGCGCCTGAAAACGACACGACCACCACCACGAGGCCGCAAGACACCGACCCCATCAGCAGCACGCCCAAGCCGGCAGACGAGCC
>ENA-UOXV01004247-UOXV01004247.1-marine-metagenome-genome-assembly--contig:-NODE-4247-length-16586-cov-5.948158_pt1 | contig 16586 bp, 15 predicted proteins | sample MGYA00238165_ERZ766961 | MGnify/ENA primary metagenome ERZ766961 (study PRJEB28924, sample SAMN03173240) | marine metagenome | biome: Marine; feature: Water; material: Subsurface seawater | place: North... | reverse complement strand
TCCAAGGCAGGGCTCGGCAATGACGTCTACAAGGTCGCCAACTTTATCTTCTACAGGGTCAGGGGCGGGCTCGGCATTGCAACGGTTGCCGCCAACGCGGTATTTGCCGCGATCACCGGATCGTCCATCGCGTCGGCATCGGTTTTCGCCCGGGTGTCGGTGCCGGAAATGCGCAAGTTCGGCTACACCACGCGCTTTTCCGTCGGGGTGGTTGCCGGCTCATCCGTGCTCGGGATGATCATCCCGCCAAGTGCGATGCTGATTATTTACGCGATCACCGCAGATCAATCGGTGGGGCAGCTATTCCTCGCCGGGATCATTCCGGGTGTTCTGCTGGCTGTCGCCTTTGCCCTGGCGATCGTGATCATGGCACGCTTCTGGCCGAAATTTGTCGGCGGGCATGGTATCGTCGAGATCAAAGAGGGTGCCGAAGACTGGCAGAACCTCAGCTGGGGCGATGTCACCCGCCTGATGGCGCCCATTGTCTTCCTGGTACTGGTTGTGTTGGGCGGGATTTATGGCGGGATTGTTACGCCGGTCGAGGCCGGTGCTGCCGGGTCGCTCGTTGCATTGCTGATTGCGATCTTTCGCCGGGCAATCAGCTGGCGGGGTTTCTGGGACTGTCTGGTCGAAACAGGCCATATCACCGCATCGATCCTCTTTCTCATTGTCGCTGCGTCGATGTATAGCCGTATGCTCGGTTTCGCCGGACTGCCGACCCTGTTTCAGGCCTGGCTGGATGACCAGGGATACGCTGTTATCGGCCTGATGCTTATCTACATCCCGATGCTGCTATTGCTCGGGACGATCATCGATACCGCCTCGATGATCCTTATCGTGGCACCGTTGTTCCTGCCGGCGATTGAAGCTCTTGGGCTCGATCTCGTCTGGTTCGGGATTGTGACGGTGATCGCCGCGGAAATCGGATTGTTGACGCCGCCACTTGGTATTTCGTGTTTTGTGATCAAATCGACACTGAATGATCCAACGATCAAGCTCTCGGACATCTTTGCCGGCGCCTTTCCGTTCGCGGTGATCATGTTTCTGGTGCTTCTTGCGATCATCGAGTGGCCGCAGCTCAGTCTCGCGCTGATATAGGCGGCCCCAGGCCTTTATTCTTACGCTAAATCAATAATTCTCGGAGGTTTACCGATGCGCAATCTGACCGAAGAAAATACAACCGATGTTGTGCTCAACGCCTGGTCCAAAAACCCCGACCCGCGTTTCAAGGAGATTATGGATGCGATGATCACGCATCTTCATGAATTTGTCCGCGAAGTGCAGCTGACCGAAGATGAATGGGGGGCTGCGATCAAGTATCTTCACGCATGTGCCGATATCTCATCGCCGGAACGCAGCGAATTTATCCTGACATCGGATGTGCTGGGTGTCTCATCGCTGATCGATACGATCAATAACCGTCGTCCAGACGGCGCGACGGAAAATTCGGTCCTCGGCCCGTTCTATATTGCGGAAGCGGGGGAACTCGGTGAAGTCCCCGTCATTCAGAACGGGGACGACCTGATCGGCGAGCGTAACAAGGACGGTGTGCCGAGTTACGTTCGTGGCATGGTGCGGGATGCCGCGGGTAACCCGATCGCAGGTGCTGCCCTCGATTTCTGGCAGAACGCGCCGAACGGCCTGTATGACGTCCAGGAGCCCGAAAACGGCTACAACCTGCGCTGCAGGATCATGACCGGCGCGGACGGGCGGTTTGCGTTCACGACGACCAAACCGCTGCCCTATACGATTCCGCTCGATGGTCCGGTCGCCGTCATGATGAAACGTGCCAAGCGGAATGTCTGGCGCCCGGCGCATCTGCATGTGCGCATCGAGGCCGCAGGATATGAAACACTGACGACCGAACTGTTTATCGATGGCGACGAATATCTGGACGATGACGCTGTGTTCGGTGTGAAAGATTCGCTGGTGCTAAAATGGGAGCTGAACGATTCTGCCGAAGACGCTGAAAAAGTTGGCATCTGGGCGCCGTTCTGCGACATTGAAAACGATATCGTCCTGCATCCTGTCGCGTCAGCGGAGGCTGCCGAATAGAGAGTATATGCCTATATGCATCAGGTAACTGTCCGCCCGGAGATTATTGACCGCGTTCTTGCGCGCCGTGGCCGGCACCATCTGTACGATACGCTTGACCCCCGGAAGACGGCGTTTGTCGTTATCGATATGCAGAACATGTTCTGTGCGCCGGGGTCGCCCGCCGAAGTCCCCGAATCCCGCGGGATTTGTGAGCCGATCAATCAACTTGCCGCCGAGCTGCGCGAACTTGGTGGACTGGTGATCTGGGTCACGAGTGCCACGGTTTCGCATAACGGCAAAAGCGATTGGGAACATTTTATCCGCAACTTCGTTGCCGAAGATGTTCAGCAGCGGACAATCGAAGCGCTTAAACCGAACAGTCCTGGTGAGCAGATCTGGAACGAGTTGAAAGTGGAGGAGGGCGATCTGCATGTCCGCAAGAACCGCTATTCGGTCTTAACGCCGGGCTCGTCGATGCTGCAGAGTATGCTGTCGAGCATGGGTGTCCGGAATATCCTGATCGGCGGAACTAAAACAAACATCTGCTGCGAAAGCACGGCCCGCGATGCCATGCAGCTTGATTACAATGTCGTGATGGTCGAGGACTGCAATGCCGCCCTGTCAGACGATGAACATCGCGCCGCGCTGGAGAATGTGATCCAGCAATTCGGTGATGTGATGACGGCCGACGAAACGATCTCCCTCCTGAAAAACCGCAAGAACGAACAACATGACAAGTGATCCTGTTTTTGTGCGCCGGGTAGAGGAGTTCCTCTTTCATGAGGCACGTCTGCTGGATGACCGCGAATTCGAATCCTGGATGGCGTTATTTGCTGATGATGGGATTTACTGGATACCGGCCACTCCCGGACAGACCGATCCGCTGGGCGAAGTTTCTATCGCGTATGAAGATCGCCAGTTGCTGGACGTCCGTGTTCGCCGTTTGCGGCACCCTGAAAACTATGCGGACCAACCGTCGGCGCGCACACGCCGGGTGATCGGAAACGTCATGCTTCAGCAAGGCGAAAACGCGGCGATTATCGCACGGTCCAACTTCACCCTCGCCGAGATCCAGAATGACGAGCAACGCTGGTTCGCGGGGGATTACGTTCATACGCTGCTTCCGGCGGGAGAAAGCTTCAGGATCAGTCTGAAACGGGTCAACCTTTTGAATTGCGATGCCCCGATGGGCGGCATCGTGATCCCGTTCTGACGTCGGGATGCCCGGTACAGCTGTGATTATGGGAGCGGGGGACGCTCTTGGTGGCGCAATTGCGCGGCGGTTTGCCCGTGAAGGACTGATCGCTGTCCCGTCTCGCCGCAAGATAATGCCGCTCGGCGAACTGGTTGCGGAAATCGAAGACGATGGCTGCCTGGCGGAGGGAATTCCGTGCGATGCGCGCGATGAGGAAGCGGTGATCAATCTGTTCGATAAGGTCGAAAACGAAATCGGGCCCCTGGAAGCCTTCGTGTTCAATACCGGCGCCCAGCACAGCGATTCAATTCTTGATATGACCGCCAAGATATACCGTCAGGTATGGGAAAGCGCTGCTTTTGCCGGTTTCCTGACCGGCCGGGAAGCGGCCCGGCGGATGGTGGACCGCGGCCGGGGAACAATCATCTTTACCGGCGCGACCGCAAGTGTGCGCGGCGGGGCCGGCTTTGCGTCATTTGCGGGCGCGAAACACGCATTGCGGGCGCTTGCCCAATCCATGGCGCGTGAACTCGGCCCCAGGGGTATTCATGTCGGTCATATAATTGTCGATGGAATGATTGATTCCGATGCCGTGCGGAACAAGTTTCCTGACCGGACGGCGGCGCTTCCGGCCGGGGGTATGCTCAACCCGGATCATATTGCGGATGCCTATTGGGGGATGCATGCGCAGCCGCGGGATGCCTGGACGTTCGAAATGGACCTGCGCCCCTCGGTCGAACAATGGTAATACGCCAAAATATTTCTTATTTTTGTCATCTGGAACCGTCTTGCGAACGTATAATCCGCTGACAGCCGTTACTGATCGTGTAAGATCTGAAAAAACTAATAAACCCGATAATTATTTCCACAGGAGGACACTATGAAATACGCAACACTACTCAAGACGACCGGGGCCGCCGGCCTGGCAGTTGCCGCTTTGATCGGCGGGCAGGCTCCGGCCGTTGCCGCTGATGCGAACTATGTTCTGAACACGGCCTCAACGGGTGGGACCTACCATCCGGTTGGCACGGCGATTGCGACGCTCAGCAAGATCAAACTGCTTCCGAAGCAGAAGTTCAGCCTCACCGCTGTTAATTCAGCCGGCTCGGGCGCGAATATTCAGGCACTTGGTGCGGGAACCGCGCATTTCGCGATCGTTCAGGGCCTGTTCGGATCCTACGCTGCAACGGGTACCGGTCCGGTTTCCGCTCCGCAACCGAATGTGCGCGCTGTCACCATGCTTTGGCAGAACGTTGAGCAGTTCGTGATCGCGAACAAGTACGTGAAGTTCGGAACCGCTTCCGACATGATCGCGATGAAGGGCCAGGCCATGGCCATGGGCAAGAAAAACTCCGGCACGATCGGCTCCAACCGGGTGCTGCTGCAGGGCCTGGGCGTGGATATCGAAAAAGACTACACGCCGATCTATGCGGGCTTCGGTCCCAGCGCCGACGCAATGGCTGACGGCAAGGCGATGGGCGCAGGCCTGGGCGCAGGACCGCCCACCGGCGCGATCACCAAGCTGATGGCTGCGAATGCCGGCAAGTTCACCATCCTCGACGTTACGCCTGAGGAAGGAAAGAAGATGGACGGCGGCCGCAATCTCTGGGTGCCTTACACCATCAAGGCAGGCACCTATCCCGGCCAGAAGAAAGACATCAAGACCATTGCTCAGCCTAATTTCCTGGCTGTGAATGACGATGTCTCCGAGGAACATGTCTACAAGCTGACGAAGGCGATCTACGAAAACCTTCCCTTCCTGCAGGCAATCCATCCGGCGACCAAAGCTATGGCAGTTGAAAAGGCGATGGCGGGTCTTCCCGTGCCGCTGCATGCCGGCGCGATGAAGTACTACAAGGAAGTCGGGCTGAAAATTCCCGCGCACCTGATGGCCAAATAGGACTAATTGCGGATTAATCCGTGATTTTTCGAAGATCATGAAATCGGCGACGGCCTGCAGGCTGTCGCCGATTTTTTTTCGCCACCAGGATATTTCACATGAGTTCAGATAACAAAACCATGGACACGGCGTCGGCCGATACCACTGCTAAAGAAGTGCCAACCGTCTTTCGTGAACGCATCTTTGACGTAGAGTTCGCGCGCAATAACAAGGCGTATTGGTTGCCGACATCGATGATTGTCGCGTTCGGGCTTTGGCATATCGTGACCAATCTTTATCTGAACGAGCCGGGAAGCTGGCAGAATTGTATTCATTTCGGCGGGTTTGCCCTGATTGCCGCGATTTCGTCGCCGACTTTCCGTTTTGAAAAAGACCGCGCCTGGGCAATCGGGCTGGATATCTTGTACGGGTTACTCGTCTTTGCCGCTGCGTGCTGGATCGCCTACGCGGAAGACGGTCTGTACACCCGCACCCTCGCAAAGACCGGTCAGACCTGGCAGCTGACATTTCTCGACTGGGCAGCCGGGCTCACGGTTATTTTTGCCGCCATAGATCTGACGCGGCGACTGACGGGCTGGATCATTCCGATCCTTATCATCGTTGCGATGTCCTACATTCTTTTTCTCGGCGAGGTTCTGCCGGGTGCATTCCGGGCAGCCAGCCTGCCATTGAGCGATGTGCTTTTCCGTTCAATGTATAACGACGAAGGCATGTTCGGGATCATCACGACGATATCTTCGGCCAACATTGCCCTGTTCATGATATTCGGCGCGTTCCTGGTTGTGTCCGGCGCCTCTGATTTTGTGATAGAGTTTGCGAAGATTGTCGCCGGCCGTTTTCGTGGTGGGTCTGCCTTCGTGGCAGTACTGGCATCTGCGCTTACCGGCACTATATCGGGCTCGGCGGTTGCCAATACGGCATCCACCGGTGTGATCACTATCCCGCTTATGAAATCCAACGGTTTTCGGCCGATGTTTGCCGCCGGTGTCGAGGCGTCGGCCTCGACCGGTGGGCAGATCATGCCGCCGATCATGGGTGCCGGCGCGTTTGTCATGGTGTCCTATACGGGGATCGATTACGGCACCATCGTCCTGTATTCCATCGTGCCCGCGATCCTGTATTTCATGTCGATCGCCTTCAATGTCCGGGTCGAGGCGATGAAGTACGATATCGGCGTCGAAGCAGGAAATGTCGTCGACTGGAAAAAGCTCTGGGCCGGTGCCCTAAATTTCGTCCTGCCCCTCGGCGTGATGACCTACATGCTGGTTTCAGGCCGGACACCGTCTTATGCGGCCTGTTTTGCAATCGGAACGCTGATCGTTACAAGCTGGTTTACGCCCAATAAAATGACCGCGCCGAAGATTTGCGAAGCCATGGTCATGGGCATGAAAACGGCGACCATGACGGCAATCCTTCTTGTCGCGGTCGGGCTTGTGAATAACGCGGTGACGACTTCGGGTGTGGCGAACTCTTTCGCGCTGATGATCGCGCAGTGGTCGCAGGGTTCGCTGTTTATTGCGTTGTTGCTGATAGCCCTTGCGTCGCTGGTTCTGGGAATGGGGCTGCCGGTGACGGCCGCCTATATCGTCCTGGCCATCCTGTCGGCACCGGCCCTGTCCGGGATGCTCGCTGACGGGCTTATCGTCGACCAGCTTGTTGCGGGGATAACGGACCCGGCAAAAGCGGCGATGTTTGCGCTGGTGGATTCTCCACTTGTGGCAAAAATAGCCACCGGTATGTCGCCGGATGAAGCGCAACAACTTGTCAGCGCAATGCCGTTTGAACTTGCCGTCGTTATCCGTCCGGTTCTGGTCGACACGGCGACGATGACCACGTTTTTGCTGACCGCCCATCTGATTATCTTCTGGCTCAGCCAGGATTCGAACGTCACGCCGCCTGTTTGTCTGGCGTCGTTTACGGCAGCCGGCATTGCCGGTTCTCCCCCCATGGCGACGGGTGTGGAATCGTGGAAGATCGCAAAGGGGCTTTATATTGTCCCGTTGATATTCGCATATACGCCGATGATCGGCGGCGATCTATATACCGTCGTTCATATCGGCTTTTTCGCCCTGTTCGGGATGTATGCCTTCGCAACAATTGTGCAGCGTTATGCCGAGGGGCCGATGTCGGTCTGGCTTTACCCGGTTATGGCTGCAGGTGCGGCCCTGTCCTTCTGGCCGATGGAGCTTTGGGCTAATATAGCCGGCGCGGTGATCGTATCGTCCTCGGTTTTCATCACGTCCCGTGCCGGGAAGCGAAAGGCGCAGGCCTAGCCCGTCAGAAATTCGGCAACGAATTCGGCGGTGTGCTCCGGGGCTTCCACAACCAGGCTGTTGCCGCATTCCGCGATGATCTCCAGCTGGGCGTCCGCAAACCCGTCGCGATAGGCTTCGGCATGTGCGCGGGGGACAAGGCTGTCCCGTTCGCCCCATAAAACCAGCGCCGGGTTCGTGTATCGGTCGAGCCGTGAACGCAGTCTGGGATTATGCAGGTAGGGCGGCCTGAAACCGATCAGACTGGCAAACCGGAACACTTTGTATTTGAGCATTTCCCGTTCGATGTCGTCCTTGGCATCGGGGATCATTTCCAACCCGGCCCCCGAACGAGGCCCGGCGAACAGCAAATCGCGGAGACCGTCATAGCGGACACCGTCATCCGGTTGCGCGTACCAGAAGATGTCGCCGATCGGGTGGCCGGGGACCTTTAGCCCGGTGGCCCCGATGAGGGCGAGTTTTTCAACCCGTTCGGGGTGTCGGACGGCTATCTCCGCGGCGATCCAGCCGCCGATCCCGCTACCGACGATGGGGCAACAGCCGAGGTCGAGGGCATCGAGGACGCGCAGGTAATGAAAGACGACGTCATCCATCGTTTCCAATGTTTCGTCGTCTGTTGTTTCAGCGCATCCGGGGTGAGCCGGGGCGATCAGGCGGCACGATTCCGCCAGCGCCTGATGAAACGCCATCGGCTCGGCCTCTATCCCGTGAAGGTCGGGGATGCCATGAAGATAGAGAACGGGGCTGCCGGTACCGATTTCAGTGAGCCAGACGTCATTACCCGCGACGCGTATTGATTTTCCGGTCATCAGACGGACTCCCTGTCGGCCATTTCAGGAAAATCGCGGGCGAAGATATCCGCTGATTCAGCGCGGAGTGCAGGCGCGACCTGTTCCGCAAAGAGCCGCATGCTCTTGCGTGTGAGGTCGTCCTTCATGTTCCCGAAATGGAACTGGATCAGCAGGTTGCCGGTCTGTGTCTTTTCGACAAGTGCCAGAAGTTTGTTGCGGACGGTTTCCGGACTGCCAACGATGATCGAGGCGCGTTCGTCGAGTTCCTCCCAGTCTTCGGTGTCGCCGAGTTGTTTGGCGCCGAATTGCCACTGCTCAAGGAAGCCGCGCCAGCTCTCCGGACTGGTTGACGGAATGCCGGGCCCCCAGGTCAGCGTACGGCCCTTTGTCCGAAGATGGCCTTTCAGGCAATTCCGCAGGAAGTACCAGATGCCTTCCTGGCTTTCGATCTTTGCCTGTTCGTCGGTCTCCGACACGTAAACCGACAAAAGGATGCCGAAATCGAACGGTGTATACGTGCGGTCGTATTTCGCCATTGTCTTTGCATAGGCCTGGGCGGCCTGCCGGGTCTGGTCGCCATGGCTCCGCGATGACAGGAAATACGCATATCCGCGTTCGGCGGCGTTCTCCATCGTTTCGCGAGAGCGCGCACCGGGCACCCATATCGGCGGGTGAGGTCTCTGTTCGGGGCGGGGCCAGGCATTGACGTATCGTAGCGGGTATTCCGGCCCTTCATGCTCGAACGGGCCGTCCTCGGTCCATGTACGGGCGATCAGATCGATCGCCTCCCAGAACTGACGCCGTGCACGTGGCGAGGGGACATCGTAGTTGAAGGCTTCCGGCCCGCCGCCGACGGCAAACCCGGCGATCAGCCGTCCACCGGACATGCAGTCCAGCATCGCGTATTCCTCGGCGATGCGGAGAGGGTTCAGATGAAGGGGCAGGATATTTCCGAGTACGACGATCTTGCCGTTCTTCGTGCGCTGGGTGAGGGCGGCCGCTATCATATTCGGCGACGGCATGAGCCCGTATATATTCTGGTGGTGTTCGTTCAGCACCATGCCGTCGAATCCCAGTTCGTCCGCGTAGACAAGCTGGTCGATATATTCCTGGTAGAGGCCCTTGGCCTGCTCGCGGTCCCACAGCGCATTCGGCACCGTCACCCAGCCACTGTCGTATTTTTCGTCAAAGTCTTCCGGCAGATAGGGATATGCCATGAAGTGCCAGCAGAACAGTTTGACCGGATGCATTTGCGCGCCCTCTGTTATGTTTATTGACGATGATTATAGAATGAATGCCGTACAGGGAGGAAACCGATGATTGAAACAAAGGGCATCGTCCATTTTACCATTCCGGTCAGCGACCATGAGAAGAGTGAGATCTTTTACCGTGAAGTGCTGGGTCTGGAGACCGTTCAGGTCGTGCCGCCTGTCGGCATGGTGTTTATGCGCTCCGGCGATGATTTCGTGATCCTGACCAGAAGCAAAACCCCGATCGAGCCGAATCCGGGCAAGGAGTTCTTCGTTCATCACGCCTTTCGGGTCGAGGTAGATCAATACGAGTCTGCCAAGCAGCATCTCGCGGACCACGACGTAGAGATCATTTTCGAGGAAGAGCGCCATGAAGGCGTGTTTCACGGTAAGCAGTGCTATTTCCACGACCCCGACGGAAATGTGCTGGAAATCATCGGGCTGGAGAAAATCGGCGACGGGTTTGCCGCGGACAAGCTTGGTGATGGTTTTTCGCCGTTTTCAAGCGATCCGGGTGCCTAGGACAGTTGCGAAATTGCGGGTTTGGTTTGAGGCCCCAGTCGATCTAGAGAAACGCTGATTTCAACACGTGTCCGATACCCCAGGCGATGGCCGCGGCGGCAAGGCCGATGCCCAGCGTTTCAAGCCCGGACCGGAGCCAGGACTGCGTCGACCACTGGCTTTTGATCGATCCGATTCCGAAGAAAACCAGCCCGGTCAGCGCGATCGCGGTCTCGAATGGATTCGGGAATGAGAAGAAAAACGGGATCAGGGGCGCCAGTCCGCACAGGATAAAGGCTGCAAACGTGCACATCCCTGATTTGACCGGGTCCCGGTAAGTGGTCGGCATGCCGTATTCTTCGACCATCATGGTGTCGACCCAGCGGGTTTTGTCCGACGTGATCACGTCCACCACCCGCTCGAGATCGTCGCCGCTGAAGCCTTTGGCCCGGAAAATCTCGCGGATTTCCATGCGTTCGCCTTCGGGGATCGTTTCGACCTGTTCTTCTTCGTAGGCGCGGTGGCGCCTGTAATCGTCCAGTTCGGCTTTGGTGCCGCTGTAATTACTGGCTGCCATTGAAAACCCGTCGGCAATAATGTTTGCCGCGCCGAGGATCAGGATGACGCGTGTCGACAGATCCGCTCCGACGACGCCTGCGACAATGGCGAAGGTCGTGATGGCGCCGTCAATGCCGCCGTAAACCCAGTCGCTCAGGTAGGACGTCTTGGGGCCTTCTTCGATGCGGTCGCGGATCGCGTGCGGATGATGTGAATGTTCCATGCCGCGAGTCTATTCCCGAAGCGCTTTCTTGTCGATCTTGCCGACGGTGGTTTTGGGAATATCAGGCCCAATGAAGATACGTTTCGGCATCTTGTACTTGGCCAGGTTCTCGGAGCAGTAGGTCATCAGGTCCTCTATCGTACAACTTTTACCGGATACGAGCGTTACCCAGGCGTGGATGACTTCGCCGTAATAGTCGTCCGGGATACCGACCGCCGCGGCCTCTGCCACATCAGGGTGTGCATAGAGAACTTCGTCAATTTCGCGCGGAAACACGTTATAGCCGCCGACAATGGCCATATCTTTCTTGCGGTCGCGGATAAACAGGTATCGATCTTCGTCAAATTCACCGATATCACCGGTATACAGCCAGCCGTTTCGCAGTGTTCGTGCCGTTTCATCCGGCAAATTTCGATATCCTGACATTATCTGCGGCCCGCGCGCACGGATTTCGCCGGTTTGGCCCGGTGGCAGGATCGTTTCGCCGGTTTCGAGATCGACGATCTGAACATGGGTTCGCGTGAGCGATATCCCGACTGATCCGGGTTTTTTGGTCCCGATGGCGGGGTTATAGGTCAGAACGGGGCCAGCCTCGGTCTGGCCGTAGCCTTCGAGAATGAAACACCCGGTCGCGTCTTCCCAGCGTTTGAGGGTGTCTTCCGGCAGGGGGGCGGAGCCGGAATAGCACCATCGGAGCGCGCTTACATCGGTCGTCGCGAAGCCGTCGAAATTGAGCAGGCCGTTAAAAATCGTCGGGCCTGCGGGCAGGATGGATATGTGCTCCGATTCAAGGGTTTCACAGAGTTCTGCCGGGTGATAGCGCGGCATGATTACCAGTCGTCCCCGGCAGTAACAGGCGAGATGCAGGCACATAGATACGGCAAAGACGTGAAAAAGCGGCATGACGCAGACGATGCTTTCGCTGTCCGGTCCTGTGGGCAGGATCGCCTCCCGCTGGGAGATATTCACCGACATTTGGCGGTGCGTGATGTTCACGCCCTTCGGATAGCCGGTCGTGCCGCCGGTATATTGCAGCGTCGCCGGATCGTCCGGCGCAGGGAAGGGCTGCGCTAACGGGGTTTCCCCGGTTTTGATGAAATCTGTGCCGCCGGCTGCGATCCGCGTTCCGCTGTCCTGCAACGGCGAGATCAGGTCCGAGACGCCGAGATCGTGGATTGTTGCCACCGGGACCGCATCCGACAGGATGTATTGCACCTCGCGGGCGGTATAGAGCGGATTGATCGGCACGGCCTGCGCCCCTGCCGCATGAATGGCGAACATGGCGATCGCCATATCGATCGAGTTCCCCATAAGCAGCGCGACGCGTTCGCCGCGTGCGCCAAGATCGACCATCTGGTGGGCGAGGGTGGCGACGCTGTGGGCATAGTCCCGGTAGGTAAGCTGTATCGACCCGGATTTAAGCGCGATGGCGTCAGGGCGACGCTCCGCAGCGTCCTGAAGCATATGTACGACGCTATCGTGAACAGTTGGCAGGGCGTCTGCTTCCGTCATGTCCGTCAGACGTCTGACACCATGATGGCTGCGCGCCCGGTCACCAGCCCATGCTCGACGCGTTCGTGGAGCGCTTCGGCACCCGAGAAATCGGCGGTTTCCGTCACAAGCGGCCAGACATCGCCGCGACCGCAGAGCTCCAGCGAGTCGATCACTTCCTGGCGGGTGGCATACCGGCTGCCCATCAGGACGAGCTCTTTTTCCAGCATTGCGTGGGAATTGGCGCTGAAATTCTGTCCCGAACCGCCGAGCGTGACCATCCGTCCGCCGCGGCCGAGTGCCTGGACGGCGGTTTCCAGGGTCTCCGTGGAGGACACAAAGTCGATGGCAACGTCGATACCGCCCCCTGACAGGTCTTTCAGGGCTTCGACGGCATCGCCGTCCCGCGGGTTGATGCAGATATCGGCGCCGGCCTTGCGGCAGGCATCGAACTTGTCCGCGGCGATATCGACGGCTATGACACGGGCATGGGCCCATTTGGCCAGCATCAGCATATGGATGCCGAGCCCGCCCCCCGCACCGAACACGGCGACGGTCTCTCCCGCCTTGATGTTTGCATGGCGGACGACCTTCACCGGCGTTGCGATGGCGTCCGTAATGACGCCGATTTCGGCGGGGTGGGCCTTCCAGTCCAGCGTTTCAGGCAGTTTGAGGAAATTTCTCGCCGGCAGCTTCATCAGCTCGGCATACCCACCGTCGCAGGCACGGCCAATATATCCGCCGAAATTCTCACACATGGTTTCCCGGTCGATCCGGCACCATTTGCACGCGCCGCAGGTCAGATAAAAATACGCGGTGACCGGGTCGCCGACTTTGACATTGGTGACACCCGCGCCGACGGCTTCGATAATGCCGGTGATCTCGTGGCCGATGATGCGCGGATAGTCGACCTTGGCGCGGCCTGCTTTCACGTGTTGAATGGTCAGGCCTGCCCCGCAGGCAATGACCTTGGCGACCGCTTCACCCGGGCCGGGGGCGGGATCCGGTACGGTTTCCAGCGAAAACGGCTCTCCCGGGCCATTGAGTACGAGTGCTTTCATATCCTGATTTCCTTTTCTTGTTCTTTATCGATCAAGCCGCATCACGGATTTCGATGACCGCCGCAACCGAACTGTCGCCCGCCGCACAGCCGTTGAACAGGCCATAGCCGCCACCACGGATCACAAGTTCCTCGATCAGCTCGCATATTGCCCGAAGCCCGGTTGGCCCCTGTGGGTGGCCCCAGATCAGGGAACAGCCGTAATTGTTCATCCTGGTGATGTCGAAGCCGGTCTCGCGGCAGAAAACGATGTCGTTCACGGCAAACGGGTTGTGGGTTTTCACCGCGGTGACGTCGTCCAGCGAGATACCGGCATTGGCCAGCGCCCGTTGAGAGGCCGGAACCGGCGCATGGGGCATGAATGCCTTGTCCGTGCGCGCCTGACCGAACCCGGCGAGGCGGATTTCGATGCCGGGGTTGCTGGACATCTCGCGCGCCTTTTCGCGGGTGGTCACGATCATGGCCGTATTGCCGTCGGCGGGGTGGGTCTGGCTGCCGAAAGTCACCGTACCGCCCGGAACAACGGGTTTCAGCGTGTTCAGACCATCCCGCGTGGTTTCGAATACGCCTTCATCGCCGGTCATTGTCGCAACTGTCCTGCGGAATTTCTGATCAGGGACCTCGAAGGGCAGGCGCATGTAGCGTTTCTGAAACGCGTTATCATCCGCCGTGGCATCGCAATACTGCTCAAAGCGCTGGGCGACGACATCGTGCTGTTCTTCTGATGAAATCTCCCACTTCCGGGCCACGTTTTCAGCGGTTCCGACCATGGCGACATGCGCATACGGGTCGTGTCCGAAATTATCGAGCACCCAGTTTTCGCTGGTACCGGTGCCGCCGGGGGCCAGTGGGTTCGGATAATAGACGTTCGGGCCGTTCGATGTGCGGTCGGTGGTGATGACGAGGGCCGATTCCGCCGTATCGCCGTCTATCTCCTGGCTGGCATTCTGCAGACACCGCGCCGACGTTGCACAGGCTTGGGCGATGGTCGGGCCGGTGACACGGTCGGCGCCCATCATTCCGGTCATCCATGGCGCGCCGTAGAATGACTTATACTGCGGCACCGTGATGCCGAGGATCGCCATATCGAATCCCGCGGCATCGATTTCCCGTCTTTGAAGCTCGTCTTTCGCGACATGAGCCGCAAGCTCTACGCTGTTGAGATGGCTCAATGTTCCTTGCCATTTCGCAAATGGCGTCGACCAGTATCCACCATAGGGGATGTAGGCGTCTGTCATCGGTGGAGCCCTCTCTGTCTTGTTTGTCGGTTGCAGCTTCGCCGCCCGGCGCGGGCGGGTCAATACGGCCGGTTAAGCCCGGTTATCCGTTCAGGCATATCCGATCTGCACCTTAGTGGGAGGCAGGCGAGGGCTCCGGCCGTTGTAGCTGGCCGCGTCGGCCGGTTTTGATGAAAAATACCTAATTCATTTTGTAAATAAAGATATATAAAATATTGATATTAAATGATATATTATAAATTTAATGCGTGATGTTAAAGTACTCTCTGAGGTGTCTGCCAGGCTTTCATCAGAGACGCTACCGGAACCTGATGGGGATTGGCGGGGAGAAGTTTGCGTGATGTCTGAAGGAAGGCTTCTGCTGGAAACAGCTTCATGCTTAAATATCGCCATCGAATTCGGGCGTGCCTGCTTGAAGGCACGCAGGAACGGATGAGCGGGCCCGCGCAGGTGGCCGCAGGGGAGAAGCAAGATGAAGAAGATGCGTTTGGAAACAACGTCGCCGTTTCAGGGGCTGGCGGAACTGGTGGCCGACGATGAAGGCCTGTTCGCCGAAGAGGGCATTGAGATTGAATGGATCAAACGTGCGAACACCCCGCGCAAGGCCGATCCGAAGATCACCACGCCGGACGGCCTGTCGGCCTTCGGCAGCCATGGCGAAGCCTTCGAGAAGGGCGGCGCTGATATGTACAATGCCTGCGAATGGGGCAATTACCGCCGCGTTCAGGATACCTCCGCAAAGGGCCGCCAGCTTGGCCGCCGGTCGATCATGGTGTGGGCCGGGATCGTGGTGCGCGAGGATTCCGAGGCTTATTCCCCGCAACAGCTTGCAAACAAACAGGTCGCGGTCCCGTATTATTTCGGCACGCATTATCTGACCTATCAGATGCTGGAGGGATTCCTGCCGCGCGATCTGATCAAAACCTGCCGCGCGCCGAACGGCTCCGCGGCGCGGTATGACGCCCTGATGAACGGCGATGTCGAGGCGACGACCCTGACCGAACCCTACCTGTCGCTGGCAGAAAAAAACGGCTGCCGGATTGTTATCGAAGGCATGTATCACGGCACTGAGGTCGCGTCCGAAGATATCGACGTTGACACCTATGCCGCGTTCAATCGGGCGGTGAAGAAGGCTGTGCGGCTGATCAATTCCGACAAAAAGCGGTTCATGCAGTACTTCATCGACCGGCATAAGGGCCAGCATCCGGGTATCGACACATTGACGGTCGATGATTTCCGGCTGTCACGCCTGCAGATGGTCGATCCCGCACCTATTCCGGAAGAGGAGCTTCAGCGCACCTATGACTGGATGCGGAGCTGGGACATGATCGACGAGCTGAGCCCGGACGTGCTGGTCGACGTGCACCGCCAGCAGGCGGCCCACGTTCAGGCAGCGGAGTAGCTCACTCCGGCGGCAGGATTTCCTGGGTACAGACCTGATCGATGAGATGATCGCGCCTGATATCCGCGAGATGCGCGCGCTTTTCATCCGCCGTCAGCGCCGTACCGATGCCCTGTGTCATGGCGAGAACGACCGAGTTGTCGCCCATGTCGAGCCAGTAGGAACGACGAACGAGCTTGCCCTCTTCATCGCGGGCAAACGGGCTGTCGGGGCTGCTGCCGAGATCGGGTGCGTGATAATTGGGCATGAATAAAGGTTCCTGTTCGGGCGAAATATGTATTCGCGGGGGATCATACAGGCGTTCCGCCATTAACCAAGGGGCAGGGCGGGAGATGGACGTCCATCGAAACGTCAAATTGCTGCACGATGGGGTATTCGGTAGCACCGGACGCGGCAGAACGTCCGGTTTTGGGGCAGAAGCGGACGTAAACTAGCATGATCAATCAGGTCCGCTAATAGCCAGGAACGGACATTCTGAACTCACCGAAATTTGCTCGCCGCCAACCTTGTTTGGTGTCGGTGGATTTTACATCTTTGGCGCGTGGACCATAACGGTTTACCCGCAAGCCGTTGTTATCGCTCGATACACGAAGTTGGTACGGTAATTGCATTGCCCTCTGCGGGGGGGCGTGATCAAGTGTTCCCCGGCTGTCGGCGGATTTACCCG
>ENA-UOXV01004246-UOXV01004246.1-marine-metagenome-genome-assembly--contig:-NODE-4246-length-16589-cov-6.652050_pt1 | contig 16589 bp, 8 predicted proteins | sample MGYA00238165_ERZ766961 | MGnify/ENA primary metagenome ERZ766961 (study PRJEB28924, sample SAMN03173240) | marine metagenome | biome: Marine; feature: Water; material: Subsurface seawater | place: North... | reverse complement strand
CAGTACGACAGGTACGTGATACCTCAATTGAGTCTCGAGACGTTTCCGGGCGTTGGCGCTGGCTGGAACGCGTTGAAGCGGGCAACCAATCGCCCGCCCCTTTTCTTCAACCCAACAGTGAGATCGACCGTGTCTGGAGTCGAGGGTCAAGACGCTGCTGGACACATTGCGGCCTACGCTGGCTATCCGGTTCGGATGACTTTCCAGGCCTCTGCAAACTGGTGTCAAGCGGCAGATGGGTCTGTGACAGAAGAGCACGCAGCCGACCCTCGTTGTTCGGTGCCGGATGCGGGTGTATCTTTCAGCTACGGACCGATGCCTCCAGGAGCGCGTTTCTCCTTAGTGCAGCCTGACGCAATCACCGACCTGCTCATCACATACGATAATCCTTTCTCGGCGCACCGCCCGGGGCACGAGCATGCGGTGGACAGAGTTGCGCGCGACTTTGCAAATCATCCGGGAGCGGAGCAGGCTGCTCAGATGGGGTTCGAGCGCATCGACGCGAACCTAAACTCTGGCAACGGCGGTGCGTCGGTTTACCTGTGGTTCCGGCGCTATGACCCAGTGTCAAACCGCACTGACCAGGAGGCAATAACCCACATCAATATTTCTGCGAGTTCAGAAGATGAAGCACGTCTTGCGGGTCTTGGATTCCACATGCTGGAAGGAAATCTAAACGAACAGGCTGGTGGTAGCGAGGTGCACATATGGTACAAGAAGGCATCAGGGATCGTATCCTTTGAGGAGACACGCCCCCTTCAGCCTGGGTTTGAGCTCGCGGTGACAAATATTACTGTCCTCCCAGAGGATGCGCCGGGAATCCCTGGACTTCCAGTGCCTAGATTCAACACATCTTCACCGGACATCAATGCATTCGCTGCGGGTTTGCAAACAGAAGACGATTTGTGGACGCATCTCCCAGGGAATCTCAATGATGGGCTGCAAAATCCGCTGCATCTGCACTATCGTCGTGCCCTATCGAATCCTGTATCGCAAACAGTCGAGTGGACACCCTGCGCGTGCGATGCAGGGCGGCACGCGTGGTGCGTGGCGGCGCAGGCGGCGACATCAGATGGCATGCGGACGACAGGGACGATGCGATGTGTGGCAGTTGATGTGGTTCCTGATGTCCTACCGGCGTTCGCGCGTCCTACGGCCAACGCAACGATACTCTTTCACATGGGACAGGAGCGGCGTGTGCCTATTGAACTGGACGTTTACAACCCCGACAAGGAGCTGCTATTACACGCGGGAGACCCCATGCCGGCCGGTGCCGAGCTTGATGTCGTTTATGATGTCCAGTCAGGATGTGCTGAGGGCGTTTGTCAGGTTCAGGCACGTGATCTCGTGTGGACGCCAGCGTTCAATCAGGGAGGGCTGGAGCAGCGAATTTGCTTCCGCGCCGAAAATGGCGTTGTTTCAGGGTGCGAGCCGCAGGGGCAGGCGGACTTCAGTGAGCGCTGCTTCCACCTCAAGGTTTGCTTACCCCACATAGCGCTGCCGCCGATTGAGAATGGACGTGAATCCCGGAAAAAAGTGCCTACGATCACGGAACTGCAATCCACGTATTGAATTGTGGGCGACTTGTCAGGTGCAAAAGTGTGTATATGCTATTCAGTACGAGCAGCACCTGTCCGAAATCGCGTCGCTGTTCAGGTTTCTCACCTGCTGCTCGGTGGCCCGGGGCGTACCGAAGCCCCGTGTAGCATGCCAGGCGAGGACTCGTGCTGCCTCTGACTGCTGTTGCCTCATCTTGCAGGACGGACTGGATTACCCTCTTCTCAATGAACCCGACTGTGAAGGCGCCTGACAGGGTGCTATACACGGGACAGTTGATCAATATTGGTCATCTTTATTCCGTCGTGCCCGGAGATACCCTCACCGCAATAGCCGGGGTATGACCCACCAGGCTCCTTGATTTTGTCGAGAGGAAATTCCACGTATCGACACGCTGTGTTGCCCCCTGCGTAGTTCTTGTTCGCCTAGTCCCTGACGTTTGGGCCCGGCTTTGCAGAGGTTCGGAACCAGCGTCGAAACCCTTCTCTCTCTGAATGCCGACCTAGAGCAAGAGCAAGACCGGATCGCAGTAGGGGATGAGCTCTGCGTGCTGCCTGACTCGTGCACTCCAGATCGTTTGTGAGCACCTTCAGCTCCATGGGGAGCTTGGCCGTTTCCACGGCAAGGCACCAGTTGCGCTGGTAAAACGTGTGGATGGATGGGTGATTGAAAGTGAATGAATTCAGATGAGCCAAGAAGGGCCGCCCATCTCGATGTTCGCTGCTCACGTCAGGATTCCAGTTCTATCGTCGGTCGAAGCGTCCTTGCCTAGCCGGGAAAACCTCCCTTCCGCGGGGGCAGCAGCTCCAGGATGGGGGGCGTGAGTTCACTCGCTCGCTGATTCGAGACAGCAAAGTTGCAGTGCCCTGAGGACGTGCTCGGTTGTTGCGGCGATTGAGTTTCAGGAGCGCCACACAAGTCAAATTAGTTTGAATCTCTCATCAATAAACGGGGCACCCTATTTTTGCCTGGAGAGCCCCGATGCGGTGGCTCGACCGGGCCTGAGAGAGCACCTTGCGTGTCTTGCTTGTGATCGTGCAACGTCTGAGTCCTGTCATAACAGAGCACCAGGTTTTTTTCACTGGCTTGCAGAGATGGGTTTTTCGATTAATCGGGCCGCGGTTGGCTGCGCGAAAGTTTTGAGCTGTTCAGACCTTCCTGTTTGATCGTTCGAGGCTTGATCGTTCGAGGCTTTCTGACGGTTCCGGGCCCCGTGGGGAGAGGCTTCTCGGACACCTGAAACCATGGGCAAAACATTTTGGGAGAATTGGGTGCTGGGCCCGCACGACCCAGAGAGCAGAAGTCCCGTTGGGTCGTTTTTCTGGTGGCTCGTGAATTCGGACGCATGGGAGATGATCTTCCTCATGTACATTCTATTCAACGCGGCGCTGAAGCTCACAGACCTTCGCATCCAGGTTTGCGTCCTAATCGTGTTTCGTCTTTCCTGGTTGAATGGCCTTGAGGTTCCGATTGTGCAAATGCAGCGATGCTACAAACCGAATGCCATTGCCCGCTGGCCCATGGGGCTCCATGATCCTGAGCGTCCCCAACTGTGGGCAGCCGCTGGAATGGGATGAATTCCTTTTGCAAAACGGGCTGATAGCTTGTATCATTTTCAACGCCGAGTGGCTGATCGAGGTGCTACTCGACACCAGTGCCAAAAATGTTGCGAGCGAACACTGGGCACCCATGCCGTGCTGAACACTGTGCCAAACCTGTGTGACACAGATTCTCTCGTATGGAGTAAGCGACTTTTTCGCAGACACATGGTATCAGACAGATACCTTCGTCAATGTCATGAATTGGGGATCGTACGCGGTGTCAGTGAAAATAATTGGAGGACCCCTGCGATTCGTGTTCGCGAACATCGCCTTTGTCAGAATGCTGCGATTTCTCAAGCCGTTGGGGCGTGTACGGTTCCTTTTCCCATCCAAGGTGGTGGTCAAGACTGTGGCGGGTGCGATGGCATCTATGGGACCAGTCTTGTCCCTCGTCGGATTTGCGGTGCTTTTCTTCGGGATCGTCGGAATTTTCCTCTTTGGGAAAGAAGGCCAACTATATTACCGCTGCGGCAATGCGTTTTCGCATAGTGCTGCCGCCGAATTTTACGATCAGAGAAATTACGAGCAACACGCTCGCTCGCTCTTTCTTGTTGCGGAGTGCCATGTGAACGTCGCAGCATTCGAGAAGTGTTGGCATTTGCATCCAGGACGAGCGGTCGGCTTGCACCATGAGGTTGACGTGGCACGTGTGCAAGGTATGCATGATTTCACTCATTTTTTGCCTTCAAGTTGTCTAATCCTTGGCTAATTGAATTGCTGCTCGAAAAATGGAAGTCGCCCCATGCACTTATCCTGTCGTGTCACACTCAACAGAGGATGCCGTAAACGAGGGAGTGGCACAGAGGAGGAATTTGTGGACGGGGTATGGCTTGAAGCGAGATCGTGATACTCTAGGCGATGGGCGTTTGCGGGCTCTTGTTGATGGAGAAAATGTACATATCCCACCAATTGGTTTTGCAGCAATGACTACTCACGCGCACTCTGACGGTCTCAGCCAAGGATGAATCTGCTAACGTGACTCGACGTACTGCTTGTCACAGGTGATGAATCCGGATAACATCACAGATTTTGAGCTTCATTGCTCGAACCAGGACCTTGGACCAGGTGGGTACAATCTTTCGTGCATTACCACCGTGCCACAGGAGCATTGTTGGTGCAAGTCCACAAATCCTGAAGAAATCATCGGCACCTGCATGCACCCCAACTGCGGGGAGGGGCTGTGCTTCAAGACCGCAGTGTCACCTGTGAGCGACCTGCATGGATTTTCTCACATGGGGAAAGCTGGTCTTACCGTCATTGCGCTGATGTTCCAGAAAAACTGGTCGGAGATGATGGATCTTTGTGTTCAAGCAGCTGGTGCAATGTTCGGCTACACCTATTATTTCTTGGTTGTCATTTTTGGCTCCTTCTGCCTGCTGAACCTTACTGTTGCTACAGTCGGACAGACATACACCCGAGTAAAAAAGCTCAGCGAGGCCAAAAAGGCCAAGAAGGAGGCAGAAATCGCACAGCGAGAAAAAATTCAGGCCGAACGCGATGAGATGAAGGAGAAGCAGCGCGCCGAGAAAAAGGCAGCAGGCGGTGATGAAGACGATGAAGATGATGCGGATGAAGTTGACTTGCTCTTCGATCAAGTACGTGCGCGGCTCTACTGGGGTCTTGGATTGGTCGGCGTACCATTCGCACACCGCATTTACTTCAAGGGGTGGTACGAGGGTTGGTTCTTTGTGCTTCGCTGCGTCACGCTGAACTACTTTTACGTTGGGTGGATTATCGATGGGCTTGCTCTTGATACAGTGAATCAGGTCGCCTCTGAGGCAGAGGTAGAGCGGCGACAAGTCGCCATCGATAAGCGCAAGGAACACCTCGATTCTGAGATTTCGCGCATCGAATCCTTGATGCTGGACCCGCAGATCATGAAACTCTCAGTCTTTTTGTCGTATCCTACGAAGGATTTCCCCTGCATGTACTCTCGAGAGGTGCTGGAGAACCAGTACAACAAGTTCAAGGCCGAAAATCCGAAAGCATTCCCTGCAAGCGAGACAGATGTCGGCAACATGGACGACCTGGCAGGCCTCGAGGACGACGACAGCGAAGAGAGCTCTGAAGGAGGAGAGGATGTAGAAACCTCCACCTCGGAGGAGGGTGGCCAGTCGCACTTCGCATGGTTTGCCGACTTCGTCGTTATTGCAAACGCAGGTACGCTGGCGATGACAGGCTTCAATGATCATTGGAACCCGTTACTTGAGGCAGTAGGGTATTTCGCATCGATCTTCTTCATTGTTGAAGCCATGGTTAAGAGCAAGGCCTATGGTGGCTGGTCATACTACCTCACGGACTCCAGCAATGTCTTTGACTTTACCCTTGTCGTTATTCCAACTATTGGCGAGGTCAAATTGATCCCACGTCGACCTCTTGACCTGTCCGTCCCTTGATCGGAGTCCTTACGCGAGAGCTCGCAGGTGACAACGCTCGCAACTGAGGCGCTTTTTGGACGTGCGGACTTCATCTATCAGGCGCTTGCTCTTCAGGCATTACGTGTCTTTCGCATCGGAAAGCTGACAAAACATCTTGTTGGACTGAAGCGGCTCACTGCGCAGGCATTTGGAAGTCCTGAGGTTTGCTCCTGCTTCCTTTGCACGCTGTAAACTTGTTCATTCTAGAATACTTCGGGGACGCAGGCACTGCAGAACTAGTGAGGGGTTTGTAACTTTTGACCGATGCAGGGGGTGATTTATGCGATGGCAGTGACGATTGTGTTCATTGTGTTCTACTCGCTCTTCGGAAATGAGCTTTTCAAGTCATCCATCGCCTTCGCAATGCGTCGGAACGACTATCAGTATCCACTCGAGGCCATGAAGGCGATGATTGAATTTCTGTTTGGCGAAAGTTATTATGAGAATCTTCGCATTGGTAGCGAAGAGCAGGATGTCGTTGGGATTTTTTACTTCGTGGTCTTTTTCTACGTTGCCAACTTCCTCGTGCTGCGAATGTTCATTGCACTCATTCTTGAGAATTTCGAGTTCACTGAGGACCAGCGCGCCTGTCTGCAAATACAGCTCTTCCAGCGAACTCAGGTTCTCATGAACGATCTGATCGATGGAAAGGCCAAAACATATCCGTTGGATGAGCTGTGGGGAAGGCTGCGCAAGCAGAATCTGGACGAGGACCAGCTGCGAGATTTCCAAAACCGTTGGCGACAGGTAGTGGTGGATCGTGCTGCTGAGCAGGGGGAAACAGAAGTCAAGGCTAAGCTGTGGGATATCATCATCGCTGCTGAGGCGCGCAAGACCGACGTGGTTGCCGCTCTTGAAGGCGACCGCTCTGCGTTGATGCAGCTTTTGAACCAGCTCAATCAGACAGTTCGGGCTTTTGTGTATGACCTGGTCGAGAACAAGAATTTCAACCTCTTCGTCGCTGCAGCGATTATATTTTCTGTCGTTCTGCTGCAGATTGACCCGCCTGAGGATCCGATCATGGACCCAAGCCTGCGCCAGACAATTGATCGTTCGCTGCTCATTTTTTTCACTACGGAGGTCAGCGCAAAAATGTATGCCTTCGGGACGTTTTCGCAGGCACTCCCAGTCCGCCGCACTTTTGAATTTCCGCAGGGTAAGCCACCCTTCTTCTCTAATACCGAGGAAGGCGGTTGGAACGCCCTGGATTTTATCTTCATCGGTATCATGATGATCGACGTGCTGACACCGATCAGCCTCGGAAACTTCAAAACCATCCGAATTGTACGAATTGTGCGACCTCTGCAGAAAAACATTCCAACTGTCAAAAATCTTCTCGCTGCTCTTTTCGCATCATTCGTGTCTATCCTTCATGTGATCAATCTGCTTGTTCTGCTGATGCTCATTTTCGGCCTGATGGGTGTGTCACTCTTCCGTGGTCGCCTGCATCGCTGCAATGACAATTCAAAAGGGCACTTCCGTGATTGCATCGGCACCAATTTTGGCGGATTTCCAGCCGTACACTGCGACTTTATGGATCCTCTCCATCCGAACGGAACTTTGTGTGAGCAGGAGGGCATTGGCTCTTTCATTGGACAGCAAATCCTTGTCCCGGTGTCATGGGATGTCCCCAGTGAGAATTTCGAAAATATCGGCGCTGCATCGATGACGTTGCTTCGATTCCTCGCTGCAGATAATGTTCGTGGCGTGTTCAATGCCGTTATGGACATTCCGGAGCAGACCGAAATTGTGTGTTCCAATTCGGGGCTCGATGGGAGCAATGGCTGTGAGCCATGGGAAACGCAGTACGTCGTCGCTGCCCAGCCTGAAAGCAACTCAATGCCTGAGAATATCATGTTCCCCATCGTCTACATCTTCATTGCCAATGCATTCATTTCACAGCTCGTTATCGGCGTGCTTATCGATAACATTCGCCGGCAGTCCGGAACAGCACTGTACACAGAGACCCAGCGTATCTGGTGGGCAACAGGTGTAACGATGGGGCGTCTATCTCTCAAGGCGAAGCCCAAAATTCCAACGCAGCCGCTGCGAAAATTTCTGTACCTCATCCTCATTTCCGATATCTACGACTCGATCATGATGGTGATTATTGTCGTGAACACGCTCTGGATGGCAACCGAGCACTACCCCGCACCTCACATCTACAACGAGGTCAAGGTCTACATCGATAATTTTTTTATCATCGTGTATCTTCTTGAGACGATTGCGAAGCTTTTCTCATTCGGTGTTATCGACTGGGAGCGCTTTCCAGATACACCTCAAGGGAAGCTTCGAATATGGTCACCATATTTCAGCGATTCCTGGAATTCATTCGACTTCCTCGTTGTTCTTATGTCAGTGGTCGACGGGTACTTTTTGCCAAAGGACGGTCCAGATCTATCTGTCTTCAAGTTGCTACGCGTGCTCCGCGTGTTCCGACTCGTAAAGAAGATCAAGACGTTGCAGGTGATGATTGGTACGTTGCTGGGCGCAGTACCATCAATTCTCTCTGCACTGTTCTTTCTTGCAATTTGGATTTTCATTTTTGCTTCTGTTGGCACCGACAAGTCCATGTTTGAGCACCTCAAGCACGGGAAAGTGATTTCGAGCCGATGGAACTTCGAGACCACAACGAACTCGATCCTTTTGCTCTTCCGCGTCGCGACTGGCGACGCGTAAATGCAGTGCCCAAAAAAATACCTTTGCAGTAACAAGGGCACCGGATTCTTGCCGGATTCTTGCCTTTCACATACTTGCATGTACTCTGGGGGGGGGGGAATTTGATCTCGTTCTGTTTGGGCAGGTGGTTTGATCTTATCTATGATGCGTCGATCACAGCCCCTTACTGCACGTCGCAATCGGACATTCCGGAGGGCCAGGAGCATTTGTCGACAGATTGCGGTGTGAACCTCTCCAGAGCGTTTTGGTTTGAAGCTGTCCCCGCCTGACATACGGATACCCGGACCAAAATCCGCCACTGAGTGGTCCGCGGGAGTGCAGGCCTGCAACAAATTTCATACATTTACTTTATCATCTACTACGCGGGATGCACATTTATCAACCTTCCTTTGTTTGTTGCAACGCTCATCGACTATTTCTTTGAAGCGCAGGTAGACGTGCAGTCGCTGTTCAACGCTGACGCCTGCGAGCTCTATTCGCAAACTTGGTCCGAATTCGATGACTCGGGTTGCGGTTTCACCTCAATCGAGAATCTGCGGCCCCTGATCGAGCGCTTGGAGCAGAATGGTTCTGAAGTAGGATTTCGCGTGTCCTCCGACATGTCGCGGTTCAAGAACATATGGGCGAGGGTCATGACGAACCCTCTCTACTTCCCACCCCAGGGTCTGACGGTATCTGAGGACGAGGGAGACGTCGAGCGGCTTGGGCTGCGGGTGATCGACCGCAACAACATCCTCAAAGCGTTTGGTAACTCAGCACGAGCCGTTGCGATCCGCCAGTACGTCTACAAAAAGACCGAGGTGAAGGAGAAGCGCGAAGTGCAGTTTAAGTATGCAGCGAAGTGTATGGTTATCTTTATGCCTGGACTGCAGAAGCCGCTCACCTCAGCGGATCTCGTGAATCGCGGCGCCGGCCTTCAGTCATTCATGGGCCTACTGGGGCAACATGAAGTTAGCGGGCGAGATGGCGGCGAAAACCTCAAATGGATGGCTTTGGAGGTGCACAATCAATTGGTGAAGCCCGTAGACGCAAGGGCCAAGGCTGATGACGGTGAGGACCATTCGGACTTCGACGTCAAAGAATTGGGGAAAATCATTCAAGTACGATCCGAGCCGACACATGATGCGCCCCCCGTGTGCGTGTTCTAGAGTAGGCAGAAACAACTTTGCTTCTCTGCATTGTATCTGGTCGTTGATTTCGAAGCGCACGCATGACTTTCCCACTAATTGGTGTGCCTTGCAGGCGCAGGCCATCGTGCGAAAGGAGCTCCGCCCGCCGCATATTCCTGGAGAGGAGCCGCCGCTAAAGCCAACGGGTGACAAGCGCGAGGCGCTTGTCAATAAGATCAATGCCATGCAGGAGGAATTCGAAAAGATGGCAGATGGGCTAGTTCAGGAGATCATGTGGGGGACGTCGGACAACGAAGGTATCGTCGACGTGCTGCTCGACAACATCATCTCACAGTCTGTGGAGAACTTCGCACGTCATGCTGTCGGCTCGATTGCGCAGCGGTTTGATGCCGGCAATCGTGCCAAGTCCAAGACGCCACATGCTCTGCGCTACACAAGCACCATGCTCGAGCGCAAGGCTGTGGAGCCTGTCATCACCACAATACCGCGTGGCTGGCTGAACTCGCAGCGCCCGATCGTGCGTAAGCGTCTGCAGGTGGGAGCTGTGATGCGAGATGCGACCCAAGACTCGCTCGCGGCCCTGACGCGCCTTGCTCCTCGCCCGCCGGCGCCGCCGAGCCGCGCCGAGAGCATTTCATCTGCAGCTGGCGCGGCCCCTCGTGGGGTGCAGCGCGCCCTTGACAGCGCGATGACAGCACTGCGGCAAGAGGATGCCTGGCAGCAGGCCGCGGCGCACGACTTCGGCGGCGCAGCGCCTGCGGGGCCAAAAGGGGTCTCGTGGCGGCTGCAGTACCAGTACGCTCTTGACGGCGCCGCAGCGCGCATGGCCGAAGTGCGTGCAGGCCTGCGGCGGTCGGGCTCAGCGGACTCCGCGGTCACCGCGGTAGATCCGTCTGATGGGGGCTCGCAGGCAGGCGGGGGAGGGCTGTTGTCGATGCTAGGACTCGGCTCATGGATAGGCGGAGGGGAGGCGCTGGAGCGTGTGGCAGAGGAGGTCGAGGAGGACGGCGAGGCCACACCGTCCGCGGACGGTATCGTTTAGGTTTCGGAGATTTTGTAAACATTCCCAATCGATCTGGATTCTCCGCACAGTGGACACGGTCGGATTGGTGAGGTGAGGGATTGCCTAGCGGACTTGTTCACGTATCTCTTCATTAGTAGTAGAACCTTCAAGGTTTTCTTTTCAAACTCCGCATCAGGCCTTTCGAACTCTGGCTCAGGCCAAAGAATCCGACGGCGGCGTCATCTGCGTACTTGGCGCACCTTGTGCAGCTGGGCGGGAGTAACACCCGCCGTGTGCACAGCGAAATCAGCCATGATTTGGCGATCAGTCCGGCCAGCATCCATAAGCGTGGAGATCTTGTCGAACACGGCGGGAGCAATTGGCTCAGTAGGGGCTTCGCGTGCGAGTCTCGCACCCTCTCTCGCACCTTTGGCACTTTTCCCGCGGCGAACGTGGACTGCGCCGGACGCCAGCGGAGCCACGATGGTGTTGGCGAAGGGAGTGCGAGGCTCAAGGTCTGATGAGAGCGGTGGGGGAAACCTCTCGGATGCCGGGAGACGTAGTGGGGCTGGCTGCCGCAAACGTTCAGGGAGCAACTCGAGGAGCCGCTGTGCGGAGTAAGCTGCCGACTGCTGTGGGGGCCCTGCAGGCTTGTCCACCGCACCCGCATCGTTTTCCTTGTCTTCCGTTGGGGTTGAAAAGTGGCTCGCAAGTCCCAACGGCCGGATGGACTTGCCCGATGGCGGGCGTAGGAACGTGCGCTTCTTGCCATTGTTGGCGTGGAAGGGGGCCAAGTTTGCTGACAACGTGGTGGTTTTCACCGGCACGTCCGCCATGAGCTCCGATTGCGCGTGCTGGAGCACGGCCCCCGCCATGATGCGAAGATTTTCGTTGCGCAGCACCTCCGCCTCTTTGCGCAGCGAAACGATGCGATGTTCCATAGCCAGTTGTGCCCCGCCAGCTGCCCCAGCGCCATGCCGCGATCCCGACATCGGCCGTCGCAACCGACTGCCCGCCCCGCTGCCGCACCGCACAGTATCTCGAGCCGCACTAGTACGAGTGCCCTCGGCTTGAAGCTGAACAGCTCCTGGAAGCATTGCAGAGCGCGGGCGGGGTCTTGGGCACGGGCGAACTGCGCCCGAAGACGCACGTAGCGCCTCGGAGGATGCCGGCCGCTTGCCCGCTGCACCAGCACGCTGGTGCTCTACGGAATGCAGCAGTGCTGAGATGGGCCGACGCTCTCCGCGCTTTCCGCGCGAGCGCCGCACAGACTCCACAGTGTCGGGTGCTTCAGAGTCCAGCTCTAGCCGTGCCTCAAGAGGGGAGAGCGCCTGCTCCAGCCGCTGTACCGCCACGCTGACAGCTGAGTCGGCGCAGCGCACATGAGGTGAAATCTGCTCCGCGCACACCGCAGCGTGTGAGATGGGTGCTGGGCAGGGGCTCAGGGCCGAATGTGCGTGGGGGCAGCAACAAGTGCCAGGGGAAATGACCGATTCCGCTAGGCTCTGGAGGGTCTTGGGCTGCAGGAGCAGTTCCCGAGCGTCTTCTGAGAGGCAGAGCAACGATAGTATGTGGCAGACATCAGCGACGTGCCCGCTGGAGCCTGCGAACTCGCTCATGGAGGCCACGAGGGCCTGCGGTGCCCTGAGGAAGACCAGCCGGTCCAGATTGCTGCCGTCTTTCACGAGGTTAGCGAGGAGCAGGCACGCGGCCTGGTGCACTTCCGGTTCCTTGGCATGCCGCTGCATCGTCGCGATCACGCTCTCCGTTGCACCCTGCGAGGTGCAATGCTGCTTGTTTTCTCGCGACGCGGACAGCGCCGCCAGACAACGGAAAGCCTTGGACTGCACACGCGCGCGCCCCTCGTGCTGGACTGCACCCTTTACCACCGCCGCGACGCCCCCTTCCCGCCCCACTTGCGCGGCGACGTCCGGGCGGACCTCGACGAGGTTCAGCAGAGCAGAGCATCCCTTGCACTGCACCTCCTCCACCTCCACGTGCATGAGCATGGCCTTGACGATGGCGCCGATTGCACCGGCTCCAACCGCGCCCTCGCGAGCGTCCCTCGGGCCGGTCAGCGAGCTGAGTGCAGCGCAGCCCTTGACCTGCACGTCCTCCTCAGCGCCGTGCGCCAGCATCCCCTGCACTACAGCGCTGAGCCCACCCTGCGCCACCACAACGCGCCAGTTTGCCTCGTTGGACGCCCCAAGATTGCACAGTGCGCCACAGCCCTCTGCCTGGACCTGAGCCACACCCGCGTGCGCCTCCATGGCCTCAACGATGACCGCGACACCGCCGTCCGCAGCGACCTGCATTTGAACCGGGCAGCTCTCGAAAGCGAGGTTGCACAACGCACGCGAAGCTTTGGCGCACACGGTCGGGACGCTCGGATGAGCGCGCATTGCGTCGATAATGGCGCTCACGCCGCCCTCCTGCGCGATCTGCAGTTGCAGCGCAGGGACGAACGAGAGCTCCGAAAGCACGCCGCACGCTGCTGCCTGCAGCGCAGCAGACGACTGGTGCGCGTGCATCGCGTCAAGCACAGCCTGCACCCCCCCGAGCTCCCCGGCGCGCTGTCGCGCTGCTGCGTCCTCCCCACACAGAACCTCGAGAGCCTTGCACGCCGCCTCGCCGACCTCGACCCACCCACCGTGCTCAACGAGCTCGTCCATCACGGCGCGCACGCCGCCCGCCCGCACCGCTGCGAGCGCCGTCTCTACCGCTGACGGTGGTGCGCTGTCCTGCCCGGCATGAAACACCTCGCCAGACGGCTGCAGGGGCCCCAAGTGTCCACCGGCATCGCCAGCGTCGGACGAGGCCGCATCTGATTGCTCTCTGATGATCGCAACCTCGGCGACGGGAGGGCTGCCTAGTTCGCCGCTGGACATGACGGGGGACGAAGCGCCCGCCGCGCCCACGCTCTCCGCCCCTTCCGGAGGTTTCGTTTCCATTTGTGCAGGAATCGGGGATAATCCAGGGATTTTGTGCGTCTCTGCGGGCAGCGGCGGTTTCTGCTGCTCCGGCTGCGTCATTGGCAGCGTCGCCGTCTGGGCCTTGAGCGACGCAGGGATCACCAGCGCTCCAGCCCTCCCCGCCGGCGAAAGCAGCAGCTGTTTTGCTGGTGCTGGTAGCGATGTAGCGAGCAGATTGGGCGGGTTTGACTGCAGGAACGATTCGCCTTCACGAACCACGCTGACCCCTTGATCTGGTCGCGGCGCAGGTTTGCCCCCGCCCATAAATGGCAGTGCAAGGGACGGCAGAGACGCCGCCAAATTTTCGCGGCGACTCTGACGAAGCGCTGCCTGAGGATACCCAGTAGGGATCACAACTTTTGACTCAACGCTCTTGTTGCTGGCCTCGACGGAGCATCGCGCCGGGGTTTGCACTGCGGCGGGATCGGGGTTGTCCTCGGAGCTGCGCATTGCCATCTGTTTAAGACGTTGCACAAAGCTCGCCGCGGACAGCACTGCCCCGCGCTTCTGGGCGACAGGAGTGTCTTGTTGCTGTGAAGCAGATTGTTTAGGGCCAGATGCGCCACTGTATGCACGTGGCGGCACATTATCTGAGTTCGGAGGTCGCTCCGAGTGCGACGAGTCTGCGCCAGGAGGAAGCACGCGCACCCTCGGCGGGCCCTCGGCAGGCTCCTCCGTCCCACCGCGAGAGGTGGTTCGTACTGAAGAGAGTATCTCTGAGCTTTCTGTCCGTTCCGTCGATGGCGCGTCTCCGCCGATCGAGTCCTCCCGCTCCGACAAGTCAGAGCCTGCAGTTTCGGCGGAGAGCCCGCTGCGTGCGGAGAGCCCGCCGGCATGGGCACCACGCGAAGAACACGACTGAATGAAATGGGCTGTCTTTGGACGTGGTACCGTGAGAGTAGTCTGCGCAAGGGAGAGGTCCGCTTGCTTCCGAAGGAAGCGTTTGCGTTCCGGGCGAGCCATGCCTGCTTCTTCGAGGTCCTCAACCTCCAGGTCGCCGAGGTGGGAAATGTCCTCCACACCGAGCTCCAGAAGCGCGGGTAGGTGTTCTTGCAGAGAAATTACTTTCAGCCACTCATACAGTTTCGAGATTCCTTCCCGTCCCAATGGGTTTCCGGTGACCTTGGACTCCATCTCCTTCAGCGCCCTCGCGGCCTGCGAGGCGCGCTGTAGCTTCATCTCCTGAGAAACAAACTTGGTCTTGGGCATGCGAACAGGCGGAGCAGAAAAGCTCCGAGAGTTCTGGTGCTGCTCCTTGGGACCGTCATTGCTGTAAGCTGGAGGCTGCCTGTCCAAGCGGACGTGTCGCTGCGCGTCGTCGCTTTTCCCCATCATGGGATACTCCCGGCTCAGCTGCCGGAGCTCCGCACTGGGCTGATAGACCAGCTCACTGTCTCCGACAAACCCGTTACGACGATAGCGTGAGGCGGAGGGGTGCCGCCGGGCTGGCGGGATTCCCTCGCGCTGCAAGGCCCCGAGGTGGCGTTGATTTCTGGTTTGTTGGAAGCGCGCTAATCCGTCAAACTCCATCACGAGGGGCTGATCTTGCGCTTTGACGCCGAGCGAGAGGAACGACCAGCTATTTGCTGCAGAAGGCGCTCAAGAATACTCGAGTTTCGCTCAGTGCCACTTCGCCGCCCACCGAGCCCGCGCCCAAGCTCGCCAACCGAAAAAGTTTGATTTTTGACCAGCGCGAAAAACAAAGTTGTCTTGGTCACTTCGAAAGTCACGCGAATTTTGCTCTAAATTTGGCTGAAGTTGGGCTCCAAAAAAAGGAGCATAGTTTTCAGTGACTGCTGATGAAGGCTTCACCAGAAAACTATCGCGATGCCGCCCTGACACGGATCTGCCCGGACGGTACATCCCCCGCCCCTCTCCTGGCACCGGCGAGCAAAATGTCTATCTGTCGAGATCCTACTGCTTGTGTTCTCATGGCCAAGGGCCCGGGATGCCAGGGCGTGCGGGACATCGATTATCGGAGACTTTGTTGCATCGCAAATTTGCACAAACTGGTCCAAAGTCCTTCAGGTCTGTCTTTGCCCCTCATGCCCGAGCAGTGCGCGCACTCCCCGGAAAGCATCTGAGAAAAAGCGATTGGTGTGCAATCTGAGTGCCGCGACTGCCTGGATCTGCAGTGGCACACGGTTGTGGCAACATCCTGATGCTCAAGGGCTGACGTCGGGTTTGCCAAGCCACCCTGAGATTCAAGCGTGCTACGAGTGATGCGGCGCGTTTGGCGCCGTGTTGGCGAGTATGGCAGTTGAGTGGTCTGCCCTCGAGTGAGAAAGACGTTTGCAAGTCGATGGCTGCGGTCCAGCGGACACGGTTGAGTTCGTTGGGTCCCCTTTGGCTTTTCTTGCTGAGTGCTGGATTCGTCACGCGTGCGCGATGCGGATCGGCAACGTGATAGTGAGCAATTGGCGGTGCTACCGTTTGTATTGGGATGATGATCCCATCGTTGGCGAGGGTTCACGCCGCATCATGGCGAGGCCTTCGGCTTTCTCATATGTCGCACTCGTTCCCTCTCTTTCGTCCCCAAGGATATTACATTCTGTGAACGGCAAGTCCGCACCTATCCGCTCTGTCTCGCTGTCTCTCGCATGGCGTGGCGTCGGAAAGACTCTCGAGCAGTTGCCTTTGGGGCGTTTGAGATCTGAGAGGGCTGCGTCAAGAGAGAGCGCTCGCGAAAAGGCAAGTTGTGATTTGGTCCGCCAATCCACACATGGCTAGGGATTCATTGACGTTCTTGGAATCTTGCTTGGTTTGGTTTTCAAATTGCCTGCAGTTGCAAAAAATGAAGTCGGGGGGTTCAACGGAGCAACAGTGATTTACAAGGTGCGGCGACGGCAAATCCATCCGCCACCCATGCGAGTTGCGCTCCTTGTTTTTGCGGCGCTGGACTGGAATGCGCTGAGCAGTTGAGGACGATTTCGCGCGTATCGTGGCGGTATCCTTTCAATGCAGCGGCAGCAGCGACGGCAGGGTCTAGTCTCAATCATCACCCTACCCTGAAAACATGCTCTCTCTGGCAGCAGCGGCCACAATCTTCATTCTTGAAACATCGTCCTCAACCCCTGTGGCCTCTCTGCACGCGCTTGCTTCTCTTCACTTCTCCCTGTGTTGGTTGGGCGGTGTGTCGGCGCTGCTTGCAGTGTGTGGACGAGAGGCTACCACAAGCGACGACATCAAGTGCGGCTGACATCGAGGGGGGCGGCCTTTCCCGGCTAGGC
>ENA-UOXV01004243-UOXV01004243.1-marine-metagenome-genome-assembly--contig:-NODE-4243-length-16596-cov-5.347923_pt1 | contig 16596 bp, 19 predicted proteins | sample MGYA00238165_ERZ766961 | MGnify/ENA primary metagenome ERZ766961 (study PRJEB28924, sample SAMN03173240) | marine metagenome | biome: Marine; feature: Water; material: Subsurface seawater | place: North... | reverse complement strand
CTCTGAATTAGCCGAATTTTTTTAGTCTCTAATTGGTAAAAAAGTTTGCAAAGGGTATCACTTGCCTAGCGCTTTTTTTCGAACTTTTCGGTACGCGTGATTGAGCTAGTGCTGGAGCGTGTAGAGAGGATTTGGAGATAGTTTGTTGAAAAGCGGTCAGATTTTTTGAAAGTGGATTCAAGCCTTATGGCTCTAGGCTCTAGATGGCATGGCGGATGGGGTGAGATTCGAACTCACGGTACGCGTGAACGCACGGCAGTTTTCAAGACTGCTGCCTTAAACCACTCGGCCACCCATCCATAATAACAAAAGAGCTTCAAGACAATATTTCTAAGTTTTTATAATGCAATATTTGTATCTGATTTAGATATATTAACTTATGAGTTGGTTATTAACACGTTCACAAACTATGTTAATTTTGACAAAGAGAATTTACTTTTAGATTTGTTTTGAAAAGTCATAGCACTGCTAGCTACTTTGGCTTTGAAAAGCAAAAAATAAAAGAAAATTCTCTTTGTCAAAATTAACATAGTTTGTGAACGTGTTAATAATGGCATAATTCGATAAAATTATACTTGCAAAAAACTAAAATATTTTTACTATTTTGTCATCTTTTTTAATTATTTAGTTGGGATTGTAGCTCAGCGGTTAGAGCAGGATGCTCATAACGTCTTGGTCGTAGGTTCGATTCCTACCAATCCCACCATTCATTATTGAGTTATTTTTAGATTTTTTAAGATTTATTCCAATAGCTTTATGATGAATTCGTCCTTAGCTTTGTAACTCACAAAGTAAGTTCTGGCTCTAAATAATTGATTAGTGAAATGTAAATTTATGGGTTTTTTAAAAGCAAGCGTCCGCTAGCTACCTATATTTTGGAAGTTATTTATTATGCCAAAGATTAAAACAAATAGTAGTGCCAAAAAGAGGTTCAAAGTTACTGCCTCAGGCAAAGTCAAGTTCAAGCAGGCTGGAAAAAGACATAATCTTGGTCGCAAAAGTCAAAAAAGAATCAGAAATCTACGTAAAGGAGCAATTATGGAAGATAGCTTTGCAGCTAATGTATTAAAATTCCAAATGCCTTATAGCAACTAACTAAAATAGCTAGTCGCATAGTAAACTAGATAAGATTAATCCTAATTTTGATTTTTAAAAATGAGTAGAGTTAAAAAAGCTGTAACAAAAAAAGCGCGTCACAAGAAGATCCTCAAGATGGCCAAAGGCTATAGAGGTCGTTCTAAAAATTGTTTCCGTATTGCCATTCAAAGAGTTGAAAAGGCTTTACAATATGCCTATCGTGATCGCAAAAATAGAAAAAGAGACTTCCGAAAACTTTGGGTGCAAAGAATTAACGCCGCTGTAAGGGAGCAGGGTTTAATTTATTCAAGATTTATTTTTGGATTAAAAATAGCTCACATCGATATTGATCGCAAGGTCTTGTCAGATTTGGCCGTAAGAGAGCCAGATTCCTTTAAGCAAATTGTTGATAAAGTTAAAAAATCTCTTGAAGATCAATCCAAAATAAAGTCCGAAACTAAATAAGTATTAGCATTTATAATTAATCAATCATCTATGAAGCTTTATAATGCTTATATAAAGAAAAACAGCAAAGGCAAAATAGATGATTTGATTATCGTGAAGGAGGGATTTTCTTTTGCAGCTTTTATTTTTTGGCCATTGTGGTTTTTATACCAAAAAATGTGGCGAGAGCTTGTTGCTCTTGTTGTAGCAATAGCTATCTTAGGCTTTATTCCTCCTCTTTCGGCAAGCGATAAAATATTGTTCGAAATATTTTTTGCCTTTATTATCGCCCTAAACGCCAACTATTGGTATGAACAGCATTTGCAGAACAAAGGTTATGAATTTCTTAACCTAGTAATATCTAAAAATAGAGATGAAGCTATTTTTACCACCAAAGAACAATATAAGGAAAGCCATTTCAAAAATAACAAAAATTTTGACGATGATTTTCTCGACCCAAAGCACTCCGATAAATCAATTCATAAATTGATAAAGATTTTCAAGAAAAAACTAGCCTAATTAAACCCAAATAATTCATGCAAAATTCTTTGAAAATAGTTATAATCGACTATGAATCTGGAAATGTTGCTTCTGTTTTTAATGCTTTTCAACAGATAAAAAAAGCACACAAAATATCAATTTCTCATAAAATTTCTGAAATTAAAGCTGCTGATTTACTAATTCTGCCTGGAGTTGGATCTTTTGCCGATTGCATGCATGGTTTAAAAAAAGTTGACGGCTTAATTTATGAACTCAAAGAACAGGTTTTGGTTAATAAAAAGCCACTTTTAGGAGTTTGTGTGGGCATGCAGGTTTTAGCTAGTTTTGGCTTTGAAAATGGGAAACATGAAGGTCTTAATTTTATTGAGGGCGAAATTAAAAAAATTACTTGCAATAAAAATTTAAAAGTTCCGCATATGGGCTGGAATGATATCAGTATCAACTCTGACTCAGTCTTGATTAAGAGCATCAAAGACAAAACACATTTTTACTTTGCCAATTCCTATTTTTTTGCAGCAAAATATACTGCAAATGTAATTGCTGAAGTAGATTATGATATAAAAATACCAGCAATTATTGCCAAAGATAATGTTTTTGGCGTTCAATTTCATCCTGAAAAAAGTGGCTTACACGGCTTGCAGCTGCTAAAAAACTTTCTAGAAATTGTTGATGATAGAGCTTTCTAAATTCATTAAAAAGTATCTTTTTGACCCTGATTGCGGCTATTATAGCAATAAAAACCCAATTGGCAAAGATAAAGATTTTATAACTTCTCCAGAAATTAGCTCCATTTTTGGTGAGTTAATAGCTCTTTATTTGGTGCAAATTACTTCTGATAAAAGCAAAATTTCATTTGTCGAAATGGGCGCAGGAACTGGCAGCTTGTTTTTTGATATTTTAGCAACCATTTATAAATTAGCAGAGAAAAAAGTTGGATTGGCTCAAGATTTTATAAAAAAAACAGATTTTAATATTATTGAAACTAGCCCCGCTCTAGAGGAGTTACAAAAAGATAAATTAAAATATTTTAATATCACTTGGCACAAATATTTTCAAGATTTTATACAAAGTAGATCTCAAGACTCTGAAATATTATTTATCTCAAACGAGCTTTTTGACTGCTTTGCCATTGATCAATATGTTAAAACTGATATTGGTTGGTGCCAAAGATTGATTGCAATTGAGCAGCAACAAATCAATTTTAAGCTAGCTAATTTTAACCCCGATATTAATCAATTTATTATTGACAAAATAGGTTTTATTGAATCTAAAAAAGCGCCGATTTCAGCTATTTTTGAATTTAGTAAAGATGCTGATAAATTTGCCCATGAGCTTTTTTTGGCAATTAATAAGTTTGGTGGAATAGCTATCAATATCGATTATGGATATATTATCAATGAATTTGCTAACAGCTTACAATCTATAAATAATCATAAAAAGGTAAAATTTAAAGATATTTTACAAGAAAAAGATGGATGCGATATAACGGCTCATGTTAATTTTTCTATGCTAGATAATATTGCAAATAACAACCAGCTTAATAGCTCGCTGGTAACTCAAAAAGAGTTTTTGTTAAGCTTGGGAATAGTGACAAGAGAAAAACAGATATTAAAACAAAATGATTCAAATGCACTTGACGTAAAAAGAGCAATTAATCGCTTGATTAATGCGGAAGAAATGGGAGAGTTATTTAAGGTTCATATAGCTTGGAAAGAATAATTAATCAAAAATGAAACAAGTCAAAAATTCAGGTGAAAAATTGCAAAATATTGCTCAAGATCTAGATCAGCGTCACGACTGGCAATTATCAGAAATAGAGCAGCTTTTTACCCTACCCTTTAATGATCTGGTTTTTAAGGCGGCTGAAATTCATCGCACCTTTCACGATCCAAACAAGGTTCAAATCAGCACGCTCTTAAGCATCAAAACCGGATCTTGTCCAGAAAATTGTAAATATTGCCCACAATCGGCGCACTATAATACTGGTCTTGAGAAAGAATCCCTGCTCGAGATGAATAAAATTCTTGAAGCTGCAAAAAATGCTAAAAAAAGTGGCGCCTCAAGATTTTGCATGGGTGCGGCGTGGCGCAATTTGCATGATCGCGACGTTGACAATATCTGCGAAATCGTTAAAGAAGTTCAAAAAACTGGCCTTGAAACTTGCATGACTTTGGGGATGTTGACTAAAGCGCAAAGTGAAAAATTAAAAGAAGCTGGGCTAGATTATTATAATCATAATATCGATTCTTCAGAAGAATTTTACTCAGAAATTATCTCGACTCGCAATTTTCAAGATCGATTAGAAACTTTAAAAAATGTTCGTGATTCCGGCTTAAATGTTTGTTCTGGTGGCATTGTTGGTATGGGCGAATCTATGCAAGATCGTGCTAAAATGTTGATTATATTAGCCAATTTACCTAAACATCCAGAATCAGTGCCAATAAATATGTTAATTAAAGTTAAAGGAACTCCACTAGAAAATGTTGAAGATCTTGATCAATTCGATTTTGTACGCACAATCGCCGTAGCTCGCATTATGATGCCAAGCTCTGCAGTGCGACTTTCAGCTGGAAGAGAAGAAATGAATGAACAAACTCAAGCTTTATGTTTTTTAGCTGGCGCTAATTCAATTTTTTATGGCGAAAAATTACTAACTACAAAAAATCCCGAAGCCATTAAGGATCAAGAATTATTTAATAAATTAGGAATTAATAAAAATTGATAAAATTTAAGCTATGCAAAATCGAAATAAACCAATCGCAGCCTTCTCCATTATAGAGTTAGCAATCACAATTGTAGTTGGTGCAGTTGTGATTGCAGCCTTAGTTAAAGCCAATTCTATGTTTGAAAGAGTAGTGGGTAGTGTTTGGCAAGCTGGAGGAAAATATATGGCGGATATGACACCGGCCTGTGAAGGTGGAGCTATTGATGGCTCTTCCGTAGAAGGAAAAATTATCCATATTTTTACTACAGATGATACTTTAGCGTGTAGCAGGGATATTGAGGTTGAGTATTTGATTGTTGCAGGTGGTGGTGGTGGTGGCAACAAAACTACTGGCGGTGGGGGTGGTGGGGGTGGTTTTTTAAGTGGTATAGATTTAATAATTCCAGGAAGTTATCCTATTATTGTTGGTAGAGGTGGCTCACCTTATTCTAAAGGTCAAGATTCCTCTTTTAACTCATTAGTAGCGATTGGTGGCGGACGAGGTGGAAGTGGTGCAACTTCGGGAGGAGGGCTTAATGGTGGAACAGGAGGCTCAGGGGGTGGTAATGGGCGCGCAGGTTCCAAGTCCACTCCTAACAATGGTACGACTGGACAAGGCTATACAGGTGGTGCCGGTCAAAATAATGGATGGTCATCTGGTGGCGGTGGTGGCGCCGGGGGATCTGGTGGCAAAGGTGGCTCATCAAGCGGTGGCAGAGGTGGCAATGGCAAACAGTCTGATATAACTGGTACAAATGTTTGGTATGCCGCTGGTGCACCGGGTATGTATACTTATTACGGCGGAGTATGCGGGGGAAAAGCAGCTGGTGGGTCAGCTTGTAATGAGGATGGGGCACCAAATACTGGAAATGGCGGTGGCGTTAAAGGCAATTCTAGTAAAGGTAGACCTGGAGGCTCAGGCATTGTAGTTATTCGCTACAATAAAGAAAAAGAGCTTGTGAATATAGATTAGTTATTAATCAATTTTTAATTTATGAAACAAATAAAATTTAACAGAGCCTTCTCTTTGATTGAATTATCAATTGTAATATTGATTATTGGTATTTTAGTTAGCGCTGTAATAAAGGGAAGAGATTTATACGCAAATATTAAGCTGGTTTCTGCTAAAAATATTACCAACAATTCTATAGTTTCCTCTACAAAAGATTTAGTTGCTTGGTATGAAGCATCTTCAGGAAGTAGCTTTCTAGAAGATGAGACGCAAAATGGAAGCATCTTGTCATCCTGGCGCGATATCAATCCGCAATCAACCTCAAAAAAACACACAATTTCAGCTACTGGCACTCCGCAATATGTTATTGATGAAAATCTAGGGCTTCCAGTTGTTGATTTTAATGGATCAAGTTATTTTACTTTACCTAATGGCACGGTTCCTAGTGGTAATGCTTCTTACTCAATTTTTATTGTAGCAAAAGTTAATAATCCATGCGTTTGTGTTGTCTTGGCTTCAGGTTTGTCTGCAAATTCCCAGAATACTTTTAGATTTTCTACTTCAGGAGATGATGATAGTTTTTATAATTATGGCCATAATGCATCTGAGCCATGGATATCAATTAAAAGAGTTAATTTTGATAATGAAGATAGTTATAATATTATAACCCATATTTATAACGGATCACAGGTTTCGGCGTATGTAAATAGCAATTTAATTGCGGGACCATTAAGCATTTCTAGAAACTCAGAGCAAAGCCCAAATTATATTGGTAGAAAAGGAGATAACCTTAATGAAAACATGAACGGACAGATTGCTGAGATAATAATTTTTGATCGCGCTTTAAAAGATAATGAAAGGCAATCTATAGATGAATATCTTAGTCAAAAATTTTCTATTAGATTATAAATATAAATAAAAGACAAAAACCTCTAAGGGTTTTGGTATTAATTATTAATCTATGTTTTTAATTTATTTAAAAAATTATATAAATATTACAAAATTATTAAAATTATTAAAATGTCTAAATATCTTAAAAAAATTGAGTCTCTTAAAATTGAATTACCAACCCCAGCTGCCCCAGTGGCTAACTATGTTGGCTTTGTGAAATCAGGAAGTTTAGTGTCAATTTCAGGACAACTTCCCTTGTTTGAAGGAAAATTACAATATATTGGCAAGGTTGGGTCGGAAATATCGACTGAAGATGCCAGCAAAGCAGCAAGATTATGCGCCATAAATATTTTATCACAGCTAAAATCAGCCTGTGATGGTGATTTAGATCGAGTTACAAGATGCATCAAGTTAGGTATTTTTATCAATGGCGATGCTAATTTTAAAGATCATCCGCAAGTGGCAAACGGAGCTTCTGATCTAATTGCTGAGATTTTTGGTGACGCTGGCAAACACTCAAGAGCTGCTGTTGGCTCTGGGTCTTTACCTTTTGGTGTTGCCGTTGAAATTGATGCCTTGTTTGAAATTGAAAATTAATTAAACCAAATGTTTGCTAAAAATATAGCAAGTTTGGGTTTTGATGATGTTTTGCAAGCGCACCGTAGAATTAAGAATCATATTGTAAAAACCCCAATTCTTTCTAGCGATAAGATTAATAAAATTCTTAATGCTGAGATTTTCTTCAAGATGGAAAATCATCAGCTTACCCATTCTTTTAAAGCTAGGGGTGCTTTTAATGCAATTCTACAATATCAAAATACTCATGGCAATATGCCACAAAAAATTGTAGTACAAAGCTCAGGAAATCATGCCCATGCTGTGGCTTATATTGCTAAAAATTTTGGTATTGAGTTGTTAGTTTATATGGCAAGCAATGTATCTTCTTATAAAATAGATAAAGTAAAGTCCCTTGAAGCTGAGGTGATAATTTGCCAAGAAAGAGTAAAAGCAAATAAATTGGCGGAAGAAAAACAAGAAGAGGGATATTTTTTTATTCACCCTTCCAACAATAATGATGTGATTTTAGGTCAGGCAACTTGTGCCGTTGAGATTTTTGAAGAGCTGGATAATTTATCGGCAATTTTTATTCCTTGCGGTGGTGGAGGATTAGTTGCAGGATGCTATTTGGCGCAACAAGGTATGTCACCCTCAACAAAAATTTATGCCTGCGAGCCAAAAGCTGCAAATGATGCCTCAATCTCAGTAAAGCAAAATAAAATATTCTCATTCCAAAAATCTCCGTTAACTATTGCTGACGGCGCCAGAACTCTATCGATTTCCAAGCGATGCTTTGAATATCTAAAGAAAATCGCGGGAATTATCGAAATAGAAGAGAATAGAATTAAATTCTGGCGCGATGAGCTAGAGCAAGAATTGAATCAGCCAATTGAGGCTACAGCAGCATTATCAATCGCAGGGGTAGAGATTTTTTTGCAGAATAATAAAAAAGAACAGCAAAAAAAATATTGTACTATAGTTACCGGAGGAAATTTATAATTTTGCCCAAAGATATTTTGAAATATGGTAGATAGCGCCCAAATATATCTTTAATTTTTCTCAACTGCTATATTAGTTTTTTCAATTTTAAGTTTTTCTAATAAAGTTAGAAGGTTTATTAACTTAGCAACCGAAGCTTTTTTATCAGAAATTATGATTATTTTAAGTTGAGGCTTATCTTTTGCTAGATTTGTGAGATTTTGACGAAAATCTTCTTCCAGACCATAATGTTTTTTATCTATTTTCCAGCCTTTCTCTTCGGGCAACAAATAAACCGCGATTTTTTCCTTATCCAAAACTGCCTTACTGACATTTTCTTTATCTTTTGGCAGGCTAACTTCAAGAGAATATAAAGCTGAATTGATACTTAATATCAAAAATACTATCAGCATAAAAACTACATCTAGTAGTGGCGTTAGATCTGGGGCTAGATCGCTAAAAATATTTTTACGCCTATTGGCGTTGATATCAATCATCAAGCTTCACTTTTGATAATTTAAAAGATTCTAAATTAACCAATCTTTGCAATTCGCCAAGATATTTTTCACTTATTCTTAAGAATATAAATGTTAAAAATAGAGCTGGAATAGAAATGATAAGGCCATAAGCCGTTGTTAACATGGCGTTCCATAAGCCATCAGCAATCATTGCTGGAACAACGGGTGAATTTTGTAAGGAGATAATTTTAAAAGCCTTAATCATGCCAATAACGGTACCAAGCAAGCCGATCATGGGGCTCAAGACAGCGATTATGCGCAAAGAATTTATACCATATTCTAGCTCTTCTTTAATATTTAATAATTTAAAAGTTATGACTTCATCGCGCAAATCCTTATCAAGAGATTTGTTTTTTTGCAATATTGTCAATAAATCATTGAAAAACAAACTTTGCTTTGGCTTTTTTAATCTTGTAAAAAAAATTACCCTTTCTGCAATAATTGTCATCGCTAATATAGAAAACAGGCATAATGGATAAAATAAAAAACCAATATTTTCAATAAATTGCATATCGAATAAACTAAAATAAATATTTAAAAAGCATTGCAAACGGCGAATTGGATATTAACCAATTTTAAATTCAATTGGTACTTCGATCCAGCTTTTAACGGGCTTGCCGTCGATTATCATTGGATTGAAACTCCATTTTTTGACGGCATTAATCGCCGCTTGATTAAGTAGCGGATAAATTGACTTCTTAGCAAATTCTATTTTTTCACTAGCCCCAGTTTCTGAGAGTAATATTCTTAGATGTATAACACCTTCTTGCTTGAGCTTTAAGGCGCGCTTTGGATATTGCGGTAATTGACGATGGCCTTTTGTTGAAAAAGTTGTAGATACTAATATATCATTATCAGATTGATTATCTTGAAGCTTATCTTGTTCTAAATCTTTTTTAAGATTCTCGCTTACATGATCCTTGGTAAAAGATAGCTTCTTATCGGTAATATTTTCTTTTATGATATTGTTTTTTGTTATATCGGCTTTTTTATTTGATTTTGTTTTTTTGGTATTTGTTGGTTTATTGAAGCTAGAGATATTTATAGAAATTGAGCTACCGACAAAATTTGCCGCTATTTTATCATTAGATGATGCGTTTAGATAGCTAAACAAGATTGCAATATGCATAGCTATAGCAGCTACAAGCCCGATAAAAAGGCGATTACTGAATAAATTATTTATATTGTATATTGAATATGTTGCTAACAATTTTTGTAAAATTTAAATGATAATGAAAATCATTATCATTTTTTCTTGACCGATAAAAAAACAAATATAATAAATTGCCTCACCAATTATTAAAGATAATGAAAATCATTATCATGATATTTTAATAAAATCATTTTTCAACTAAAAATACATTTTGATATGAATTTACAAAAATCGCTAAAATTATTTACTGCCATGACAATTAGCGGATCCTTGTTTTATAGCTCTCCCGCCCTTTCTCAAGATGAGCAGAAAAAAGACTATGACAAAGTGGTTATGAAAAGGGTAACGGTAGTTGGCAGTAATGAAAATGCTCAAAATATTGCTGGATCAGCTCATTTTATCGATAAAGAAACTTTGGATAATTATTCTTACAAGGATATAAATCGTGTTTTAAAGCAAGTTCCTGGGGTAAATATTCAAGAGGAGGATGGCTTTGGCTTAAGGCCAAATATAGGCCTTAGAGGTGGCAGATCTGATAGAAGCGCAGATATTACATTGATGGAGGACGGCGTTTTAATTGCTCCAGCACCTTATTCTGCGCCTTCGGCTTACTATTTCCCAAGAATTGGTCGCATGGAAGCAGTTGAAGTGAGAAAAGGCTCATCAACTATTGAATTTGGCCCCAGAACCACAAGTGGTGCGATTAATTTAATTTCAGCGCAAACTCCTGATAAAAAAACTTTTGGCGCCACAATAGGCTATGGCAGCTTTGATACAAATATTTTGAATTTACGCTATGGCGATAAGGTTGATAATTTTAGCTATTTAGTTGATATGTCGCATGAAAAATCCAAAGGTTTTAAGAAAATTGATGCCGTTGGTGGTGATACTGGCTATTCAATTCAAGATGTTATGGCCAAACTTAAATATGAAACCGAAGATACAGCCGATATTTATCAGTCAATCGAGTTAAAATTAGGATATACTCAAGAAGAATCTAATGAAACCTATATGGGTCTTGATGATGCAGATTTTTGGAATAATCCCAATCGTCGCTATGCTGCAACTCAGCTCGATAATATGGACAACAATCATCAACAATATCAATTAAGACATTTTGCTGACTTTGATGATTTCGATCTTACCACTACAATATATCGCAATGATTTTTCACGAAATTGGTATAAGCTGCATACAAGCAGCCTTAATCAAAATGGGCTAACAGTTCGCGCCAATAATCGTGATTATTATTCGCAAGGGGTGCAATCATTGATGGTTACAGATTTTAAAACTGGCGAGCTAGATCATAAGCTAAAACTAAGTGCCAGATATCATGAAGATCAAGAAGATCGCTTTCAAAGAGATGATACTTATAATTTAGTAAATGGCACTATGAACTTAAGTGCGCAAGGTCAAGATGGCGGCGCTGGAGACCGTGAACTTAATTCCAAAGCCACGGCTCTTTTTGTTAGCAATGATATTAAATATAAGAAACTAACCGTTACCCCCGGTTTGCGCTATGAAAATATCAGCTTAGAGCGCATTGACAATGCTGACGCTTCTAAGAGTAACAAAAATGATTTCGATGTTTTTGTGCCAGGTATTAGCTCAATCTATCAAATTGATGATAATTTAGCAACTTTTGCTGGTGTGCATAAAGGATTTGCCCCACCAACGCCGGGTACGGATAATAAGGAAGAGGAAAAAAGCGTAAATTACGAGCTTGGTTTTCGTTTTAATAAAGATTCTTTAAAATCATCAATAACTGGTTTTTTTAATGATTACTCAAATCTTTTAGTGGAGTGTACCAACTCATCAGGAGGCACCAATTGCGATGATGGCGACCAATTTAACGCTGGGGAAGTTGATGTGAGAGGTGTTGAATTTGCCTTAAGTTATGATACTGCAGAATTTTTTAATATTGAAAAATATCAATTACCACTAACCTTTAATTATACCTACACCGATGCTAGATTTAAAAATAGCTTTAAAAGTAATTTTGATAAGTGGGGCGATATTACAAAAGGTGATCAATTGCCATATATCGCTAAAAATCAATTTTTCCTTGGCTTAGGTCTTGTGGCGCCAAAGTGGGAGATGCATGCTAATGGCAAATATATGGGACAAATGCGTAGCCGAGCGGGATCTGGTCCGGTAAGTGATAATGAAAAAATTCACAATCATTTCGTTCTTGATTTAGCAAGTGAGATTGAGATTTATAAAAATACTCGATTATTCTTAAATATTGATAATGTCTTTAATGAAACATATATAGCAGCTCGTAGCCCAGATCGTGCGCGTCCAGGCAAGCCATTGGCCTTTTTAACGGGAATTAAGTATGGTTTCTAATTATGGTTAATCCAACTCAAGACTTTAGATTTGCTACAGATTGGAGTTGGAATTACCAATTCCATTTTTTAAAAGACCTTTGCGCAAGTGAAGGAGTTTTATTTTTGAGATAGTTTTAGATAAAATTAAGAAATTTTTTGTTACAATAAACTCATATTTTGATAATAAATTAACCTGCTCCACTTGTAACCTCAGTTGTACAAAGGCCTTTTTATACTGCCTTCAATTTATAATTTTTTAACTTCAGCGCCCCTCTCCTACTCTTGAGGGCGGAGGTGATTTGCCATCTTTTTGCGAACCAAGATAATCTTTTGCCCCGAAGCACCAAAAGTAAAACTGAAAATGCTAAACAAGGCCCCTATGACAAATCCAACGCCAGCGGCCTAAGGCCTTACCAATTGCTGCACCAGCCATTTGTAACTCACCCGAAGATCCGGAATTTTGCTGATCATCGCCATCTTTCCCTTTTTCTTTCTTATTTTTTTTATCTTCACCTCCCCCTTTTCCATCTTTATTTTCTCCTTCTGAAGTCGATCCTTGCCCTGACTGAACCTCGCTTTCTTGGGTTTCGCCTGATGGTGCGACTGTATTATTTTCGCCTGGCATAATTCATTATATTAATTTGTTTAAAAAATATTAATAAGGGCTAACTCTCAATTATCTACAGTAGGATTTTGGCATTATTTCCTTTTTGTTATTGTAAAGACCTTTGCACAACTGAAATTATAAGTAAAGCAGCCTGCTTTTTGGCTAATTTTATCTAAAAACTATCTCAAAAATCAAACTACTTCACTTACGCAAAGGTCTTTTGTATGATATACGAATTTCACTTTTTTATCAACTGACAAAAATATCTTCCAAAGATGAGATTTGGTGTAATTAGTTTTGAGATTAAGATGGCGTTGGAACTATTGCATTAATCGCATTTTTTCTATATTATGCAACTCATCTCTTAGCTTTGCTGCTTTTTCAAAATTTAAATCAGTAGCTGCTTCTAGCATTTCTTTTTTCATTAAAACTATTTCTTTATCATCTGGAATTTTCTTTTTTTCTTCCCCCTTATTACTTTTTTTATAGAGATTCTCAAGAGCGGAGCCAATTTTTTTATAGGTTGTTTTTGGTGTGATATTATGCTTTTTATTATGCGTTATTTGAATATCGCGGCGGCGATTATTTTCATAAATAGCAGCCTTGATTGATTTAGTTTCCTTATCAGCATATAAAATGACCTTGCTTTCAGAATTTCTAGCGGCACGGCCTATGGTTTGAATTAAAGAAGTTTCATTACGAAGAAAGCCTTCCTTATCTGCATCCAAAATTGCCACAAGAGCACATTCAGGAATATCCAAGCCTTCTCGCAACAGATTGACTCCAATCAAGCAATCATATTTACCCAAGCGCAGATTTTGTATGATTTCTATGCGATCCAAAGTATCGACATCTGAATGTATATAAACCACTTTGATGCCAGCGTCATTGAAATAATCACATAAATCTTCAGCCATTTTTTTGGTGAGAGTTGTAACAAGAGTGCGAAAACCTTTTTCGGTAGTTTTTTTTACCTCTTCTAAAAGATCTTTAACTTGATTTTTAATAGGGCGAATTTCGCAAACTGGGTCAAGCAAACCAGTTGGCCTAATGATCTGCTCAACAACTTTTCCTTGCGATTTTTCAACTTCATATTTGTTAGGAGTTGCTGAAACATAGATAGTTTGCGGCTTAAATTTCTCCCACTCTTCAAATTTTAATGGTCGATTATCAAGGGCGCTAGGCAAGCGAAAACCATACTCAATCAAGTTTGATTTTCTAGCAAAATCTCCTTTATACATGCCGTTAACCTGCGGTATTGAAGCGTGACTTTCATCAACAAAAAGCAGAGCATCTTTGGGCAAATATTCAAATAATGTTGGTGGCGGAGCGCCAGCAGGTCTATTGGTTAGATAGCGTGAATAATTCTCAATACCTTTACAAGTTCCAGTGGCTTGAATCATTTCCATGTCATAGGTGGTGCGCTGATTTAACCTTTGCGCTTCGACAATTCTTTTGTTAGCTTCTAAAATCTCTAAGTGATTTCTTAAATCATTTCTAATATTTACGACTGCAGATTTTAGATTTTCCTTAGGGGTGACATAATGTGAAGATGGATAAATGGCAATTTCTTCAATATTTTCAAAAAATTCACCTAAAAGCGGATCGAACTCCATTATTTCTTCAATCTCATCGCCAAAAAAGCTTATTTTCCAAGCTCTATCCTCCTGATGCGAAGCAAAAACATCGATTGAATCACCGCGAACACGAAAACAGCCTCTTTCAAAATTAATGTCATTTCTTTCATATTGCAGATCAACCAAGCGTAATAATAGTTTTTGCTGATTAATTTGTTCACCCTTTTTTAGGCGCAAAACCATTTTTGAGTAAAATTCTGGTGAGCCGATGCCATAAATACAAGAGATTGAGGCCACAACTATAGAATCTCGGCTTTCAAATAATGATCTGGTTGCCATATGTCTGAGGCGATCAATTTGCTCGTTAATTGAGCTATCTTTTTCGATATAAGTGTCTGTTCTTGGTACATAAGCCTCAGGCTGATAATAATCATAAAATGAGACAAAATAGCCAATATTATTTTCAGGGAAAAATTCCTTCATCTCGCCATAAATTTGCGCAGCCAAAGTTTTGTTGTGAGCCATAATTAAGGTTGGGCGCTGAGTTTGCTCAATGATATTGGCCATGGTAAATGTTTTGCCGGAACCTGTTATGCCAAGAAGAGTTTGATTTTGCTGCTTATCTTTAATGCCTTGAACTAGACTTTTTATTGCTTGCGGCTGATCGCCTGCTGGAGAAAATTTAGAGTGAAGTTGGAATTTACCTTGAGGCATTAAATTGCGAGATATTGAGATTAATTATAATTTACAAGAAGTGATGGAAGGCAGAATCCACACCATAAGGTCTAAAGCCTTATATAGCAATATATTATAAAATAATAAAACATAATTTGCCCCAATTATGCTCCTTAAATGATTTTTAACTTCAAAAATTAAAGAATCTTAAGTAAAGGCAAAGTCTATTGTATGAATAAATCATTTATTTTTAAAACTCAAAACAAATTCCGTAAATTCGCCCTCAATAGATTTACAAGAAATATCACCGCCAAAGGCCAAAATCACTTTTTTACAAAATGGCAAGCCAAGGCCAGTGCCGCCTTTTTTATCTGAAGTAAAGAAATCATCAAAAATATGATTAATCTTATCTTGCTCTATGCCAGTGCCATAATCTTTAAAATGAAGAAAGTTAGCTTGATTGCTTGTTTCTAGCCAAATATCAATTTTAGCCTTGTAATAAAGCGAGTTTTTAAGTAGGTTAAATAAAACAAAAATCATCAAAGTTTCATCGCCCTTAAATTTAAAATCATTTTTCAAATCAAGATTTATCAACTCTTTGTCTTGCTTTAAGCCAAAGGCAAATTCACTCATAACCATTTCAATAATATTGGCCATAGAAAGCTCAACAAATTTGGAGTTATCAATTTTTTCTTGCCTAATATTGGCTAAAATCACCTCGCAAATCATCACGCCACGATTAGCCGAATTATAAACTAAAACCAAACAATTTATAGCTTCATTTAAGCTATCTTTTACCAATTCACAAGGTTGCTTAATATTTGCTAAGGGTTTTCTAACTTCGTGAGCAATTGAACCAGCAAGAGCTTTTACTTGCAAAAGTTTTTGGTCAAGTTGATTATCCATCGCTTTAATTATATTAGTTTATATGATAAACAATATAGCAATATTTAATAGACAATATTTCAACTTAATAATTGATTTATTATATAATATTAAGCGTTTAATCAAACATAATAATAATGCTTAATAAAGAAGATTTTATTAAAAAACTTGGCCTAATCATAAGAGAAGCTAGAAAATCAAAGGCTTTATCAATAGAAGAGCTAGCCCATAATTGCGATATTGCTTATAGCACGCTTTCTTGCCTTGAGCGAGGGGTGGTTGGGAATTTGCAGGTTTATAATCTTTATAAATTAATCATAGAGCTAGATATCACGCCTTCTTTAATATTCAAAGAAATTGAAGATAGCAGCAAAAATAAAGAGAAAATTATCGATAAAATATCATCTCTTAAAAATGATGAGCTAGATGCTGTTTTGGAGTTATTGAGGCGAGTGGTTGTTTAACAAGCAATAGCTCGCAGAATGATTAAAAATTTATAATTTTGTAGAATGTTTTTAAACAAATATGTAAAAGACTTGCTGTTCATTTGGTTTATTATATCTCTAACAATAGCATCTTTAGTTGCCTCTGACTCTATATCAAATGGAGTTAGGTTAATATTTTTATTTTTGGGAGTTTTTATAGTTTTCTCTACCTCGTCTTGGATTTATTGGGTTGGCTTGACAGGTACCCAATAACCTAGACTTTCTATACCTCCTAATTTATCGTTATTTTAACATAAATTA
>ENA-UOXV01004241-UOXV01004241.1-marine-metagenome-genome-assembly--contig:-NODE-4241-length-16599-cov-5.062500_pt1 | contig 16599 bp, 16 predicted proteins | sample MGYA00238165_ERZ766961 | MGnify/ENA primary metagenome ERZ766961 (study PRJEB28924, sample SAMN03173240) | marine metagenome | biome: Marine; feature: Water; material: Subsurface seawater | place: North... | reverse complement strand
AAGCTCTGGCTTTTTCGTCTGAAGATGCATAAGTAAATGCAATGTCAGATCCGTTCTCAGCAAATAATCTTGCAATACCTTTCCCAATTCCCCTAGAAGCACCTGTAATAATGGAAACTTTCCCTTCTAATAATTTCATTTCATGTTCTTTTGATCTGAATTAATATTTATGCCCTAAAATTTAAATAATTTTAGATCAATTCAAATAACTAAAATATTACAATCTTAACCCTTCTATTATAAATCAGATTTTTTGGGTCTTTGGTTACTTCCTCTACAGAATAACGAGGAACAGCTTCTCCAAAATACTCCTTTCTTATTGGGTTTTTAACTCCACTTTCGCGTAAGAACTTCTCAACAGCATCTGTTCTTTCGCCAGATAAAGTCAGGTTATATTCAGCTTGCCCTACATGATCAGAATGCCCACTTAGATAAATCTTAACATTAGGTTTATCTTTCAAGTATTCCAATAAAGGCTTCATTTTCTTTTCTTTACTCCATTCAGTAACATACTTAGAATCAGAACCGAAGTATATTGTTTCTTCATAATTGGCTTTAAATGGTCCATCATTTACCGCAATGAGATCAGAAGATTTGTAAGTCATTGAAATTCGGTCTTTATCAAGTCCAGAAGTAATTAAGACAGCTATGGCTTTTTCAGCATTTCTTTTTGCTATAACAACTCCATCTTCTCCATTCTTGCTTAGTGCAGAAGCTATAAGTTCTAAAGTCCAACCTGGGTTTGCCTCTAACTGCGTTTGAGCATCAGCAAGAGTCTTTTTAGTCTCCTCAGTTAACTCACCATTTTCATCAACAAATACCTCCACAACTAATACCTTTTTCAAGGTAGAGTCATTTTCAATATCTTCAATGGTTTTTTCACTCGACTCGGTTATAGCATAAATATCAAACCCACCATATCCACCTTCACGACTAGAGCTGCAATAAGCCTTAGATTCATCATGAGACAGCATATAATTCACTTCGTCATATGGTGTATTCACCGGTATGCCAAGGTTTTCAGGAAATGTCCAGCCCGTATCTGTTTTGTGAGTAATAAAAACATCCCATCCTCCCATACTAGAGTGTCCTTTTGAAGAAAAATAAAGCGTGGTATCATTGAGTAAGTATGGCGATACTTCATCCGTTTCCGTATTAATTCGTGGTCCAAGGTTTTGCATTTCGCCCCAAGTTCCATCATCTTGTAATGTAGATTTATATAAATCTCTTTCGCCATAGGTATCATATCTTTCTGCCTCAACATATAAAATTTTCAAATCTGGAGAAATAGTTACGTTCGACACTCTTACACCGGCCTTATTGAAATTTTGGGAAAACTGTTCTGAAGGTAACCATGTTCCATCCTTCCTTTTAATTATATCACAATGACTTTTAGTATAAACAAAAAGCTCGCTTTCATCGGGAGATATTGAAACCGTTGCATTATGTTCGTTAGTATTTACAAATGCACCGTTAAAATAGTCTGTGTTATTAATATTATTTACTTCTGCCCAAATTCCATTGCGGAAACTAGCCAAATAGATATCTTCATAATATTGACCGTCAGAAAACAACTCCCCTCCAGTTGAACCACCTCTTCTCGATGTAAATAGCAAAACTTCATTTTTGTCCATAATGATGGGCCCGTATTCGTCAAAACTTGAGTTTATTTCATCGCCTAAGTTTTCGAGAGTTACATAGGTCAAACTGTCAACTTGGTATTTGGTAACATCTCTTGATTTTTTCTGAACACTTTCGAGAATATGACTATTTGACTCTAACAAATCTCTTCCGTCCTCACATTGTAAAATGTAAGCATTAACCTCAGCTTCCATCTCTTCACCTACTTTACCCTGAGGAAGCCCCTCTGCAATGTAAGTTGAATATGAAGCTGTTGCAAATAAGAAATTATGTTCTAAGTGGTACAATCGTCCCAAATAATAAAATAATTCTGGTTTTTCTTCTCTTTCGTTTAATTCAACAATTTTCTCAAAGTATTTTTTTGATTTGAGTTTGTCACGAGACCCCTCATAAATACAAATACCAAATTCATAGTTGTAAACTGAATTATTAGTATCTGCATCGTAAAGCTCCTTATACAAAGGGTAAGCTTCAATATACTCAGCAGCATAAAGATAATTTCTTGCCTGTTTAAGTATCTTTTTTTGTTGGGATTCCGATAGTATCTGTGAGTTGCCAAACTCAGAAAAAACGAGTACAAATAGGAAGAGTAAGGTAAATATTTTTCTCATTACAACGATTAAAACGTAGAGGAACAAAAATATGTAAGTTGTTAACTTATCGGAATTTTGATTGAAGTTTTTCGTGGTTCTTTTCGCATTCTGCGATAATGTGTCAATATTTTAGATAATTTGCATTTTTTCAATTCATAATAATAATCTGAAAAGAAATAATTAATTGGACAATCGTTCAAAAATAACGGCTAAAAATCATGATAATCATCTCAAAAACCATAAACTAAAATGGAATTTATACTTCTTATTCTTTTAGTTATCATAGTCCCTTTTGTTATCGTAAAACTATTTGTGAGTAAAAAAAAGTGGCATTCAACCAATAAAAAATTCCCATCAGAGTGGCGAATTATTTTAATAAAGAAAATTAACTTTTACAATTCACTTAATGGTGAAGAAAAAATCCTTTTTGAATCTAAAATTCAAGAGTTTTTATTGAATTGTAGAATTACCGGAATAAAAGTTAAGGTCGATTTGACAGATAAGCTTCTAGTTGCCTGCAGTGCTATAATTCCCATTTTCAAATTTCCAGAATGGCGATACACCAATCTCTTTGAGGTATTACTTTACCCATCACGATTCAATGAGAATTTTGATACCGAAGGACCTGATCGAAGTATTTTAGGAATGGTTGATACTGGTTACATGGAAGGAATAATGATTCTATCTAAAAAAGCCCTTCATCGTGGTTTTGAAAATGAGTCAGATAAGAAGAATACAGCCATTCACGAGTTTGTTCACTTAATCGACAAAATGGACGGGACCACTGATGGAATTCCAGATGAACTTTTAGGGAAACAATATGTGATTCCATGGTTAGAATTAATCAATAAAGAAATCGATAGTATACATTCAAATGAGTCAGATATTAATCCTTATGGAGCAACCAATAAGGCCGAATTTTTTGCAGTAACCAGTGAATATTTTTTTGAAAAACCTAAATTACTAGAAAGGAAACATCCCAATTATATGCCTTATTAGAAACAATATTCAATAACGACATGGCGGAAAGAAACCTAAAAAGAAAGTCAATTGAAATTGGAAGAAATAGTCCTTGCCCTTGCGGAAGTGGTTTGAAATTTAAAAAATGTTGTGGAGCTAGCTGACTTAGTTTTTTAACGTTCAATTTATATTTAATTACCAATAAGAACGATAGTCATTCCTTAATTTTGCTCAGTATTATATAAGTAATGGTAATTTGCAGTTCTTTTAATCTAAAAACCAATTATGAGAAAAAACGAATTATTTGATGACATGTATAAAATTAGCATAAACTAAAAGTTATTTAATGAAAGTAAAGGTAAGGCGTAAGGCACATTTTAATGCTGCACATAGATTGTACAGAAGCGACTGGATGACTGAAAAGAATGAAGCGGTTTTCGGCAAATGTAGTAATCCTTTTTACCACGGACATAACTATAACTTAGAGGTAGAGGTTGAAGGCGAAGTTGATACCGAAACTGGATTTGTGATTGACATGAAAATGCTTCAAAAAATTATCTTTGATCAAGTTACCTCTTACTTGGATCATAAAAATTTGAATGAACAAATTGAAGAATTCAAAGATTTAAACCCAACAGCCGAACATATTGCATACGTAGCTTGGAACAGAATGAGACCACATATACCAGAGCATTTAGACATGACTGTTACCCTTTTTGAAACAGAAAGAAACAGTGTAGTATATTCTGGGAATTAATCTGAAGATAAACCTTCCTTCTCATTTCAATAAATATTTTTGCTACATGGATAAATTGAGGCAACAATTAGGCATTTTCATTTTTTTATTGACTTGTGCCTTCACTGTACCAGTTCTAGTGCAGCAAGGCATGTTTATGGACGGGGTTCTTTACGCGGCTGTTTCCAAAAATTTAGCCGAAGGATATGGAACCTTTTTTGCCCCAAGGTTTAGCGAAATTGGAGTGGCAAGTTCTTCAATATTCTATGAGCACCCTCCCCTGGCATTTGGTATTCAGTCTCTTTTTTTTAAACTATTTAATAGCCATTTTCTTTCGGAAAGAATTTATAGTTGGTTCACTTTAGTTGTCACCTTTTTTCTCTTTAAAGAATTGTGGAAGGAAATTTCAAATCATATTTCTGGAATAGGCAAAATGGATTGGCTCCCTATTCTCATTTGGATTACTATTCCCTTGGTTTATTGGGGGTATCAAAACAATGCCCAAGAAAACACGATGGGAATATTCACTCTATGTGGAACTATTTTCACTATCAAATATTTATTTCGCCAGGAACAGAAAATCAAATGGCTTGTTCTAGCGGGAATCTCAGCCTTTTTGGCCAGTTATAGCAAAGGAGTGCCTGGGCTTTTTATTCTTGGAATTATTCCAATTCACTTTTTAGTTTTCAGAACACTCATCTTCAAAAAGTATTTAATTTCTTTTTTATTATTACTCGGAACTACGGCCCTATGCTATTTATTACTAATAACTTATGAGCCAGCGAGGGAACATCTATTAAATTATTTAAATCTAAGATTATTAGGGCGAATTAATGATAGTCATACAGTTCATTCTCATTTTGTAATAATCTACAGAATTTTTTGGGAATTAATCTATGGCTTACTTGTGACTCTAGTCCTTTTGGGTGTTTTCAGTGAACGACTTAAGAAACACAATTGGCTAGCAGATCAAAAAAAATGGATTTTATTCTTTTTTCTAATTGGTCTTTCTGGTTCAGCTCCAGTTGCTTTAACTATGGTACAAAAGGGCTTTTACATTTTACCTTCCTTTCCTTTTTTTGCTATAAGCATTGCACTTATTTTAGCTTATGGTTTTCAGGATAAGTTATTGAGCATCAAAAACCCAATCAAAATATCTAAAATTATATTTAGAGTAAACATTGTTTTTCTTTTATTCCTATCCTTTTTGACTACTTCATTATACAAGGACTATAGTCGCAGTGAATCACTTCTAAAATCAGTTGACACAATCATATCTCATGTTCCTGAAAGAACAACTGTAACTATTCAGTCTAATTTATGGAATGATTGGTATTTGCAAAGTTACCTTATGCGATATGGATCAATAAGTGTTGAAAGAACAAAAAAACATGAATTCGTGATAGTTACTGACTCAATTCCAGCAGGATACTTACTTCTAGAAAAATTAGGAACTTATAATTTGTATTCCAAAAACAACAATTAATTGATAGCTGAATATTTTGGTTTTCTAACTCTAGACTTAATACTTATTTTAGTATTTACTCTTTTAGTTATTGTCCAAAAAGAATATTTTATATCAATCAAAAAATCAGTAATTAATTCGATTTTAGTATCATCTATTATTCTATTTACTATCGATTCAGTACTAACGAATTATCTATTATTGATTTACAAACCAAATACCAATCTGGGATTATTCGTTTTAAATATTCCATTAGAGAAATACATTTACACCAGTTGTATTTTGGGAATAGCATTATTGAGTTATACCTTGGTAAAAGAAAAATTAGATTACATAAACAGAAAATGGTTGGTACGAATTATAGGTTCAATTCTAATTCTTTTAACTCTTCCGCTCGTTTATATTCATTGGTATGATATTCATTCTTTTATTGCCATTTCACTTTTAAACCTTTCTCTATTTTATCTACTAATAAAAGCTCCGAAATGGTCTATTAATTTTCTGGTTACTTTTCTAGCCTTACTCATCCCTTATTCTTTGCTCAGTGCATTTTTAGGTGGATCATTTTCAAGTAGCCCTCTGATGTTGTACAATTCTTTAGAAACTCAAGGCGTTTACATTACTTCCTTTCCACTGGAAAATCTATTCTATTGGTTTGTTGTTTTGTGCTTTATCATTTTTGTATTCGAAAAACTCGAAAATTTAAAAGAATTATGAAAACGATTCGTACTGCAATATCACTAATTTTCAATCGTTAGCGTACTTTCGCCCAAATTTCTCAATTGAAACTATCCATAATAATTGTAAATTATAATGTTAAGCACTTCATTGAACAGTGTTTAATATCGGTTCAAAAAGCCCTTGTAAAAATGGAGGGCGAGGTTATTATTGTTGATAATCATTCAATGGACGGGTCAGTAGAGATGATTCAAGAAAAGTTTCCTCAATTTCGACTCATTGCTTCCGATAAAAATCTTGGCTTTTCAAAAGGAAATAATCTTGGGATTAAAAAATCTAGCGGTGAATATGTTCTACTATTAAATCCAGATACTTTAGTTGAGGAGGACACTTTTGAAAAAGTGGTTTCTTTTATGGACAGTCATGAAGATGCTGGTGGGCTTGGTGTTAAAATGATTGATGGAAAAGGATTCTTTCTTCCAGAATCTAAGCGTGGGCTTCCTACGCCAGAAGTGGCATTTTACAAAATGTTCGGACTCTCAAAGCTTTTCCCGAAATCAAAGCGATTTGGGAAATATCACCTTACCTATTTAGATGAAACCAAAACCCACGAAGTGGATGTTCTTTCTGGAGCTTTTATGCTTCTTCGAAAAACCGCTTTAGATAAAGTGGGATTACTTGATGAAACCTTCTTTATGTATGGTGAAGATATTGATCTCTCCTACCGGATTCAATTAGGAGGATTTAAAAATTACTATTTCCCAGAAACTCAAATCATTCATTACAAAGGAGAGAGTACCAAAAAATCGAGTGTAAATTATGTTTTTGTCTTTTACCGAGCCATGGTAATTTTTGCCAATAAACATTTCTCCACTAAAAATGCTCAACTTCTTGGATTCCTCATCAACTTGGCCATTTACTTTAGAGCTTCGATTACGCTTTTTACCAATTTCTTTAAAAAAGGCTACTTAGCGCTTCTCGATTTTGGAGCTATACTTATTGGCCTATTTGGACTAATGCTCGCTCATAATTCATTTACTGGCATTGAAACTCCAGTAGAACTATATCAACTTCTACTTCCAGTTTATAGTGGCATTTGGGTCTCTAGTATCTTTTTTAGTGGCGGATACGACAGACCGGTTTTAATAAAAAACTATTTAATTGGAACTCTCTCGGGAATGGGATTACTCCTTATTCTATATAGCCTTTTACCTGAGTCTTATCGGTTTTCTAGGGTTATCATTCTTCTAGGTTCGTTCACTACATTGATTCTAGGGGTATTAATTCGTTACTTGCTGCATTGGACAAAATTGGGAGGCTTCCGTTTAGGAACGGTTACAAAAAGAAGGTTTGCAATTGTTGGGGCTCCCGATGAAATTACGCGGGTAATGGATCTGCTAAAACAGACCATAATTCAACCTGAGTTTATTGCAAAAGTGCTTCCGGTTTCGAATTTAGAATTACCTGAAGGATATGTTGGAAACATGCGCCAATTGCGTGAAATTTCAAAAATTTTCCGCATTGAAGAAATTATTTTTTGTGCCGAAAATGTAAGTAGCGCCAACATTATTGAACAAATGAGTCAATTGGACAATAAAGCCCTTGATTTTAAAATTGCGCCGCCTGAAAGCCTTTTTGTAATTGGAAGTAATTCAATAAACACCTCTGGCGAACTATATTCTGTGCTGAACATTAACTCCATTACAAAGGCGAAAAATGTAAGAATAAAACGGGTCTTGGATTTAGTGTTAACCCTTCTTTTAATTGCTACTCTTCCGCTCATGCTGATTTTTGTAACTAATAAAACCAATTTTATTCGAAATGTATTTGAGGTGTTGATTGGTCAAAAAAGTTGGGTGGGTTATAATAAGCTAGGAAGTAATTTACATGATTTACCTATAATTAGAAATGGTGTTATTTCCTGCTCCGAATCATTAGTCGATATTACTGATAATAATGCCGCCAGATTGAACATCATGTATGCAAAGGACTATAAAGTGCTCAATGATTTTTTAATGGTTTTGAAAAACGTTAAAAACTTAGGCAACTAAGATTCTTTTCCAAAATATACTTTGAGCGGTTCCCAATAATGCTCGTACCATCCATTTGAAATACTTTCATAATAATCTGCGGGAATGCCTTTATGAATAAAGGTTAAATGTGTACCTCCATCTAGCGGTTTAAACTTAAACTGAACCGTTGAATAATGATAATCGGGCCAATCCTCCTCGGCTCCTTGCCATTCTTGAATAATCATTAATCCTTCTTCTAAAAAAATATTCTTACCATTTATGTATCCATCATAACAGGTAAACTTCCCTCCTATTTCAGAATCAATTTTGGCTTCGGATTTTGTAAAATCAGAATGCAATTCACTCGATAATAAAGCTTCATACATTGAAAGTGGTTCTATTCCTTTAAAATACAATTCTTGAATTAAGTCTCTAGTATTCATACATATTCCTTTTTAACAACAAGTGCATACCATTCATTTCCTAAGTCGAGGTAACCATGATCGTAACAAAAAAAGTAAGTTTTCCCGTTTTTGGTAGTGTAGATGTTGGTATAGAAATCAAAATTGAACCCTTCTGTTGACAGCTTTTTTCTGCTGACTTTTGTAGTTTCATTTGGATTTAGCTCAGCCAGAATCAATCTGTTTTTTGAAAGAATCCGATTCACTTTTCGCATGAAATTATTTGCCTTTTGGTGCCCTCTATTATAATTTGCATTGCGGCAACTGTCATCACAAAATCGTTTATCTGACCTACCGATTAAGAGTTTTCCACATTCTTCACATACATTTTTATCTTGATCCTCTGACATGGCTTTCACTTAATCTCTAACGCTTCTTTTTACTTATTGATTGCCTCAAATTTATAAACTGAAAATGAATCTTCTTATTATAGACACCGCAAATTCAATCCCTTGGTGTAAAACTATTAAAAATCTAGGTACATTTTTCAACTAACTATTAGTCTTTTTAAAAGAAAGCGAATGTTTACTTTTGCCGCCGCATGAATCCGAATAAAAAAGTTGCGTTTTACACCCTTGGCTGCAAGCTAAATTTTGCTGAAACCTCTACCATTGCCAGGTCTTTTAAAGATGATGGATTTGCGGCTGTCGATTTTTCTGATGTGGCCAATTGTTATGTTATCAATACCTGTTCGGTAACCGATAATGCCGACAAAAAATGCAGAAGTATAGTAAGAAAAGCACTTCGAACGAATCCAACTGCATTTGTAATTGTAGTCGGTTGTTATGCTCAACTTAAACCCAACGAAATAAAAGAAATTGAAGGTGTTGATTTAGTACTCGGAGCCAATGAAAAATTCAACGTCATTGATCATTTGGGCGACCTTGAAAAAAAAGAACATGGCGAAGCCATATATGGTAAAATAAAAGACGTAAAAGAATTCTTTCCTTCTTACTCTCAAGGAGATAGAACCAGAACCTTTTTCAAAATACAAGATGGTTGCGATTACTTCTGTGCTTTTTGCACCATACCGTTGGCAAGAGGTAGAAGCAGAAGTAAAACCATTGAACAAACCATTGAAGTTGCGAATGAAGTGGCGCAAACTGAGGCTAAAGAAGTAGTAATTACTGGAGTAAATATTGGCGACTTTGGCAAAGAGAATAAAGAAACGTTTTTTGGTTTAGTCAAGGAACTAGATCAAGTTGAAGGTATTGAACGATTCAGAATATCGAGCATTGAGCCTAACCTATTAAGTAACGACATTATTGAATTTGTAGCCCAATCCGAAAAATTTGTTCCTCACTTTCATATTCCGTTGCAAAGCGGATCGGATAAGTTATTGAAAGCCATGCGCCGAAAATACCTTTCTGATTTGTATGTAAACCGAGTACAATCCATAAAAAAGTTGATGCCAAATTGCTGTATTGGTGTGGATGTAATTATTGGCTTTCCCGGGGAAACGGAAGAAGAGTTCAATAAAACTTATGAGTTTTTAAACCAACTCGACGTTTCATATCTGCATGTATTTACCTACTCTGAAAGAGCAAATACAACTGCCTTAAGAATTGATGAAGTAGTACCAATGGAAGACCGCCAAAAAAGGAGTAAAATGCTTCGAATTCTGTCTGCCAAAAAGAAAAGAAAGTTTTACGAAGACAATATTGGAACAACTCACAAAGTACTTTGGGAGGCAGAAAACACAGAAGGTTTTATGTATGGGTTTACCGAAAACTACGTAAAGGTCAGAACCAATTTTGACCCTAACAAAGTAAATACTACCGAAACGGTTACCCTTACTGACATTAGCCGTTCTGGAGAGGTTAATGTAGAAATATTGGGAACAATCTCTGTATAATGAATTTAGAAATCGTTTGCACCCAAACTCGAGAATTAGTCCATTCAGTTGGAATGCTGATAATGGAAGAAAGAAAGTCTTTTGACCGCAACAAAGTTGAGATCAAGGGACTTCACAACTACGTAACCCACATTGATAAACTGGCCGAAAAAAAGTTGGTTGAAGGATTAGGTAAACTAATTCCTGAGTCGGGTTTTATTGCTGAAGAAGGTACTTCTACCAAAAAAGGAGAACGATACAATTGGATTATTGACCCCATTGATGGAACCACCAATTTTATTCATGGCATTCCAGCATTTTCCATCAGCATTGCTCTTCAAGAAAACAACGAATTAGTGCTTGGTGTAGTTTATGAAATTAATGCCGACGAAATGTTTTATGCTTGGAAAGACTCTCGGGCATATCTCAACGGAAAGGAAATAAATGTTTCCCCTGAGAAAGATTCACACCTATCCTTATTAGCCACTGGATTTCCATATCATGATTACGAAGAGGTAGACGAATACCTAGATTTACTGAAACACTTTATGAAAACCACTAGTGGAATCAGAAGGTTAGGTTCTGCCGCAGTTGATCTTGTTTATGTGGCTTGTGGTCGTTTTGAAGGATTTTACGAATACGGCTTAAACCCTTGGGATGTAGCAGGCGGAGCATTTATTGTTCAGCAGGCTGGAGGTACAGTAAGCGATTGGAAATCGGGAGAAGATTTTGTATTCGGTAAAACGATTTTAGCAAGTAATAGCAAACTTCATCAAACTTATTTAGAAGGGATTCAAACTTATTTTAAGTAACTCGTTGGGCATTTGGAGCAAAATCTGTCAATTCGAGTAAATTTTACGATTGAAATGAGAAAAATTTGTATCGAGAACCTGTCTGCTGACAGGCAGGTAAGAATTTGAAATTTAAAATAGTTCTCGATACGATTTTTTACAAAAAAATCACTCGAACTAACATTATGGCCAATAAGTTCAACCTAATGTACCACGGGTTTTAGTTAAGAATTTACCCCTTCATTTTGGTCATTAAACTTGGAAGCATATCATTTTTTATCCAACCATAATTGGGTTGCAATACCAACATTTTTTCATAATAGGCTTTAGCTTTGTCATATTGCTCAAACTCGGTATACGAAATAGCAATCATCGCCAACACATTTAAATACAACCAATTATCTATAATTTCTTCTGGCCTTTGTTTTAAAAAAGTAGACTCAGCTTCCAAATAGTATTCAATCGCCTTTTCTTTAGAACCTCCCATAACGACTGGTTGATAATACTTCACGTTAGCCAATTGAACATAAGCAAATGGATTATTAGGATTTATTCTTTTGGCTTCCTCTGCACTGTTTCCACATTTGAAACCGTAAAGGGTAACATACCAATTGTTAAGTCCTATTCTAAATCCGTAAAAAGCGGCGCGGTAACAAAGGGTCATGGAAGAATCGTATTTCATTTCCTCCAACCATTCTAAGTTTTCTTCGGCAATATCTAAATAATCTTCCGCTTCATCTTCGAAATTATTACCCAGCATCCATGCTACATAACCGTATTGATAATTTACCAATTCAGCGGTAAAAATGGCATCAGAAGTATTTAAATCATCATCCTGCATTTCATCAATAAGCTTCTTCCATTGAGTCATATCACTCTTCAAGTAGGCACTGAATAAGCTATCTGTATATTCAGATTTTGACCAGCCGGTAAAGGATACCAAAAAAACAGTTGAGAATATTAAAAAACGTTTTATTAAAAACACAATATTTAATTAAAATGCAAAAGTCTAAAAAAAATGTAGAAGTTGTACTGCCTAAATGTCAAACTGCGTTAAGAATGACATTTTTTCGTTCAAGCTAAAAACCTTAACCTAACTCCTTGAAATAAATAAAATGGTTAACCTTATTTCTTTTCAAATTCCCAAACTCCCGTTTCAGTAGTTTTTCCAGTAGGTAAATTTTCAGTGTAATCGTAATTCCAGCGCATCTCTTTGTTTTTAAGCATATCGAGATTTATGATCTTTCCATACAAGGGATTAACCCAAACCTGAGCATCTACTTCAGCTAGTCCATCAATTCTTTTCTCAATTCGTTCGGGCTGTTGCAAAAGCTGAGATTTTGTTTTGCTATCACCAGCTCCACCGGTAAAATTCCATATTCCGGTTTCCAAATAATTGGTTGTTATTTCTTGGGTTTGAGGCGCGAAAAAATCAGCTGGATAAACTGAAGATTTTTTTACCGTATAATCACCTGATTTAGTAAATGTTATTTCGTGAGAAACCGAAATTCGATTAATTTCAGAACCATTTAACGATTTTATTAGTGTACTTCCATCATACACCCATAAAGTATCATTGAGGGTATAAGTGGCATTCGTCACTTTCCAATCACCAGATATTCTGCCTTTTCGTGATTTTAGGCTAATAAAAGGATCGTTATCACCCTTTTTACAACTAGTAAGTGCCGCTATTATAGAAAGAAATAAGAGTACTTTTTTCATGTAATTATTCTATAGATTTATTGTGACCTCCAAAATAATAGGAGACCGTAATACTCAGGTTATTAGCTAAATCGAACCCACCAGAAGCCAACCTTTCTGATCCAATTTCCCTACGTGAAGTTGAAGATCCGCTTACCGGAGTATCAATAGTCACTCGCTCCCAATCGCCTCCGTCTCTTGCCCAGTAATAGCCAATATTATATTCTAATCCCATCGCTAATTTTGGAGCTATATAGTAATTAAACCCAATAATTCCATTAATACCAAACATAAAACCACCGTCTTTGTTGTAGGTTATTTGCCGTTTATCAGTTCCAGTGGTGTCTGTAGTTTCAATATCAATTTGTTGTTTGTTCTTTCCTAATATACCAAAGTTCAACCCTGCACCTATATATGGATCAAGTCTTTTTAATCCTGGCAAGTGATATTCATAAGCAGGAGAAATATAAAGGTTAAATTTTTTGAAGGTAGAATCATAAGCCACTTTAGAAGAACCTAGACTATCCACTAATTGATATTTGGAATTGTACGATTGCATTCCAAAACCCAAACGAATTACATGGTTATCTTTTAAATAGTATTTAGCCAAAATAACATCGTTACCCAATGGATCTTTTACAGGCGCTACATTAATATTTGATATTAACCCAGCAATATTGAATACCACACCAAAGTTCCCTTCTTTAGGTTTAAACTCTTTTACTTCTTTGACCTGAGCAAATGAAGAAAGTGAGATTGAGATGAGTACAAAAAGAGCAAGCAGATTTTTCATAATTCAATTTTAAAGCACCATTAACGATGTAAATTAGCCCCTAGTATTTCAGGCACCATGTTTTTCTTCCAACATAGGCACAAAACTAAAAGCACCACAGTTTTCAGACACCAAAGAACCATCCATGTTCTTCGTTATTTTTTTCATTTCTTGTAATTTACCTTCACCTACTGGAATTACCATTATTCCCCCAGGTTTTAGTTGTTTCACCAAAGCTTCTGGTATAAATGGAGCTCCACAAGTAATTAATATTTTATCGAAAGGCGCAAATATTTCTTTTCCCTTATAGCCATCACCATAAAAAAGAGTTGCAGAATACTTTAATTTGGTCAATAAAGGTTTTGTTTTATTATATAATTCCTTTTGTCTTTCAATACTATAAACCTTTACACCTAATTCCACCAAAACAGCAGTTTGATAACCACTCCCCGTGCCAATTTCCAGTACCTTTTCTCCCTTTTTTAATTTTAAAAGAGCAGTTTGAAAAGCAACCGTATAAGGTTGAGAAATAGTTTGCCCAGCTCCAATTTGGAAGGCCGTATTCTCATAGGCTTGCTTTTCGAAGGCCGCATCTAAAAACAAATGACGAGGAATTTTGTCAATAGCAGCTAACACTGTTTCGTCAGAAACTTCCATTTCTCTGATAGCAGCGACCAACTTTCGGCGCATCCCCTTGTGTTTAAAGGTGTCTGTTTGGGCATTCATAAGCCCACAAATTTAGCCAATTAAGAGATATCCAATTGTCAATTTATTAACCAAGCTCTATTGACAAAACAATTTTTAATAGATATTCATTCCTTAAACTTCACGGTAGATTTGATTGTTATAGAAGACCGAAACATTTATGTTGAAAATTGGAGTTTTAGGAGCAGGACATTTGGGTAAAATACATATCCAATTATTAAAAGAAATCGATGAATTCGAGCTTGTTGGTTTTTTCGATCCTTTACTCAAAAACGCACTTCACGCTGAAGAAACCTATAACATCAAAAAGTTTTCTTCCATAGAATCACTAATTGAAGAAGTCGATGTTGTTGATATCGTAACTCCTACTCTATCACACTTTGATTGTGCTGAAAAATGCTTAAAACTCTCGAAACATGTTTTCATTGAAAAACCTTTAACTAACACCATAGAAGAAGCAAAAAAATTAATTGACTTAAGTGGTGAAGCAAATGTAAAAGTTCAGGTTGGTCATGTAGAAAGGTTTAACCCCGCCTTTATTTCTGCACAACCTTACATCAGTCATCCCATGTTCATTGAAACCCATCGTTTGGCGCAGTTTAACCCACGGGGCACTGATGTTCCTGTGGTGTTAGATTTAATGATCCATGACATTGATATTATTTTGAGCCTTGTAAAATCAAATATTAAAAACATTAGTGCTTCTGGGGTTGCGGTTATATCTGATACCCCCGACATTGCTAATGCCCGCATTGAATTTGATAATGGCTGTGTTGCCAACTTAACATCAAGTCGTATTTCGCTTAAAAACATGCGTAAATCGCGATTCTCTCAACGAGACGCATATGTATCTGTCGATTTTTTAAATAAAAAAGTTGAAGTGGTTCGCATAAAAAATGTTGAAGGAGATGCTGATCCATTATCTATTACTGTCGATCCTGGAAATGGCAAACCTTTAAAAGAAATATACTTCGACAAACCAAATGTAATCACTAGTAACGCAATTAAGGAAGAGTTAATAAGTTTTGCGAAATCGATAAATGAAGACACTACACCTGCAGTTACTATTCACGATGGATTTGTGGCTATGCAAGTGGCTCATCAAATCTTAGACATATTAAAGAAAACCCCTAGTTTGTATGTAGGTTAAAACCTAATTTCGTTTCAATTTAGATTTCTATTCTTTTCATTACCAAATCATCAATGATTTTAAACACATTTTCTGGAAGGCGAGTTCTCCATGAAATATCGTTTAGTCTCCCTCCTTGTAAAAAGTATTGATCCACATTGCAAGTTTGAAATTCTTGTAAAACATGATCCCTAAAATTTACCATAGCTATCCACCCTTCTTCAACTTCATCAAACCACTCTTCGTAATAACAATCATCAGAAGAATGAAAATTCAATACATTTTCCCCAATTAAAATAAATTTGTTTATTCCATTATCCAGTAATACCTCAATAACGTCTCGTTTAAAAGTCATTACATCATTGTACAATGTATCGTTCCATTCGCCAAATAATTCAATAATGGCGTATCCATTTTCGTACTGAACAAAAAGTAGTTTTATAAAAAGAGTTGTTGAGCCAATATTATCCCATTGAGGATGAATTGCATGATCATAAATGTGATCGGTAAAGTAAAACTCCGAATACTCCCTTCCGTAAAAAGGAGAATTATCATCATCTTCGGCAGCATATAGCGCTCGCCAATTATAGTAGGGTTCTATTGAATGCATTAGTCCTGCAAAATTAGAATAAAATCAAAAAATAATCGATTTTTTCACCCTTTATAACAGTCACACTCACTCCTAACATTTCCTAACTTTTTATCAAAAAAGCCACTATTAATATTTTGTATATTCGCAATACTTAAAAACCGCCAGTCTTTTAGGAAATGAGAGTTGATATTTCGTGGGTCCGATTCCTTCTTTTTGTGCCATTATTGCTGCTTCTTAGCACTACCCCTGCTTTTGCACAAGATGATATTTTGGATGAAATTGAAGCGGAATTAAAAAAAGAAGCGGAATTAAAAAAAGCTCAAGATAAAGCCGATAAAAACAAAGAAAAATACGATAAACTTTACGAAACAACCACTAGAAAAGGTGACGCACTTCTTCGTTCCAAAAAGTTTGATGAAGCAATAGAAGCTTATACGGAGTCGAAACAATACAAACCCGCTGAGACCTATCCTGACAATCAAATTGCATTAGCAAAACAGGAAAAAGAAAGAGCAGAAAAAAATGCCAA
>ENA-UOXV01004239-UOXV01004239.1-marine-metagenome-genome-assembly--contig:-NODE-4239-length-16606-cov-5.634947_pt1 | contig 16606 bp, 14 predicted proteins | sample MGYA00238165_ERZ766961 | MGnify/ENA primary metagenome ERZ766961 (study PRJEB28924, sample SAMN03173240) | marine metagenome | biome: Marine; feature: Water; material: Subsurface seawater | place: North... | reverse complement strand
ATTTTCTGTATGAGTGCCAGTTGAGGTTATTTTAAATAAATTTATTTTGGAGAAAAAAAATAACCTTAGAGGCGCTTTGTTTATGATTTTATCAGCTGCAAGTTTTGCTGCAGCGCATGCAGGAGTAATGGGGCTCTCAGACGAGGTTCATCCATTTGCTACTGCATTATATAGAAATGTCTTTGGTATTTTATTCTTGCTACCTTGGTTATTAAAAAAAAATTTTGCTGTAATTCGGCTGCCTCTTAGATCACCGATTGAGAGAGAGCGGTTTAAAGAAAAAGTGGGGTGTCTGGATCTAAGTCTCATACAATTCCTATGTTTTATTTATTCTTTAAACGATCTCGTGTGCTCGCTTTATTTTATTAAGGAAATATATATTGAATAAGATAATTTTAGAAAAACGTAACTTTAAAGGTGCTTTTTTCATGATTTTGTCTGCTGCAAGCTTTGCAGCAGCGCATGCTGGCGTAAGAGAACTCTCTGATCAGGTTCATCCTTTTGCGACTGCATTTTATCGAAATATATTCGGTATAATATTTTTATTGCCCTGGCTGCTGCAAAATAATTTTGTAGTGTTAAAAACTAAACATCTGAAATTGCATATCCTAAGAGGAGTTTTAAATTCTGGCTTTATGCTCGGATTTTTCTTTGCTCTAAGCCTTATCCCGATCGCTGAGGCCACAGCTCTAAACTTTACAGCTCCATTATTTGCGAGTTTGTTGGCTGTCATCGTATTACGAGAATTTGTAGGTTGGCGACGTTGGGTAGCTCTTTTCATTGGGTTCGCAAGCACGCTTATTATTCTTCAACCGGGTACCGAGATTATTAGTTTTGGTGCTATTCTTGTTTTGTTTGCCTCTCTTTCTTGGGCAGGTTCTATGATAGCGTTAAAAAAATTAAGTAACACTGAGAGCAGTCTCACTTCAACGCTTTATCTTGTTGTAGTTCTCACGCCAGTAACATTTATTTTCAGTTTTCCACATCTTAACGTTCTAGATTTAGAACAAATAGTTTGGCTTATCGAAGTAGCGGTTACTTCAACAATGGCTCAATATTTTCTCTCGGAGTCATTAAAAAATGGCGATGCTTCAGCAGTGGCGCCGTACGATTTTTCTAGGCTAATCTGGGCAGCTATATTTGGATATATTCTTTTCGGTGAAGTGCCAAATATCTGGGTGTGGTTTGGAGGAGCATTAATTTTTGCTTCAGTTGCATATATTAGTTATCGCGAGGCTAAAAATAAGCCTACGTAATTAAAGCTTAATCGAAGATGGAATGATGTTGGATAAAGGTGGTGCGGCGGCCATCTCATGGATCTAAAGTTGTTCAGGATATCATAGATGTTTTCGACGTGGAAATCGAAAGCCTGTTAGATTTCATTGATACTCGCTTACATTAATATCCGTCAATTTTGTTATTATATTTGTTATATTCTTTAAGTCGTTGATATTTGAGAGTGTTATTTCTGTATATTTTTTTACATAGGGTTAATTAATATTTTAAAGGCGAATAAACACGGTGATTTGTCGACTCGCCCTTGCGCTAAAGAATAAATGAACCATATAAATGGTATCTCACGCTAGATTTCCTTGATAAGTTTTTATCATAGTTGACCATCGTTATTTTGTATTAAACTTTGCGCATCCTGAACTGTTTGAAGATGGGTTAGATGAGAGTTGCGTTCAACTGTTACTAGCTAACTTTATTACTCGTAGTTTAAAAAAGAGGGAAAAAGAATCTAGGTTTAATTTATTCTAATATTAGAAAAATCGGGAATTAGTATGGGGTTATTAGTTATTCATGAATATTGAACCAACATCTAAATTTAATTTAGAGAGTATTTCCTTAAAAAGTGAAATTATTCTGGCTAGCAAATCCAATAAAAAGATTGAAATTGTTGTCGTTCCAAAGTTAAAAAATAAACTATCACACCAAAAAAATGTTGGTATTAAATTAGATGAAAAAGTTATTTTGACTATTTTATCTAATCATTATTCTAATGTTATAGTTACTCAGATTAATACGCAAAATGATTTAAATAATTTATTGATGAGAAAACCAGATCTCGTTCTTTCTGGGGTTAAATACTTTAATTTTGGTGATAAAGAGTTGTGGTTGAATGATTTTTTAGATCTGCATAAGATTGCTTATATAGCCTCTTCTAGAAAAGCACTTGATTGTGAATCGGATAAAAGTCGAGCAAAAGATATCGTCCAAAAGGCTGGGATCATGACTGCCCAATATTTTTCAACATCTCCCGGGGAACATGCAGATGAGGCGTCAATTCCTTTGTTGTTTCCGCTATTTGTTAAGCCGATAACAGGAGGGGATAGTCGGGGTATTGATGCAAATTCGATTGTAAATGATTTTAAGGGTTTTGTCGCAAAAGTTGATCAAATTGATAAGACCCAAGATTCTCGTTGTATAGTTGAGACATATTTGGCTGGTAAAGAGTATAGCGTTGGTATTTTTCAAAATAGTGGCGATGGAGAACTGATAACGATGCCTATAGAGATTATTGCCGAGAAAAACCGAAATGGGCAACGTATTCTTGATTTTAGTGCCAAAAGTAACAACACTGAGGCTGTTATTGCAGTTATAGATAATAGAATAAGTGTTCAGTTATCTAATATAGCAAAAGCTGCCTTTTTAGCGCTAGGTGGAAAAGCATTTGGAAGAATTGATATTAAAATGAATCATAATAGCATCCCTCATTTTGTCGAAGCAAATTTAATGCCTGGTCTTCTTAAGGGATATTTTTACAGATCCTGTCTAATTAATTTAAAATTAAGTTACGAAGAGATGATCATTAAAATTACAGATAATGCACTATCAAATAATAAATTAAGCTAATTTTTTTTATTTTTAAAATAAAGTAACCAAGTTTTAATTTAAATAAAAACTAAAGCCTCTAGGCGTTGAATGTAAAAGTATTAAATGTTTAATATAATTGACTAAACTACAATTTTACCTCTTTGATTTTTATCAATAACTTTATTTGAATTCCATGGTGATAGTGAACTATTATATTTTAGGCTACCTGTCCACAAGCGTACCCTGATGACCATGCCCACTGGAAATTAAAACCGCCAAGGTGACCTGTTACATCTACTGCCTCTCCAATAAAGTAAAGACCAGTGACATTATTTGCTTCCATTGTCCTAGAAGATAGATTTTTTGTATCTACTCCACCTATAGTGACTTCCGCTGTTCTCATACCCTCAGTGCCACTAGGCTCTAAAATCCATTCATTTATCGTATTACCAAGATTCTTCAGTTCTTTGTCAGGCGTTTCTGCCAAGTTTCCATCGCAACCAGCTAAGTAGACTATTCTTTGTGCCAGACGATTAGGGAGTAAAGTGGAAATTATTTTACGAATTTCTTTTTTTGACCCCTTATTTTTTTCTAATTTTAGAAGGCTAAATACATCTATTTCAGGCAGCAAATTAATCAATATATTATCACCTTCTCTCCAGTATGATGAAATTTGCAAAATCGCGGGTCCACTTAAACCCTTATGAGTAAAAACCAAACCTTCCCTAAAATTTACTTTTCCATGATTAACTATCGCTAACAATGAAACCCCTGCAAGGCCGTCTAGTTTTTCAAGATTATTTGTACTAAGTGTTAGGGGAACTAGGGCAGCCCGCGGCGGTATAACATTTAGGCCAAATTGTTTTGCTATATCGTAACCGAAACCGGTTGCGCCCATTTTTGGGATTGATGGTCCGCCAGTGGCAACCACCAGAGAGCTTGTGCTTAATTTCTCTTTATTTGTTTCAATATAAAAAATATTATTAACTTTAGTGATATTCTTTACAGAAGTTTCAGTTTGAATTTTTGCCCCACGAGCCTCACTCAATAGCATCTGAGTTATTTGTTGGGCGGAACCTTTGCAAAAAAGTTGGCCATGACTTCTTTCATGATAATCAATTTTATATTTTTCAACTAAATCAATAAAATCAAATTGGGTATAGCGTTTAAGTGCCGAAATGCAAAAATACGGGTTATTTGATAAGAAGTTAGCTGGCGAGGCATGGAGATTAGTAAAATTTGCCCTTCCACCGCCTGATATCCTAATTTTCTGGCCTATTTTTTTTGCATGATCGATCATTAATACCCGTCGACCACGTTTACACACCTCCCCGGCGCACATTAGACCCGCCGCACCGGCACCTATAATAATGACATCAAATTGTTGCATAATGGGGGTATAACTTATGGTGCCTAAAAGGCCAAGCTAAAGACACGATGTTTTATGATAGGCTTTAGACGCAAAAAATATTATGCATCATAATAATTAGAGTTTAGAAAAAGTGTTTACTATTAGTATTGATGTTGATTTTAAGTATGTTTATCAGCGTATATTTCTTTGAAACATATTGAATATATTTTATTTTCTAATATCTTAGAAAATTAATTATTATTATGGATTATTCTTGTATATTATTCCCCGCGAGTTTAGGTGATCTAAAAACTAGTTGTGGGAAGATTTGTTCTGCATGAAGTTTGTCCCGGCGGATCAAATACTCCTCGACGGCCTCAAATGCGCTGATACAATTTGGTACTAGAGGGTCATCGAAGATTATGTAAGCATCTTCAGTTAGGTAGGGTTTCGATTTCTCGTAAGATAAAACTGTGGAATCGTATATATCACAATCAACATGTACAAGGGAAATTTTGTCTAACTCTTTAAGTGCTCCTGCCACCGTTTCTTCAAACGGTCCTTCTATAAATACTAGATTATTTAAGCCTAAGCTGGTTGCATAATTCCTTAATTCGATAACATCAACCTTTTCAAAATCTCCTTTACGGTAAGCATCTACCTCGAAATTTGTTGATGGAAATCCATTGAAAGAGTCAAATGAAGTAACCATTGTTTGTGGCAAAAGTTCCTTTGCTACGATCGCCATAAATATTGCGGAACCTCCTCTAAGACTTCCGAATTCAACTATATGACCCTTAGAGCTCGAATTCGATAGGTTCATTTTCAAAATGGTAAAAATATTCATAAGATTCAGGGGGGTTACAATCGTTCTTGGCTTTCCATTTGGTGATGGTGAAGTAGCTTCATCAAACGCATATTGGAATAGAGGATCCGAGTAACACAGTTCTCTTAAATTTCCATACTTAAGCCCGCATCCACGGACATAGCCATCAAAAATCTCACGCCCTTTTCTCAGTTCTCGGGGCATAACTTCCAATCGACCTAAAGATGGTTTTAGTTTGATTTCCCAGTCATCCATATAATATTCCGCATATCTCAATGGGGTTCAGTAAATTAACAAATACAATCTTTAAGTGTTTTAATTTAAATTTTACTTAAATTATAGAATATAAATTAATTATAAATGGGCTAATTTTTCTGTTTTATTTTTTTGACTCTATATCCTAGCTTAGAAACTATTTAGGAGATTCGTCTTCTGACTTTATAATGCCTAATTCTGATAAATTGTTAAGCGATTTATTGCCATAAAAAAGCACCCAATGTCATTTTTCTGATAGCTAGCAAAATGCTCTTCTAACTCAGTCAACATATTTGTATATAAGTCTGGTGGAATTACGTATGAGGCATAAAAAAATCTTGCAGTTTCACGCGCTAGTACATCAGGCTTAGCATAGTATCTTAGAAGTGCAGGTGTTATATCAAATTTGCAGTTGCAAAAGATTTGTTCTACCAGATTTTTAACGCCCTCGGCAGTTCTGATCCGAGTATCACCCAACTCTAGGATACCATATTTGGGATATTTTTTTTGCACATATTTGTATATTATTTTGTTAACTGCATTATAACCGGGTGCTGTTTCGCCATTACCATCAATAATGGCTGCGAATATTCCACCATTTTTAAGTACTCGTTTAATAGAATTTAGTACTGGAATGATTGGGTCCATTAAAGTAAGAGCCCAGTGGCAAAGAATAACATCGATCGATGAATCATTTAAAAAATCTAGATTTTGAGCCAGGCCTTGAAAAATTCTAGTATCTGTATGTTCAAGTCGCGCACGAGCAAGTTTGAGTTCAGCTTCGCTTATATCGACACCTGTAAACTTTATATCGCTAGAAAAGCGCTGATTGCATAGGTCCAAAAGAACTCCGCTGCCACATCCAAGGTCTAAAATATCAAAATGCGAGGTAGTATCAATAATATCAGTGAGCAATTCATAGCTATTCTTGCCATTTGTATCACGACAGTTCCACGCGCACGTTTCTGTAAAACCCGCATTATCCTCATGAACAACGGAAAGATGGTCAAGTAGATCTGAGCTACTTGGTTTTTGCCCGTTCTGCACCTGACGTGTCCACTCTGAGACAACGTTAGTAGCTTCATTCATATTTAAATATCCTTTTTGTAATTTAAGTTAGTAATCTTAGTATTAAATTTATAGGTTAGGTGTTTGTGTTGATTCCGCAGGATGAATATTTCCTATAGTAAATTTTGATAAAATTATGGCTGAATGCAAGGTTGCAACGGTTTATTGAGCCGCAAATCCATGGTATTTAAAATTGGAAGCTTCAACTCTATTTCATTCACCCACCAAGTCATCAGCAGTGGTGTTCAAAAAGATCATGCTCACATGTTGTTTAAATTGCCACGTATTGTCTTTGTAACAGCCCTCTAAATATGGACCAGTAATTGGATTAGACAGCATTTCTTTAAGACTTATAGTGTCGTCAAATAAACAACGTTGCAGATATTTTTCAACTTGAGATTCTTGAGCTTTTGATGCTTGGTTTACATAGCTTATTTCCTTAATTTGGATTGGTACCCCCATTTCTGTCAGAACTGAAATGATTTCCTCTGAACTTGAGTATGGAGTTCCCTTAGATCCTTTAAATCCCTCAAGATAGTATTCAAAAAATTGGAGGTAATGTGAGCGAGAGCTAGCGTGTGCAATAAATCCGATACCATCGGTATTTGAGCCAAATCCCATAGCATGCACAAATCGCTCGAGACCACTCTTCAATTCTTTATTCGGTATTGCATAAAGTGCGTGTGTTGCCCAAACGATATCAAAGTATCCGACACTGCACTCTAAATCTTGTAACGGGACTTCATATTCAGCACCCGCCTTAAAGGGTAAATCTAATGAATTCCTCGCTTCCGAGATCGAAAAATATGATGGGTCTAAAAGTGCGTAATCAATGGGTCTAATTTCTGCGTTTGTGACTCCAGCATGAGCTATTAAAGCTGACGGAAACTTCCCTGATCCACAGGCTACGTCCAGAAGCTTTAAATCCCGAGATTTAACCGCATTTTGTTGTTTCCCTAGCCATGATTTCCAATCGATTGCTTTAGCCAAATGGCTATAGTCAACTGATGCCAATGCATAAAACCCCTCCATTTCTCGGCGTCCTGCTTCGCTCCAATGATCACAACTACGTTCAAATGTATCTGTCAAATCAGCCATAGTATTTTCTTTCATTTTAATTTTTTGGTGGCCAACAAATAGGATTAAGTTCACTTGCGGCAATCTCCCCAGGGCCCACGTTAGGAATAAATTTCTGCCAATCACCTGATACCATGGTAGGCTCATTGATAACCCGAGCTCCATCTTCAAAAAACGTATTTGCTAAAACTATACGAGTTTGCGTGGTCCTATTTGCTGCGGCAGTGTGGAAGCTTCGATTGTGGTGAAAACTAACCTCTCCAATTGCAAATGGCCCATCTTCAATTTCAACTTCGTTAAGCCGAAACGTTTCTGATACTTGTTGGTCATAGCTGGTATCGAATTTATTAAATTTTATATTTTTGACAAGGTCAAAAATAGTTAATGGTTTTGCGAATGCTAGGGGCCCCATGTCCATCGGGATTGGTTGCGCCGGAATCCAAGCTGTAACAACTTCTTGTGTGTCTAAGGGGAAGTGATCGTCATCGCAATGCCAAGGCGTGCGCCCGCAACCGGGTTCTTTTGCGAGAGTGTTATCGTGGTATAGGCGTACGCTTGGTACGCCGAGCAGATCTGCTGCAATTTTAGCGATACGAGGACTTAAAACATATTTTCGTATAAACGAATTTTCTAACCACATCATCTCTAAACTCAAAAATCGATTGCTATTCTCAGTATCGATATCAACATCAAAAGTTTTACTTAGAAAATTTACTAACTCCAGTCGTAAATGTAATACAGCATCTTTCGATAAAACATTTGGTAATTTAATAAAACCTTCTTTACGGAAACTTTGGCACTGATTCTCAGATAGCTCATATGGACAAACAAGTTCTTTCTCGACATCACTTTTTTTTGATGGATTACATTTTGGCAAACTTGGCAAGTCAATAAGGTCTTGATCATCATATAGGTTTTTATTTTCCGCAAGAGTTACGTACCAGTCCCACCATGCCTGATTATCTTGTTGCCAAATTTGATCTATGCCAGCGTCTGAAGCATTTTCTCCTAAAAGTTTGTTATTTGTTTGATATTTTTTTTGGGTCATTAGGTTCCTTATGCCTTAAGACTCTAATGCATAATTTCCGCTGGTTACGGTTTCCCCAATAATGCTCTGAGTGCTAAAAACTTAATTATAAACTATGAGGAAGTAACCGCCAAGTTTTTAATTAAATTTCACTAATTCCAACCATGTCACGCTGTGCACGGGTATCGATTAATTTAACCTTTTGCCGAGGCGCAGGTCACGTCTAATAATGAAATATTGATAGAAATTTCGACACAAAGGTCTCATTTTTTGTTTCAAAATATTAGAGTCTCTTGGGGAAAATGAATTGTGATATTTTGGCGAGTATGCTGCTTACTAAAATTAAAGAGATACTTATCCAACTGAGTTCGTTGATAGTAATTCCCATATCAAATAGCAATCCGATAATCCATGGGGCTAAGGCACTCGAGAATACACTTAATGCGCGCGTGAATGATTTGATTCCACCGAGGTGGATTGTCCCATATAATTCGGGCCAAATTGATTCTGTAACTGTAAATGCTGCTCCAAGGCTCACTCCTAAAAGAATTAAATATATGAATCCAATATATTCATCATTGGATATGTTTAGAATTAGAAGAGCAAGGATAAGTGGGAATAGTATGAATGGTAATAAATTTATTGCTTTCCAACGATCAACGACAGGTCCAAGCATTACAGAGGTTAGGAATGAAGCAATTGCTAAGCCAAAAAAACCACTTGAAAAAAGAATCATCGACCAGCCTTTAATTTCTACTATGTTAGCCTGATGAAATATTAAGCCCGTCATAAAGAACGAAGGAGACAGAAAAGCAGGTAATAATAAATAGAAACGTAACTCTTTTATTATTGAGCGAATAGAATATTCTATTTTCTGTGGGTTTATGGGGTTTGCCGTTTCGTTTAGATCCAACAAATACATTTGCTGCCGCTTACCATGTCCTTTCAATAGCCATAACATTAATGGTAGAGCCAAGAATAAATACGAGTATCCCAAGACCACCCATGTTTCCTGCCAGCCTAACCACACTATCAAAATAACACCAGCAAAGGGATAAAGAGCAACTCCGATAGTATCGCCGAAGGCGCTTATACTGATCGCTGTTCCTCGCCGTTCATAATAATATCGTCCCATCGATGTGACAGCTATATGATTAAGTAACCCTTGACCTAGGAGTCGAAGAAAATAAAAGGCAAGGCCTAGAGATAGCATGTTTGTAACTGAGGATGTAAAGAATATAGCTGCAATCATGGCTATAGTTACGAAGAGTGTGTATAAACGTAAGTCGATTTTATCAATTAAACGTCCAATCCAAATTAGGCTTAAAGCGCTAATTATTGTGGCAAGCATGTATAGAAGCCCAAGTTCGCTGTTAGTGAGAGAAAATTCTTGACGAAATTCATTACCAAAAATTGAAATAAAATAGGTTTGGCCAGAACTGGCGAAAAAATTAGCCGCAATTCCAAAAGCGAGAAATCGCCAATTATTAGACAAAAAGTTGATGTAGTTCATTTGGCTCTCTTTTTGATCTATTTAGACCTATAAATATTTTAACCAATACCTAATTTTCAATGCCTTAAATGCAAAAGCCAAATATCAGAACTTAGGTATTAAGTCTACCGACCGATCTATAATTATAGATTAGTCTAATTTTTGTGAGATCATGGTATTCCTTTTATGAATATATTTCCTATTGTTTGCTTATTATTTTTATTTAAAATTATTAAATATCATAACTATAGGTTATAACAGTTGTTCAACCTTTCATTTGACGAGAGTTAAAACCTATCATATCTGTATATGTCGAAGTTAAAATTTAATAGGGGAGTATTTGTGAATTTAATAAGGGAAAATGAAATACGAGTACCAGTATTAATTATTGGTGGTGGCCCGGTAGGGTTAGCGTGCGCTATCGAACTTTCATGGCGTGGTGTGGAATGTTTGTTGGTTGAGCAACGTGATGGATCTATAAATCATCCAAAAATGAACCAAGTAGGTGTGCGCACAGTTGAATTCTGTCGTCGCTGGGGCACCTCCGAGTTAGTTAAGAAAAACTCCATACCACAGGATTTCCCCCGTTCCGTTCATTTTTTGACTGCTACTTCTGGCCATCAATTGGCGCATTATGATTTTCCCGCACGTATAGATGAGCCGTGTTTAAATTCTCCTGAAGCTATTCAACGCTGCTCTCAATTATATTTTGATCCAATTTTACGGGATCACGCTAAAACGTTAGGGGGACCTAAATTCTTTTACTTACATAATCTAAAAAATTTTGAACAGGATAACACTGGTGTTACGGCAGAAATAGTATCCTTGGATACAGACTCCAGCACAACGGTTCGAGCTGACTATATGATAGCGTGTGATGGAGCCGACAGTGGAGTTAGAGATGCTTTGGGCATAAAGTTAGAGGGTGATTCCTCTATGAATTATAATATTAACGCATACTTTCGTTCAACTAACCATGAATTGTTATTTAAGCATGGGCCCGCCGTTATGCAATGGATCATAGATGGTGAGGGTGTTTGGGCTGATATTGTTTCGATTAATGGAAATGATCTTTGGCGGTTTTCTTTTATGAGAGCAGAGCGCGGTCAAATCCTTTCAAAGGAGAAAATTGGTCAGTATTTGCGAAAAGCGGTTGGCTGTGATTTTGAGTTCGAAATTATTTCAGTTTTGCCATGGGAACGGCGACGTGTTGTGGCTGAGTGTTTTCAGGATCGCAGAATACTCCTGTGTGGAGATGCAGTGCATCAAATGTCACCAACCGGCGGGTTTGGTATGAATACAGGAATTCAAGAGGCTGTTGATGCGTCCTGGAAAGTTGCTGCGGTCGTCCAAGGATGGGGGGGACATAAATTAGTTGAAACATATGATATTGAACGCCGACCTGTGGCGTGGAGTATTGTAAATGAAGCCGCTCGAAATTATAATCAATTCGCTAAATTGCCAAAGGGTGGGGACATAACTTTGGACACGAAGGATAGTGAAGATCTGAGGAAGTCAATTGGAGATACCATTTATGCGGAGAAGTTTGATCGCGAGTATGATATGGAAGGTGTGCCATTAGGGTATCGTTATAATAAGTCTCCAATTATTTTATCAGATGACAGCTTTGAGATCCCTTTTGACGTTATGAATTATACGCCAACTGCCCGACCTGGGCATCGGGCCCCCCATGCGTGGCTATCTGATGGGCGATCAACTCTAGATCTATTTGGCCAAGGACTTACTTTGTTGAATTTTAGTCAAAACATTGATTTTAATTTTATTCAAGAATCAGCAAGGACTCGCAAAATTCCTTTGAGGATAGAGTCTTTGGATAATACAAAGATCCATGAACTTTATGAAAGAAAATTTATTTTGGTTCGACCAGATGGTCATGTAGCGTGGCGAGGTGATGAAATTTCTCAAGATTTCGGAAAAATTCTGGATGTTATTAGAGGGGCATAGAATCTAATATTGCGATAAAAATTATTACAGTTTTAATTTGGTATTTTAGACAACCTTCCAAACAATCATGGTATATGCTTCCTGGAATGTTGAACCAAACCCCGTGCGGCTTACTTTAATCAGCTTTATCCTTCCAGCCCTCTCCAAATTAATTAGTTTAGAATAGAACCCAATTAAATAATTACGCTTAATGTGATAATTATGAGCTATTTTATCAAATTCATTTTCTAAATCGTAAAGCTCAACTATTGGCTCTAGATGCACACAAATTTGTGGTTTAGTTTCAAGAAGAGTTGAAATTAATGGTTCTATATTCGAACCTAATTGCTCCAATGCATGAAGCGTCAAGATTGCCGTGTCCGAGTTTATCTCGATATTTTGCCATTCTTTCATAGTTAATAAGTCTAAGTTAACAGGCTTAATTTTCTCCTTCATCGTGATATTAATTTGGTTAATCAGTTTCTGAGAAGCTTTGGCCCAATCACAACCGGTTAGTTTTTTATTCTGTAAGATTTTTGATAATAAAAATAAGTTTACGCCTGTTCCGCAACCTAGCTCGACTATATGTTCTGAAGATGACAAGTATTTTTTTATTATTATTGTCCGTAAAATATCTAGTATTTCCTGTTCAAAATCAAAGCTTTTAGATTGAATATAGCGCCCATTAAAACGAAAAATATTGTGCCGAAAATATTGGGGTGTCAGTGTTTCTCTGTTAGGTCCCTCAGATTTTACGTTTTCTAAAATCTCATTCCATCCTTTTTCCCAGGTGTCCAAACGGTTGGGGCCTGCTTTTGGTATTGTAAGATCGTTCAAAGTAGAATTAACATCTTCTGCGACTTTTATGCTTTCTTCTGTCGTCAAATATCTAAACGTTAGGTTCGAAAGATTCCTGGGTCCAAGTAGGCTTTGTATTTGATTTACTGGAAGATCTAGCGCGGTTGATATAACTTTGTAAGTAATAACTTCGTCAAATATTATAGACATAGTTTCCCATCTGTGACCCTTTTTATTCCATATTTTGCTGCATACGTATTTTCTTGGCGCGAGTTCTCCTCTGAAAATTGAGTTAAGAGCGAGTTTGATGTAAGGCTTAATCCTCCGCCAATATCCGACCATTTTTCATAAGTTAAATAATTAGCTTGGCGGGTGCCAGGAGCGAGTAAATCGTTATCAATAACTGATCTGGTTATGAATCGAAAATCGATTGATAATCTGAGTAAATCTTTAACTTTATTTGTTGCATGGATTAAGTAAGGATCAACAAGTATGATATCCCCCGGAGAGAAATCTACATTATATTGCGTCCCGCCGACCACAATGTGACGGCCTTCATTAAAATCTGATAATGGCTGCATTAATTCCTCAGGAAAAGTTAGAGGTTCAATCCATTTTACATCTACATTCTTCTTGTCGCCATATATAGGTATAAAAATTGCGATACTATTACTGGGTTCACCAGCCCAAATATCACTATGCATTTTAGTGGATGAGTGGGGGCGTTGGTCACTATCATTTTTATTGCCGTCAATAAGTCGTATATTTATTGGGGCATGTACACTTTCTGCATATTGACTAAGTTTAAATTCATGAACGATTTTTACAATTGATGAATGTACTTTGTTGTATTCTGAACACGTGGATTGTTTGGGTAAAATTAAACCATTAGGAGTAATATTAGGCAATCCTCTAATTTGTTCGGGATGTGATTTTAATAAGAACTTATCCTGACTAAATTTTTTACCGCTATAAAACTTTGTTAAATTTGAGCAAATATATCTGTTTACATTCTCAATTAGCTCTCCAAAAAGTTCTTTCTTAATTTTACCTATCTTAAGCAAAGGATAGCTCTGAGATAAAGTCATCTCCTGCGATATTGATTGGAGCCTTTTGGCACGACTAGGAAAAGCTGTTTTGTGTATCATTTAGCGTTGCTTTTATAAGATTTTTAAATTCAAGGGGTTCTAGCTCGGGCGACATATAATCTTCAATAGGACCTAAATATGATTTAATATGCATTAAAAAACGCGCATCAAGTTTGGGCGCCATTTCAATGATTTGATCTACACATTGATAGGCCCGTCCGATCAAATCTTCTGCGAGGTTTTCAACTTTCGTCCAGTCATTATTTTGCTTGCTACCTTCAAACTTATTTCCGATGGATACAAGATTTCGATGCCGATTATGAGTACTGGTTAAGATAAAAAGAGCTAAATTCTCTGGGGTCATTTTAATCATATTATTATTTAATATACCGTGGTTTTGATCTGAGAACTTGCAGATTAGAAGATCCTTAGAATTACTGCAGACTGTAATTTCATCATCTTTACACGAACGTAATGCTAAATCATAATCAGGAGTACTTTGAAATTTTTGTAAAGCGTCTTTGGCGGGTAACATTAAGGGATGCGGTAGAAAGGATCTTGCATAAATAGCTTCGCCATTTAAATGCCAGCATAATTGTATTGGATAGGTAGTGGTTGTCGGTTTATCAGCAAAGTATGAATATTGCAGCGGATGCAAGTGGGGCTGTGTTTTATCGTAAAGTTGTCCTGAGTTGACACTAGCATTGTTAGTGTACCATTTTTTTGTGAAGGCTGCTTCAGTTATTCTTAAAACATTCACCATTACCGCGCGCGTTCCATTTCTCCACATTGCACCTAAACTACCTAGCCCCCCATCAGCTATTACAAAATTTGAGTCTAGTAATATTATAGCCTCATTTTTTCTTGTATAGTTTATATGCATATCTCGGATACATATCTTTTGGATAAAATATTTATAATTTGGGGACCTAAGTCCTTTGGCCAAATCGAGAAGGGGCTTACCCTCAGTTATCAAATCTTCCAAGTAGTGAAAATGTAAGGTCACTAATTTTTCTAGGCGGGACATTGGGCCAAAAAATTTCTTGGAGTTTCTAGTTGTATAAATATGATAATGTAGATTGGCATATTTAGTGAGCTTAGGTAAATTCCCCTGCATTAATTGAAATGGAAGCGATATCTCAATAAAGTTTTGAACGAATTTTTTATCCCAAACCAAATTAAATATATGAAAATTTATTTGATACACGTTACTTGATGATATCTTGATAGTTTACTCATATTCTAATTACTAACTTTCTCAATGCTATATTGAGCAATATTTTTATAACGCTCTGTTATGGCTAATAATTCTTCTCGGTTAATTACATCTTCAATTTTATCGAAGGGCAACCCATTAGTTAAAGTTTCAACCTTCTCAATTATATAGTCTGGAGGTTGTTGCCTGTTTGTTAAAACAATTTTATTTGCGATAGTTCTTCGCTCATTCTCATAAGTATTGATAGCTCTAACCTGACTTTTATATTTCTCAAAATTGTTAGCAAGTGAGTCAGCATCAAGAATAGCTTGAGCGCCTCCATTCCCTCCTCTCGGATACATAGGGTGGGCAGCGTCGCCCATAAGTGTTACGCGCCCGAATGTCCATTTGTCAATGGGATCTCGATCGAGCATGGGGTATTCCAGTATAAATTCTGCATTATTGATTAAATTAGGAATGTCTAGCCAATCGAAATTCCATTTTTTAAATGGTCCAATAAAGTCTTCAATATGGCCAACGGTTGCCCAGTCATTTTTCTTAAAATCACTTCTTGGTTGCTCGGTTACCCAATTAATCATTTGTGTCCCATCTGCAAAGTTTCTAATTGGGTAAATTGTCATTTTTCCTGCATCCACGGTGCCTATTCTTGTGACACTTGCTCCTGTGAGGAATGGTTTTTGAATTGTTACGCCACGCCACATATTTATTCCTCCATAATGTGGTTCGCTTTCGTGAGGGTAAAGGGACTTTCGGATATTAGAGTGAAAGCCGTCGGCTGCAATGACTACTGAGCCAGTATGCGACTCTGTATTCTCAAATAGTGCTTTTACAGTTCTGTCATTTTGCGTAAATCCAGAGCAAGAATGATTAAAATAGATAGAATCAGGTCCTATTCTATCTATCACAGCATCGTATAAAACCTTATGAAGGTCACCACGATGAATAGAAAAATGTGGATAATCATAGCCGGCAAACTTTCCACAGGGTTCTGTGATAATAACCTGCCCATGGCGATTAAAATATGCAAATTCTTGGGCTTCCACACCGTATCTATATAACTCTGTTTCAAGATTTAGTTTGCTTAGCACTTTAATTGCATGGGGTAACATGTTAATGCCAACACCAAGGGGTTCAAATTTGGAGGCGGCTTCAAATATCGAACACTTAATGCCTCTCGCATGGAGAGATAAAGCTAGCGTAAGTCCACCAATCCCGCCGCCTATAATTAATATATCTTGTTGGCTTGGATCTGCCATTACGCCCAACCTCCCTAATAATCCTATCCATACTGTTCCATCAATTTATAAAGAAGTAATTTATGTATTCTGATAATGACGGTCAATAAATAACTACGTTTGTTCGTTAGTCCTTGTTATATCTATGTAATCTTATTTTGTTTAAACTTGTTTAGTCTGGATTTGGTTTGGGAAATTCTTCGGGCCAATTATCCAAAATTGTTTGAAGGTATTCCCTGACTTTCTCAGGCTCTAATGAACCAGAGCCTTTAATTTTATTAACATGGTTACCGTGTTCAAGTGGAATTTTTAAAGAGTCCATGAAACGGTTATTCATATTAAAATAGGCGCTAATTAAGGTAAGCTCAACTATCTCAGATTCGTCAAACGACTGACGCACAATATCAAATAT
>ENA-UOXV01004233-UOXV01004233.1-marine-metagenome-genome-assembly--contig:-NODE-4233-length-16624-cov-5.802643_pt1 | contig 16624 bp, 13 predicted proteins | sample MGYA00238165_ERZ766961 | MGnify/ENA primary metagenome ERZ766961 (study PRJEB28924, sample SAMN03173240) | marine metagenome | biome: Marine; feature: Water; material: Subsurface seawater | place: North... | reverse complement strand
GGGGGGTGGTAGCAGATTAATGGTCAGGCAGAAAGGGCGCCAGAGAAGCCTCCGCAGGGTCCTGTCCAGCATGGGCGCTGGACCGAAGCACAGCCCTGCCCCGCGCGATGCTGCGCCTTGCTGACACTACACGCCGGGCGTGGTGCGTCCAGCCGGAGGTGCGCTTGAGGGTACTCGAGCTGCTCACTCGCGTCGTGGCGGGCAGCGGGGAGGAGGCGGAGGCGCGACAGGCGCTTGAACCGCTGGGGGTTCGCGAAGCTGTCAGCCCCCGCCCAGCGCCTGGCGTGTGCGTCGCGCGTGTTGGTCCAGGTGCGTTATTGCCTTGGTGGAGGGGCCGCAGGTTGTAGAGAACGTGCACTCCGAAGACGAGTTGGTTGCCCTCAACGCCCTGGAACTTGCTGAGATGCTGCCGCTCGAAATGCTCCCGGTGGACTCCCGCGCGCACCGCACGGCCCCGAAGCCCCACGCAGGACCTCACGAGGCGCCGCGTTGCAAGGGGTCGCTTTTGAGGTGGCCCCTGTCTCTGTTCTGAGCAGATCGAGGACATCCTGCGAACCATGGCTGCGGCCAGCGCCGAGTGGGAACAGCGCGCTGCCAACAACCAGGTCCAGCGATCGAGAGACCCGCGCACACCGCACCTCATCCATGTCTGCTGCCAACGCAGGCGCGTCCGACCCGTGTGCTCCCTTTCGCAGGGACTCTCACACTCTTCACTGCTGCACGAGCGCCGCATCATCGCTGTATGTCGTCGCTTGGCAGCCCTCTCTACTGAGCCGCCCGAGGCGCTCCTGGCGCTCCTCGACGAGCATTTTGCGTCGCTGCTGCAGCGCTCGCAAAGCGCGCCGCGCGCTCTTGCGCTTGGGGCATTTGCCGTGCTCGCGCACAACGAGCGAGGCATGCGACGCGCGTCGGAGCTGCCCGTCTTTGCCAAGATGCTCCATGCCATCGCGCCCGCTGCTGCAAGGTGCGCAGAGCCACGGCGCTGTCACCCAGCCCGCACCCGGCCGAGACGCGGACACTTATCTGCGTCCCTCTGTGGGCAGTGCGACGGAAAGTCTCAGCATCGCTGCTTTGTCGCTCACGGCCGTTCTTCTCCGCTCGCTTGCGCCCACGTCACTCGGGCCCGCTGCCAGCGGACTCATCGCTGGCGGCGCTGAGACCGACGCCGCGGCGGACGGCGCAGCAGATGCGCCCTGCGGTCACGGACTCGCAGGACCTCCGGCGTGGCTCAAGCTGTTGATGAACAGTATTGCCAAGCGCACCGCTCGGCTGTGCGCCGTGCCCTTCAAGCAGCAGCGCCTTGCGGCGCTGCGCACAGCGGAGGCGATGGCATCGCACGCGAGTGGCGCGGCGCTGCTGCTTGCAGACTCGGACTTTGTGCAGAACCTCCTCGCGGGCAGAGAGCCCGGCCGGCTGTGGGTCTCTGAGGACGAAGCCGACGCCCTGCGCGCCAAGCATCGGTGTGTCCCACGGATTCCGCCACGCGCAGCGAGCGTGACCACACTCACCGCGCTGCCCCGGAGCAGGGTCGCCACGGCGCTTCTGCAGCACCCGGGCATCGAAAGCACGCTCTCCCCGGCGCCGCTCAAGTATCTCAGGGCGATGGTTTCCGAGGGCCCGTTGGCCCCCGGCCCTGCGCCGGCCTCGCTGCGCCGCGACGGCGCCCGCCCGCCCGCGGTACCGCAGGTTGCGACGCGATACGCGACCGAGACCCGGACAGGCTTCGCGGGGTGAGCCGCACGGGGAGCGATCACGCGCTGCATACAGCGCCGGGTGCGCCGCGATCGCGTGCAATGCACTCCTCGCCAGAAAGCAGCGCGGCGCGCCGCCCTAGGCAAACGGGTCCAGACGCGCGCCGCTTCTGCGCGCCGCCGCGACGCGCGCGGCCAGCTGCTCGTCCGGCATGGCGAAGAGAGCGGCCAGGAGCTCCACCGCGCGGTGCACCTGCGGGGAGGACCAGGAAGAAGTTTTCCCTTTTTGAATTTAAAAAGTCGCCTCACGATATCGAAAAAAGGGTGTCAGGCGGGCAGAGGGGCGCCGGTTCATGCCCAGGGGCAGGCGCGCGTCGGGCTGCTTCCAGGGCCGAGGAGGGGCAGTGCCTCGGCAAAGGTGTTGTACAGCGGGCACGGCGCCAAACGAATCACGTCTGGTTCGCGCATGTCTGCCATCGCACGGCCGCGGGGCCATCACACGGCAGCCACCCAGCCACGCCGCGAAACCGAGCGCGCCGCAGCCGCCGCAGCCGCCGCCGCTGGGGACTGGGGGGCGCGGTACCGCACACCACGCCGGCGCACTGTAAAGCTTCGAATACCTGCCGGATGGGACGGTCCAGCACGACAGACACCTGCGCGCGCCCCGCGCCGAGGCCCGCTGTTGGCGCGCCGCCCGGGTGCACAGCCTTGCGCGCGCACCAGCACGGGGGAGAACCTGCGCGCCGCGGCGCGCGGGCTCGGTCGGGGTGATGCTCTTGACGCCGCCGGGCACGCGCCGCGCGAGGAGCAGTAGGAGGTATCCGGTGAGCAGCTCCGACTTGGCACGGAGCGCAGGCATTCCGACCTCGTCGAAGATCTCGAGGGACGCGAGGAGCGCCACGCACTGCAGCACCGGCGGGTTGCTCAGCTGAAACCCCTTCGCGCCCGCCTCTGGCCGGAACGGCCGCGTCATGTCGAAGCGCGTCGCCTCGTCGTGCCCCCACCACCCAGCGAAGCGCGGCAGCGCGGGGTCCGCGCCGTGCCGCTCGTGCACGAAGAACCCAGCGACACCGCCCGGGCCTGCATTCAGGTACTTGTATGTGCACCAGCACGCAAAGTCCACGCCCCAGTCGTGGAGTCGCAGCTCCGCGTTGCCGACAGCGTGAGCCAGGTCGAACCCGGCGACCGCGCCGACGCGCTGCGACGCCGCCACGATTCCCTGGATGTCAAAGAGCTGGCCGGTGTAGTACTGCACGCCCGGGAAGAAGACCAAGGCGACCTCCTCACCCTCCCGATCGATCGCCGCAACGATGTCCTGCCGCGCCCGGAGCGCGCCGCCGTGTCACCCCGCCCCGTGAGGGCGACCTGGCTGGGTTGGCATGCGGCGCAACCTCGTCGCGTAGAGTGTGCTCCCCATCGCGCGGCGCGAGCAGAACGATGGCATCGTCTGGATCCAGGCCGTGGAAGCGCACCTGCAAACGTTGCCGTTTTCAGAGGTGGCTGCCGAATGAGGGGCCCATGGGAGGGGCCCCGCTTTCATGCCCTTACCTGCGACTCGACGATGTAGCGATCGGAAGGAAAAGCCTTGGACTCCATCAGAATCTTGCGGCGTTTCCCGGAAGGGCGGAAGAAGGGAACAAACATGAGGTGGATGTTCGCGGAGAGCCCGTTGGAAACAGAGACCTCGGAACAGAGGGCACCGACGACTCGCGATGCAGGAGGCTGCATGAGATCGTCGATCTTTGCCCAGTGCCGCCCCTGACCTTCAAAATGACCACGGACCCCTGATCGCGCCCAGCGGTCCATCTCCTCCAGCACATAAGTGCGGGCGCGCCGCGGCTGAACGCCGAGCGAGTTGCCACAGAGATAGATGCACTCGGGCGACTCGGGGTCCTCAGGGTCAATCAGCGGATAGTGAAACAACGCCCGGCGCCCAGCTGTGTCTTCGTCGTCTGCTCGGTGCCGTATCAGACGCGTTAGATGGGCCTGGCCCACCGCATCACCTGGACGGATTGCACCCAGCCCCCGAAACCTCGCTGGCCATAGGATCCACTCTGGTGCTCATGGAAGCTGGCGGCAGGCAGCGACAGCTGGACCACCTGGGCGCAGGGTCATCACCTAGAGCGTCCGCGAAAGCCGCATCTGTGGGGTCTAAACCGCGAGCTTGCGCGTCTCTCTCGATTCGCTCCTCCATCTTGATGGATCCAACTCCTCGAAAGTTTACTTGTTTATTTATTCCGAACATTACACCCCCTTTTTGTGTTGTCTGACCGGTCAAGGAGTGCGAAAAGCCACCCAGCCATGGCTCGCGGCATCGCCACTGGGATTGGCGTGCTGGCTGTGGGGGTGTGCCTGCTGGCACTTTCCGGCATGCAGACGCTTCCAGAGGAGGTGGTGTTGTACACTGCACCCCACTCCGAGGTGGCGCCGTTCCAGCGGGTGTGGAATCCGGACACCAACAACGACTACACGGACGATCCATTCGCCTCCGACGCCGAGGACGACGCCGCGCCGGTGAAAGATGAGCTATGCGGCAACAATGGAGATGACTGTCCGGAGCTTCCTGCATTCAACGGCGAGGACTACTTCGACGACACTCCCATCGGCTGCTGCTATGACAAGGCGCAGCAGGCGACGTGGGAGAAGTGGGTAGCGCTCAAGAATCGGGTGTCACGCCTCGAGGGCACCGTGCGCTACCTGCGCTCGATCAAGCAGGATGTTACACTGAAGTATAGGCTGTCGAAAAGCATCCTTGGACCGCCCGGCCCAGCCGGCCCAGCCGGCCCCCAGGGCCCGATGGGCCCGCAGGTCACACCCGCCCTCCTCCAGAAAGCACGCCTCTCCGCGCCCGCCGTCTGCGGCTGCCAGCGTTGTGTAGTCCGTGCAGCTCTCACCAGCGGCGCATTCACCGACGTACTGGCGTGGCGTGGTTTTGGAGGGTTGCGCTCTGAGAAAATTGCAGGGCACTGAAAAGCAGCGCCCCGTGACCTTGGCAGGGCCCGCCCGGTGCGAAGGGCATCTTCGGCCCCGAGGGCCTCAGGGGTATCATTGGTGAGAAGGGTCCCGATGGTCCGCAGGGTCCACAGGGCATGGCACGCTGCCCTACAGCTGGGACGGCCAACATGCGTCTAGCAGCCTGCACAACGACGGCGTGTGCCGTCGAGGTCAGGCACGCCGGCGAATGGGGCACCGTGTGCGCGGATGGGAACACCCAACAGATGGCTGACATGGTTTGCTTGGAGCTTGGGTTCCCGAGTGCGAAGTCGTTGTCACGAGTCCAGCAGCCTGCTGCGATATCTCGGACTTGGCTGGACGAAGTTTCGTGCACTGGCAATGAGGGCTCCATTTCCATGTGCGAAAATTCTGGCTGGGGAAACGTACGTTGCAACGAACGCATGGCTTTGTGCTGTGACGGAGAGAAGGGGCAGCCGCTCGCTCTGGAGGCATGTCCTGCGGGCTCGTTTCTTCCTCACCCGTACAACGGTGATTCGTGCTACTCGACAGCGATGGAACCGCGCTCGTACCCTGAAGCTGAAGCGTACTGCAAGTCGTGGGGCGGCGACGTGTTCAGCTTTTCGTCAAACTCCGAATTCAACATCGCAAGGGAAGTTATGGGAGCCAACACTAAGTTCTGGGTTGGGCTGCAGCGACGCCGGAGCTCCTGGCTCTTCCTGGATGGGGCGAGTCCCACATTCGCCACGTCGCGCTGGGGCCCGGGCAAGCCGACGGCTAACGGGCACGACATGTGTGCAGCAGCGTACCCGAAATCGTACAACCAGAACAACTACCTGACCGATGAGGGGTGCAACGAAGTCCTCCCCTTCATGTGCAAGCGCTATGCGCCCGGCAAGGCGCCGCCGGCGCCCGAGATTCCGAAGGCCACCTCGGTCGCCGCGATGCTCGAGGATGGCGACACAGTGGGGCAGTGCCCCTCGAGCGCGCTCACGGTGGGCCTGTACGACGGCTGGACTTTTGAAACAAACTATGACTATGCGATGCTTGGGGTCGGCGACTATCCTTACCTAAGCAAGGAGCACTGCGATAACGACAAAGACCTCTGCATCGTCGAGCCGTGCGGGATTAAGCCGAACACGATTTCGTCCGTGAAGGTACCCGCGGGGCTTGCGGTCACCCTTTACGACAGACCGAACTACCAGGGCGAGTCGGTGACATATTATGGCCCGCGCGATCTGGCCCGTCCCCTTCCGGCAGATTCCGGCGCCTTCAGTGACAAGGCCGAGTCTGTCAGGGTGTTCCACGCTCCCATGTCGCATTGGACAATGCGCGTATACAAGTCGACGTACAGTCTGGACGCCATGCCTTCAGTTGGCCTGCTGGATCCCGTTGGTGCGTTTACGACCCCATGGATTTGGTTCACGGACCAGAACGAGATGAAGGACAAGGTGGCCGACTTGCCCAACACCAACTTCGCGATGGTCTTCACTGGAAACTTGAAGATAGAAAAGCCTGGGCGGTACACCTTTTGCACCAGGTCCGACGATGGTTCTCGCGGGTGATGCCCCCTCTCCACGTGCCCTCTGCTTGCTCGCGCACTTGAGCATGGCGACTCTTCCAACGTTCCGTTCGTTTTCCTCGAACGCAGCCTTGTCTGATTTCGCGGTCCTTGCAACCAGGTTCGTTGACGGGAAAATGGTCGTCGACAACGGCGGGTTGCACGGGGCGGAGGAGCGCTGCGGTATCGAAGAACTTGAGCCCGGTGTGCACAAAATGTACGTGGACTTCTTTGACAAAGACTGGGGCGCAACAATGGAAATGTCGTACGCTGGGCCCGACACAGGAAACGTCAAGGTGCCCGTTCCGTCCGTCAGCGCACAGGGCCCGCAGCCCAAGAACGCAAGCCGCTGGGGAATGCGTGTCTTTGAGTCGGACTCGGATGTGACTGAAAACTACGATCTCTCATTGATGCGACTTGTTGGGACTGCCATGACGCCGGTCGTGGACTTCGACCGCCTCACAGACCTCCAGGCGTTCGTACCAGCCACACCCCAAAACAAGTACGCGGTGCAGTTCTACGGGTCCGTGGACATTGAAATGGCGGGTACGTACACATTCTGTCTCGAAAGCAAGGATGGCTCGCGCATTTACATTGGCGACAACAGTCAGCCGACCGTGGAAAACTGGGGTGAGCACAACAGCAAGACGAAGTGCGGAATGGTGCAGCTCTCGGCGGGCAGGCACAAGACTCGCATCGATTACTATTGCAACCAGAACGCACCAGAAATCAAGGCCACTTACGCAGGCCCCCAGACCGGCGGTTCTAAGATGCGTCTGCATTCAGACGACCCCGCAATGCCCCCGATCGGGGCGCCTTCCAGATGGCTTATGCGCGTGTGGGGTGCTGTGAATGATGAACCGATTACCGACCAGCCGCAAGATATGGCGTTCATGGTGTACAAGGGTGAGAGCGTGCTTCCCGCTGCTGACATCTACAGTGCTGCCGTGATCAAGGAGTACGTTCCTGCGGCGCCCACGAATTACTTCAATGCCATTTTCTATGGCAAGAAGACGATCAAGGAGGCAGGCACTTACAGATTTTGCCTCAAGTCCTACGGGATGGCGCACCTGTACGTTGACGACAAAGCAGTCGTCAGTGACGGCGAAACATATCACGGCGTCAACGTGAAGTGTGGCACGCTGTTCCTCACTGCTGGCGCGCACAATGTCAATGTCGACTGGTTCCGGAGGAATCATGGAAACGACCTGCATCTTACTTGGTCAGGAGCGGACACCGGAGGTAACGCCTTCGTGATGGGCTCGGAATTGCGCAAAAACGTACCCTTGCCGGGTGCCTCGACTTGGATTGTGCGCGCATTCTCGGGCCTTCTTGATCTCAGAGATGTGCCGCTCGACATGAAGGAAAATGACAAGTTCCGCGGCGAAGCAACCCTTCAAATGATTGATTTTGACAACAAGAATGAGTTTGAAAGTGCCTTTCCCGGGCTTGAGGGACAGACGAAATTCTCGGTCTCAGCACATGGGAAACGCACCGTCATCAGTGGCGGCGTGTACAAATTCTGCACCAAATCGGACAGGGGCGACTACCTCTTTGTGGACGGTGAGCTCGTAGTCGACAACGGTGGCTGGCATGGCCTCAGGACGAAGTGTGGCACGAAACAGCTGGCCCCTGGCAGCCATGACTTCGTTGGCCACTACTACAGCAACCAGGGGACTGCGAGGTACGAGATATCATGGGAGGGGCCCGATACTGGGAACAACGAGATGAAGCTCGGCTCTGATGCCATGCCCTCCGATCTGCCGGCAACGGTACGCAGTGCTCCCGGCCCAGGGCGATTTCGTTTTCTTTCCTTATCTCGAGATCCAGCGTCGTTCGGCAAATGGCTCCCTGAACAAGCGTGCCGCTGCGTAAACCCGAAATGTCGTTAATTCTGTGTGCATGACTCTGAACGTCCTCCGTCAGATTACTCACAACGAGTGGGTCATCAAAGAGTGGGAGTATAACACATATCATCAGCCAAAGTGAGTCGGCTTCCTCTACTATGTTTGCGTGGTTGATCACTGACCGCCCCGGATTTCCCGGCATGCTGCTGTTGAAGGAATCTCCAGCTGCTAACCATCCATGCCCTTGCAGCGAAATGCCAAAGAAGAAAGACCTTCGGGGGAGCAAATACGTGTTCAAGGGCACCTTCAATGCACCAGTCATCAACTTTAGGGACAACAACGACCTCAAGTTGTATGCCAGCGACGACGCAAAATCCACCGATCTGTACATGGAGATGAGAGGTTTCTTGCCAGCTGCGTGCGCATTTTTGATTGTGGGTTCTACCGGACTTCAACCTCGCTGACGATGTCAGATGATGTCTCTGGCTTGCGTTGTGTTTGTTTGAGAATCCCTTACGCCCGCAGGTAATGTCAACATCGCCAAGGCCGGGCAGTACGAGTTCTGCGTGGATGCGCGGGACGGCATTTTGATGTTTTTCGGGGACGAGGAGGTTTTTGATGATGACAGTCATCACGTTAGGCGTGAAAAATGCTTTGTCAAGGATCTTCCCGTTGGTCAACTGGCCACTCTCATCAAGTACAGGCTAAGGTACAACTATGAGACGTATTTGGTCATCACCAAGAAGGGGCCCGATACTCAAGACAAGCCGCAGTACCTCATGGCTTACCCGCCCGCATCCTCGGGAGGCGGCAACGACAAGGGCGGCGACAACGAGGGCGGCGGCAAGTTCAAGCTCCCGGCTCCCACAGTCGTACCCTCGGGGAAAAAGTGAGGAGGAGGTAGGGTTGGGGCGGTGCCGGGGATTATTTTTATCGCACGATACAGCTCCCGCATAGCTGAAATCAACTTTTGCTAGTTATCGCGATCGTAGATGAGTGCAGCTTTTGCACATGAGAGCTCACAGGCCCCTCTGCTGGCACGAGAGTGGCTTGATTTCGCCGTGGCACTATGATACGTCTCAAACGCGGAAACAAGTTCCATCGGCCAATTCGCTCTACAGGGAAGGGGGGTTCACTCGTACTTCAACGCGCGCATTGAGACAAGTTGCTTCACTTTGTCATGCCTCGCCTTGTCGCTGCTCAGTCAGTCCCTCCTCTCCTACCTCGCCCGCACTCGCACCGACCGAAGGAGAAGAAGTGCATACCTCGGGAGGCAGTCCGCCATCGTTGCCAGCAAGTAGCTCCCTAATATATCGCGTCGATGCGCCAACCTACGCAGCGCCGCGCGGCGTTTCAGGCCACACCGCACGCCTCAGGGCTGTGGAGGGAGGGAGGGAGAGAGGGAGGGAGAGAGGGAGGGAGAGAGGGAGAGAGAGAGAGAGAGAGAGAGAGAGAGAGATTTAGATAATCCTGTGCAAGAAGGGCTAACTGATGCTTCTCGTTGGTCCAACGAGAAGCACCAAAGAGTCAAGGGGAAAGGAGAGTATCGCACCGAAGCTGCTGCAGTGAAGAAGGTCTCTTCGCCTACGCGCTCACCAGCACGGGAAAGAACAGCGTGGCACTGTTCCAGGCTAGCACCGAGAAGCGAAGGGGCGAGTTGTACACATAGACCTGACCATGATCGCGCTCAGCGTCGGAGGCGCCAACGGCACCAGGGTCTAAGGGCGGGAACGCGTGAGGGCGGCGCGGCCGCAGCGCCACGTGCGTTCTGCGTCGAGGCCCCGGGGTTCCGGGAACACAACGCGCATGCAGGTTCACAATGAGTGGCGCTTGCCGCCCCAAAAAATGGGCGGGTGGTTCGAGCAGCTAGGTTCTATCATCTGAGACACTGAAAGGAATGAGATGAGACTGAACCGGGCCTACACCCTCGGAGCAACGGGCATACAGTAGGGCGAGCGGTAGGGGGAAAGGTAAGGGGGAGGGGGGGAGGGGGAAGCGTCGGACCGACGGCACAGCGCATGAGGAGAGGCTCTCCCTCCAGGAGGAGGCAGTCGAGAACGCGCGCGGAGATGGCGCGCGGGAAGGCCTTGGCAAAAAGTGTGAACCACCAGTCCGTGATGATGATGTCCGGCGACAGCTGGACGCGGTCAAGGTGGCACGCCAGCGCAGGGCATTCCTGCCCGAGCAGCAGCTCGAAGACGCGCCATCGCCGCTCGATCTCTCGCGTGCGCATCTCGAGAAAGGCGGGAAAGTGCCTGCCACCCGCCCCATGTCACAGAAGGCAATAACACAGTGCGGGAGCAGCAGGGATAGAGGGCCACAAGCGGCGCGGAACCGTTGCGCGAACAGGTTCGCGAGCACCACAAATGCCTCTGCTTCGCTGTCCGAGAAGCTGAGCACCAGCGCTCCAATGTAGCTCATCCCCTGCCCTCGTGCAAGCTTCAGTGAGCACCGATCACCAGAGCACAGCAAATGTGCCCCAGGAGTCCTCAATCTGCAGGCGCCGTCGCAAGCACTGTCGATCTTGCAGGCGAGCGCTCGGCGAACGCAGCGGCTTCAACCATCGCATGGCTGTGCTCAGACCTGCCTGTACCCAATTTCGGGACGCAGCGCCGCAATCGCCCTAAGCACGTTGCCGAGCTTGCCCAGGTCCACGACCAGGCCTGCACGCGTCCACACAGCGCCATCAGCGCCTGCCCTCGCGGCCACTCCCGCGGCACAAACCCGCGGCGCGCTGGCGCGCACCCTGGCGGTGCCCGGTGCGCGGGAGGTCTTGTTCGATGCACGCAAGCCCCTCGACCTTGCCGCTGTGCTTGATACCACCGCCGGGGCCCTCAACTGAGCCCCACGCAAGCAGCTCCTTGTAGCGCGCGCTCGTCAGTTCGAGACGGTTTCCAATCGCCCGCCGCCAGAGCCGTCCACGAACAGAGTCGGGAACGCCACCGCGCCAGAGCGCCTGCACCCAGCGCTGCCGTACACGTGACTCGAAGTTATTGAGGATGTCCGCCCAAACGTGGATGAGATCCTCTTCTGCGAGACCCCGTGCGTCGACCCCGCATTCGCGTGCACGCCGATGCCGCCGTTGCTGCTGTGGTGTTTCAGCCTCCTCGGCAGGCGTCGAAACCAATTTCCTCACAAACCCTTTCACGACCGAGAACGGCGAGTATCCACTTCCGGACTTGCGCCCACTCGCTCCTGGTACACGGCTTGTCGACGGCATGTGCATGATGCCCTTCTTTGAAACGTGTGGCGTTTTAGCAAGGACCACCGGGGCTCTCGAGCGTTGTGCACTGGTGAGGGCAGCTCCTAAGGGAGCGCCCTCACACTTCAAGGCCAGGTGGGGAAAACTCAGGCTTTGCCACGCCTGCGGAGCCTCGTCCCGTTTCGACGCGCGGCGCCGCCCAGATAGATTTGAGAACTCCATAGTCGCAAGCGGGCCTGGAGGGGAAAAAAAACAATACTGCTTGTCATCGGAAACGAAATCGTTGTTGCTGGTCAGAAGGTCCCGGGACCGCAACATGGCTCAGGTCCAGCGCCCCTCCGCGTGTAGCCTTGACCCTAGATTGCATCCGCGCAAAGTTGGCGGTGCACAAAGAATTGTGTGGCACACTTTGAGCGTCGTATGCTATCAGTGCCGCGACGTGGGGGCAGCTTATGAAAAGACCGAGGGGGGTTTTAGTCCTGTTTGCCGCGGCCCGGTGCACGCAGGCGCCCCAAACGATGCCGGGCGCCGTGCCGCATTTTTGCGTGCGTATCACAAAGAAATTTACTCCGTGCAGAGGGCCTGTTGTTCCAGCGGGCAACGCATCATCTAGCGCCTTGGATATGACCACTTGGCGGGGTGCACGGTCCCTGCGACCAGCAGCATGGTGGTACCTGAGTGCTGACAACCGAGCGATTGCAGATCAAAGTTCGCTGTCCCGGGTGTACCACGCTCCTCGCACTTCCGTTCGGCACAACAAAATTCAAGTGCGCTGTATGTTCGACGGTTGCTATGATCCCCGCGGGGAGCGGCGGCGCCTCCGCTCCTCCGCCTGCATCTTCCCCAGGAGGTGAATTCCCGCCTGGATGGGAGGTGCGGACGGGCGAGGACGGAAGATCGTATTTCATCGACCACAACACGGGTACGTCAACCTGGACTGACCCGCGCACGATGGCATCGGCGGGAGGGACCTTCGGGTCGCAGTTAACAGCGATGCAGGAGCCGCCGAGCTCCGAGGTTGAACAGCCGATATGGTTCGACGATAAAGACGTGCGGGTGTGAATCCCGTCCCGAGTTGATGGACTGAGTGCCTCACTCAGCCCGCCAGCACGCGCCTAGCAGTAGCAGCTGTGCAACGCACGCCATGACAGCTGCAGCCGAAAATGGAGGCGCAGCTCCCGCTGCCGGTTGCTGACGTTCGGGGGCCGTGCAGGACTGCCACGTATGCGGCACAGACTTCACGACTGTGCGACGTCGACACCACTGCCGGTGTGCTATCGCCGCTCCGCTGCTGTCGCACCCGCCGCTGCCGCTCCGCCTGTGGCGACTCACAGCCGCTGTGCAGGAACTGACACGTCAGCCCCCTGTGACGGACAGGTGCTGCGGCGGGGTGATTTGTCAGCAGTGCTCTCCTGATTCGATGGAGGTCCCAGGCATCAAAGGCAAAGAAGGAAAGCAACGTGTTTGCACACTCTGCTCAAAACATCTCAAGGACCAGGCAGCATCCTTTGCCCTGTCACAATCTTGCAGGCGAGAGCACGGCGCGTGTTCGCTATTTTCCGTCCGAGATGCATCTGCCTACTTGATGACACGTGTACCTGCAACTCCGTGTGCAGGCGCACAACTCGCGGTGTATCCTGCGCAGCTGCATGAATCTCAACTCCAAGGACGCGGAGCCGGACAAGCACGTCGCCGCCTGCCGCTCGCTTGCGGACGAGGCTCAGGCGGCCGCGACGAGTAGTCCGCAGCTGGATGAAGTCGGGGCAGTTGACAAGATGCTGAATGCACTGATCCCCTACACTCGTGGTGTGTCGGTGCACGTGCAGCACCAGGCTGTACGCGCGTTTGCAAACATGGCGTCGGTCGAGCGCTTCCGCCCGCAGGTCATTGAGGCAGGGGTTGTGCCCATCTTCATTGGGCTCCTCGCAGCCGACCACGACTTCCTTCGCCTCCAGGCTGCGCGCGGGCTCGTGTGCCTCGCCAACGAGGAGCTGGTACGGCAAGCCATGGTTGAGATGCGCGGGATAGCGACGGTCATCAACGTGCTCCCTGCAGAGTCTGAACAGGGCCAGGAGGTGATGGTCGCGCTCCTCGAGGTGTTCGCGAACGCGGGGGCGCAGTACTGCAAGATCATACGTGAGAACCACGGCGTTTTTACCCTTGCGGCTCTGCTCACGACGAAAAACCAAGGAGTGCTGCAACGCACAACCACGATTCTCGCCCAGATGGTGACTGAGCACGCCTCGCGTCGCGCCATCTTTGAGACCGGTGCGGTCTCCGCGCTCTTCACCCTGCTCCCGGCGTACAACGGACGAGTTCGGCAAAATGCACTCAAGGTTCTGTCGACCATCAGTGCCGATGCCTCGATCGCGCAGCACCTTACCAACCAGCACGTCACTATGCTCACCCCGCTACTGGACGATCTTTCGAATATCAATGTCCTGCAAATGGTCACGGCAATCATTCGGTCTACTTCGTCCGCGGACGAACGATTTGCACGCTCACTCGTTGCGGCCGGCGCAATCCCCAAGCTGCTGGGGCTCATCCAACGCGCAGGTGCTGAGGGTATGGCGCAAGTACGCACAGACGCTCTCAACTTCTTCCTCTCGTCCGTAGGGGTTGAGGTTGTCCGCGATCAGCTAGTCCAAAACGCTGGTGTCGGCGTGCTCGCCTCAATTGCAGCATCGCAAGACAGTCACCTCTCAGAGGTCGAAGTGTGTCTTCACCTGCTCCAGACGCTCACGGCGTTCTCCAACGAATGCCGCGGTGCGCTGTTCGAGATCGGGGGGACGTCTCTCATGCTTGACTGCATCAAGGGGACAAACGAGTCGCGGTCCGACCTCCAAGGGATGTCCGCCGAGGAGTCCCGCTTCCTCAACATGTCCGCGAAAGTCGGCCCCGCGCTGCAGGTGCTCGCCAACCTGTGCGAGGATCAGGACGTGTGGGACGTGATTGCGGACGCGCGCGGGGAGGTCGCGGTCCTCTCGCACATGGGCTCCTCTGACAAAGCCATTTCGACCGCGGCGCTGAAATGCCTCGTGGCCCTTGCCAAGTCGTCGGACCCCCGCGGCAAAGATTCGCTCCTTCGCACCGACGTTCTACCGACCCTCGTGAAGAACCTGGCCTCGCCAGAGGAGCGCACGGCCGAGATGGCGGCTGAGATCATCGCGGGACTGTGTTCGGACGTGCGCTGCCGCGATGAGCTGCTCAAGCAGGACTCGGTCCAGCGCCTGCTCGCGATGCTCTCCACCTCGCGAAACGATTCGCTGCGCGCTAAGGCCGTCGTGGCCATCGGAGGTGTGTGTTGCGATGAGCGGTTCTGGCAGATCATCACGCAGTCAAACGGCCTCACCATGCTTATCGAGCTTCTTTTCAACCCCAACTCGGGTGCATCTGTCAAGCTTGGGGTGTGCAAGGCCGTTGCACAGCTTGTGACTGACCGAAACCACGCGCTCACGTTCCAGCGCGCTGGCGGCGCTCACGCGCTCACGTCGGTCATTGGGCTGCAGTCTGAGGGCGACACCGCGGGCGCCGCAGCGGATGCGCTCGCCAATCTTACCAAGGCGATTGATGCTGCAAATGTGCACGTGGATGATACCACGTTACGCCGCCTCGTCGTGATGCTGAATGAGGCAGGTGCCGCCTCTGCGATGAGTTGCATCTCGGCATTGTGTGACTCCGAGCAGACGCGGCAGCGTTTTCTCACCATCGGGCTCGAGAATGCGCTTGTGCACGCGAGCAAGCACCATCCAGAGGATCTGGCGCGTCAGCGTGCGATGCAGGTTCTCGTCAAGGTGCTGAAGGAGGGTGGAGACGGTGGGTCGCGCCTTGTTCAACTTGGCGGCGTTCCGATGCTCCTCGGAATGGCTTCGAGTGGGCGCGTCGAGGACAAAGAGTCGGCGCTGGACCAGCTCATGCAGATTTCCAACAACCCTTCAGCGCTCGCATCACTAGAGGGACAGGAACGTGATCTCCTCCCGACGCTGGTGCAAAGTATGCAGTCGAACCTGCACGTCGTTCGCCTGAAGGCGATCACGGTGCTCGGAAATGTGACTGGCGACGAGCGTATCGCGCCGTTTGCTGTTGGTGCTGGCGCGGTGGCAGCGATGCTGCAGCACCACGACCGCAAAAATGCAGCAGAGCTCGAGGGCGTCCTGCGAGTGATCTGTAACCTCTCGTGGCTCGATGCGCTGCATGAACAGGTCGTGCAGGCCTCCTTCCTCCCGCAGCTGGTCGCGCTCCTCTCTTCGTCGCGCACGCAGGTGCAGGAGCAGGCGGCCACCGTGGTCGCGGATCTCTCCACGCGGCGCGAGCTTCTCCCGCACCTCGTGGGCGCTGGTGTGCTGATGCCGGTGGTGGGCCTCCTCTCGCGCGGGAACGGCCAGCTCGTCGACAGCGCCGTCAAGGCGATGAGCAACCTTGTCACTGTTCCGGACGCTGCCAAGGGCCTCGTCGATTCGGGGCGCATCGACTGTGCAGTGCCGCTCCTGTCATCAACCTCCGCCACGACGCAGCACAACGCCGTGCTCACCATCGGCGGCCTCGTGTCATCCGTTGGCGAGCGCCCCCGCTTCCTCGCCAACGGTGCGGTGGAGCGCATGCTCGTCCTGCTCGTCGCCGAAAACCTCCGCCACGACGGCATCCTGTACGCCCTGGGGGAGCTATGCGAGGACCCGTCCATCAGCGAGGCGCTTGGGCGCTCGGAGCCGCCGTGGGCGCCTGCACGCGCGTGGCTCGTCCGCTCCGTGCTCGCTGGCAGCTCTGATCTCGACCTGCGCCGGCGCTGCGCATTTGTGCTGCGGCGGGTCGCGCGCGTACAGGCTCCGCCGGTTAAGGCGGCCCTCGTGCACTGCGGTGCGCTCTCGTCGTCGCTTGAGCTCCTCCGACAGCAGGAGGACGCCACGCTGTGCACCGACCTCTCCTCGATGATCTACGACCTCGCACTCTCGCCGGAGGGCTCCGACGTGGTGTGCCGCCCGGGGAAGATCGCGGCAGTCGCCGCCCTCGCCGCGCACTCGCACGAGCCGACGCGCGCGTGCGCCGTGCGCGTGCTCGGTCTGATTGTGGCGCGCGGCGGCATCGCGCAAGTGCTCGGCGCGGGCGGCACGGAGTCCGTCCGCGCTATCGGCATGCTGGCCGCCTCGGGCGCCGCCGAGCCAGCGGCAGTCACCCGGGCCCGCGCCGCCGCAGTCGCGCTCCCTCCCATGCCAGAGGAGGGCGCCGAGCTCCAGGAGGAGACGGGGGTGCAGGCCGAGGCGCTTTCGGTCTTTGCCGCCCCCGCCGAGGCGCCCGCCGAGGCTATTGCCGTCGCCGTCGCGGGTCCTGCCCTCGGGGGCGCCCCCGCCCCCGCCCCCGCGCCAAGTGTGCTGCT